>ERZ887851.48-NODE-48-length-101433-cov-27.014086_pt1 | contig 101433 bp, 118 predicted proteins | sample MGYA00521100_ERZ887851 | MGnify/ENA primary metagenome ERZ887851 (study PRJEB32303, sample SAMEA104408602) | aquatic metagenome | biome: Brackish water; feature: Pelagic; material: water | place: Baltic Sea | collected 2014-06-06T16:11:00 | depth 11,444 m ... | reverse complement strand
AAGAACTAGCTGCTTTAGCATCTACTAAACCAACACAACAAGCTAGTGAGGTTGAGGTTAAGAAAGTATATCATCATACATCAGTACTCCCACAAGACTTTAATTTTGGAAACTTTCAAAGGGGTAAAAACCAAGTTTCTCAATTTGGAGATGGGTTAAACGCTACTACTGAAACAAATGAGTTTTTTACTAAGAGATATGGTCAACCTATTGAGGGAGAGGTTAATGATAAAGATTTTGTGGAAATAGACGCTAATTTATCAGAATCTGAGATATATGATTATCTAATAGGTTTAGGTTATAAAATAAACACACCTCAGTATAAGTCTGGAAAATATAATTTTAAATCTGCAAAAGAAGAGTATGACGGTGTGGATCCTGCAAACAATGATCCATCTGTAATAACCTTGTTTAATGACTTTCAACAATCCAACCCTAATGTAAAAGGTGTTAAAGTTGTGAATCACATAATAGGTGACTCTAAAGTAAAGCCTTTTTATGTTATATATGATGCAAAATCTTTTTATGGTCCTGGCTCTTTAACCAAAAAACCAACACAACAAGCTAGTGAGGTTGAAAATACTATTAGTAATCCTACTCAATCATCTACTAGTGTTAAAGTAATATCAGAAGACTATGGAGTTGTTCAAGCTGAAACTAATCCTACTAAAGAATTTGATCAAAAAGTAGCAAATGCTATTTTTGAAGATGTTAGAGATAATGCTTATGTTGAAAATGGTAGCAATACTGCACAAAGAATGTGGGGTAATGGATTAATGTGGAAAGGAAACAATACTAAAAAACCAACGGGTATTCCTTTAAAAGTAATTCCAGCTAAAGTAGATAATAATGCAAATGGTAAATTAACAACAGTTAATACACCATATTTTTATGATCCTTTATATAATGATGGCACACCTGTAGCACCAATAACTAATTTAGATTTTTTAAAGAAGCACATTGAAAATACTTTGGGTATTGATATGTCAGATTATGATGTAAGTTTAAATAATATATATGAAGAATATCATAATTTATATAGGCATACAGATATTGATGAATCAAATACTGCAAAAGGTTATCCTGTGATTGTATATGTATTTGGTAATGATCATAAAGTAAGATTTGATGATAATGGGGGTAAAAGAGTATTTGGACAAATGGTAAATCCAAAAACTCTTACATTAAAAAATGGTGACATTTATGCTTTTGGTATGGGTGGTAAAGGTAGATTTGAAGCTGTTCATGATGTAGTGGCTTCACCAAAAACAAATAATAATTTTCCTGAGTTAACTGGAGCTGATGGTACACCTACTAAAAACTATACTGTTACTCTTACATTTAGAAGAGCAGCTGATTTAGCACCAGGTATGCCTGTTACACCAGCTAAACTATCTTCACAAACTAATGCACAACAAAGTAGTGAGGTTGAAGCTAAGAAAGCTGAAGTTGAAAAGCAACTTGAAGAATCAGATACTACAGAAGAAATAGTTACGGAAGAACGTGATCTTAAATTAATGAAAAGCAATTGGGATGTGCTAACTCCACAATCTACATTTGATCACAATGGAAATAAGTTTAGCCTAAAAGCAATTGATATTGCTATCCTTAAAGGAAACAATATTGGGATATTCAATCTACCTAGAGAAGAATTTGTTCAAAGATTGTATGAGTTTACTGTAAATAGTAAAGGACAAGCTCGTGTTATATCAAGTTCTGATTTTCAATTAGAAGGAGAAACTGAATCTGAAAAGAAAGCATCCCTTGCTAAAGAGATTAAGAGGTTGAAATCGGTGAATGCTTTAGGTTCTCAGACAATTAATGCTTTAAAGAAGCATCTTGCATCTATTAACTTCCCAATCACAATTAAAGTGAGTAAAGGAACTTTGTCTTATGCTATGGTTTCCGGAGAACAAAAACGTTCACTTGGAGTAAACATCTTCAAGCAGATGAATGATTTCTTTACTCCAGAACCAGGTTCAGCAAGTCGATTGCAATTGGAGTATCTTGTATACAAATGGTTGCAAGATAATACAGTTGCTCCATCAGCAATGCCTGTTCGTGAGAAACGAAATTATGTACGTCAAAACTCTAAAAATAGAAGTGCAGACGGAATTGCAGACGTTATCTTTGAAGAGTGGCAAGAAGATATTGATCGATTAGGTCTGATTGGAGTTGATATTGTTAATGATATGTTGGCTACCGGTGAAAGAAAAGCACTTCAAAGATATTTTATCCAAGAGTATCGTAATACATTGAGTGAAGATGAACTTCAAAACAAGATGTATGAGCAGATGCAGTTAGAGTTAGAAGAAGCCATGGAGCTTTCTGATATGACTGATATTAAAGCATTTGAAGAATCTACGGCATTTGAAATTCTTACGGGAATATTCCAGGGAGATCCAACAGAATTAGCTGCACCTGAACGTAAGCTTTATGAAGAAGTGTACGGACCGATTAAAGATGATTTTATCCCACCATCGGATTTGACAGAATTAGAAGTTGCTGCAAATAAAATGGATAAAGAGCTTTCAGCAATGCATATTGATCAAGGTAACAAAATCTATATCAACAATGCTATACGAAAGATAAACTCTCCAGAATCAGAATTGATTGAAGTTTTAGCTGTTAATAAAGCTGTTAAAAGTAGATTTAGGAATTTCAGTGATGCTCAAATAAAAAGAATTCAACTTGAAGCATCTCTTTCTATAACAGATCCTACGTTTGGAGGTAAGGTTGTTTCGATAAAATCAACTGATGAAAAGTTTATTCCATCCGGTGCATATAAGATTATACCTGCAATGCAGCAAGGTGGTAAAATAAACTTGTTGAATCTTGAAACTCGTATTGCTTATGCAATATCACCAAATCAATTTTTAGAGTATGCTGATAATGTCTTAGAAGATGATTCTACGTTCAAGCAATCTGACTTAAATACTACATTTGAAGAAGAAGATTTGACGGAGTTAAAGGCCGATTATTCTGAAATTTTCAGTAATTTTAGTAATAATATGAACGAGTTTGCAGATACTTCATCTGAAGAGTTAACTCAAGAGATATTCAAAGAATTAAATAAATGTAAGTAGTATGAGCATCTGTTTAACCCCCAGGTCTTTAAAACTTTTTGGAACATACTTTAAAAGTAAACTTCCTCTTATAATCGAACAAGGTAAAACTTACGAAGATGTAATCAAAGAGCTTTACAACAAAGCTCTTGTTGATTTTAAAGGGGATTCAAAATTAGAACGTAAGTCTGGACTTAAGAACAAAGATATTGTGTTACAGCATTTATCTATTGCTCCTCAGTTGATCGGAGAATATGCAATCAATAATCCACAACTAAAACTTCAGAAGTTAAGAGACAAAGCTCTTGAAGAAAACGATAAGATTCAAGGAGCTGTTGAATCAAACACTTTAGAAGATATTCAATCAGTATTTGATTCATTATCTCAAATGATTGCCGGAAAGGAAGTTCATGTTCAAGGAGGTTTAGTTGTTAATACGTTTGATGCTGTAAAAGTGACACTAGGTTCCACAACAAACCAACAAGCACTTCAAGATCCTAAGACTGGAAAATTTCGTACAAATGTAGATGATCCAAAAAAGGTTTTGGAAACGAATGTTCAACGTAATATTATTCAGAACAACAACGATAAAAACCTTACATTCAAACTTACTACTCTAAAGGAGGTGAAAAAGAATTCTGCTGTAATTGATAATACAGGATTCGGAGAAGGTGCTGCTGTTTTAGTTCTTACAGATAAAAGTGGAAACATTGTTCGATTTGACGAACAAGGTAACATAACTCCAGATGGTTCTATTCCTGTATTTGGATTTAAAGATACAGTAGGTCAATTTAAGTGGCAACGTCAGGCAATGATCAATGCTTGGTCAGAGACAGGGAGTATTCCAATAGAACGTATTACTGAAAAAGTTGATGCCGAGATTGAAGCTCATGTGAAAAACATCAAGTCGGCTATCAAACGAATGGAAGGTGGTGCAACTGTTTACTTCCCAATTAGTATTGAAGAAAGTAATCTTGGATTCAATGAAGTAAACGATGCTATTCAAACCGATGTAAGTTCTATACCTCTTTTTTCTTCAAACGATTATAGAATTGTTCCTATTGAAAAAGGTGCTTCTAAAACAGCTGGGTTAGTTATTCCATTTTCGAATAAAACCTTTCCTCTAAAACCAAAGACAATTGATAGTCTTTCTGAAAAAGATATTCAAAATCTTGAAACTTTATTAACTGAAGATGATCTTACAATCAAAGGTCAATCAAAACCTATAGATGCTAGTACTCGTAGAAAGCTGATTGAAACGTTTATTCAGATAAGCAAGAATACAAATACACCTTTTGAGGTTTATTTTGGAAAAGAGGATACAGCAAATCAAATTCAGACAATAAAACTTAACGGTGTCAAATACAAAATGAATGACAAACGTTGGGGGGAAGAAAAGAAAGCTGATGCTGTTGAAACATTCAAAAAAGCTTTCCTAGATTACATCGGTACATTTCATGCTGTTGAATGGCCTTATGGTGAACCAAATAATTATCTGATTGTTAATTCAATAGACGAAGTTACTTTCCAAGGACAGGTGTTTAAAAACAACGGTATTCTAATGAAAGCTTTTAAACCAGAAATTTCATTTGGTTTAAAGCCTTCTGTTGATCTTTCAAGTGGTCAGTTTAATATGGTTTCTAGTATTCAAAACGGAGTAATTGAAACTAAAGCAAAAGATGTAGTACGTCATATTTCAGATAATGCTTACACCAACATTGTTCCAAATGCAAATGGAGAAATAAAAGGTTTCTCTACATACGTAGCATTTAACATGGCCGAAGATAAAGCATCTGAAGATGAAACGATTTCTCGTCCTGATACATTCTTCCGATCTCTTGGAGAGACAAATCGTACTGATGTAGTTTCTAAAGCTGAAGAAGAAGCTGTTGATGAGTGGTTTGAACGTTCTGGTTGGAAAGATACCGGATTGAAAGTAGTCCTTTATGATCAAGTTCATGAAAGAGGTCCTAAATTTGTAGCTTCATTTATGAACGGTACCATCTCTATGTGGAAAGGTTCCAATAAGACAGACCTTTATCACGAGGTTATGCATGCCTATACCCAAGGCATTCTTTCTGAAAAGGAACGTAAAGAATTGTACGATGAAATTCGTAGAGATTATAAGGGGCAAAACTTTACTGTAACCGTAATGGGTAAAGAAAAGGTTCGTTCTTTTGATACTGCTACAGAATTAGAGATTGAAGAATGGTTAGCTGAAGAGTTCAGAGCTTATGCCCGTGAAAGAAGCAAGTATAACAAGCTTCCTAAATCAAAGGTTGCTGCATTCTTCCAGAAGCTTTTAGACCTTATCAAAAGACTTGTAGGTAACAAGACTTATTCTGAAGCAGTTGCTTTGAATAAATTCTCACCACAAGTTCAGACGTTGTTCAAAGATATTTATGAAGGGAAGATTGATCTTGCTAGATTCGAAGTTCCTGCAAACGACGTTGAGTATTTCCAAAGTTATGAGATTGATGAAAACATAGATCTTAATTACCAGGAGATGCATACTGTTATGACTTCAATGCAAGCATTAATGGCTGCATTTATTAAGCACTCAGTAAACACGACCTCTAACCCTCAAGCAAATAGAAAGCTTTCGGAGTACATGGTTGAAATGTCCCGATTAAATCCGTTAGATCCTTCTTATCAAAAACGTGAGAAGTTCTTGTTCAATAGTATGAACTACATTATAAAACATAACCTTGAGCAAGGATTCAATCCTAAAGGTATTGGGATGTATGTTCTTAATCATGATCCAATGATGCTTAGAATGGCATTGGAATATGCTAAGAATACGTTCCAACGTAAACTTGTAGAATTTGAAAATGTGGAAGGTCCAGTTGCATTACAAAATGTAATTCTTCTTGAGAAAGTATTAAAGAATTTTGGTGATGTAACTATGTCAAAAGAATCCTTTAGAGGAAAGAGAGATTCTATTGTAGGTGTTTTCTTGAACAATTATTCTAGTTTGAATCTTAGAGATGTTGAATTTAAGGAAGATTCTGTTGCTGAAGCAAATGCTTTAGAATATAATTTTGACAGAACTGGAGCCGATCAAGCTTTACGTGATGTAGTTGATGAACGTACAAAAGAATTACTGAGCACACTGTTTGTCTACACTCGGCAGGGACAAGGAAGTTTAGTTACAAATGCTCTAGATATTGCAGAGTTAGTTCCGTTTGAAGTAGCTTTAGGTAAGGTAGCTCGTGCTATAGAAGGGGATTACCATAGAGAAGAAATGTATGATTCTTTGGTTAAAGCAGCAAAGGAAGATAAGATTATTGCTCAAGTTGTAGAGAGACTTGGAGATCCTTCTAATGCAGACACAACTCAACTTCAAACTCAATGGGGTAATTTTTGGCAATCCTTAAATAAAGCTACTATTCGATTAAGAACTACTACGATTGAAAAGATTGATAATAAGGATGAAAACGAAGAGTCTGAGATTAACATCTATTCTGGTAGAGATGCTGCAAATATTTCAATTATTAAAAGCAATTGGGCTTTTGAGTTTCAAATGAATGCACAAGAGCAATCATCTGATATAGAAAGTCCATTTAAGGTTCTTGAAAATTCAGCCAAACCTGTTCTTGATCCATCTCAACTTATTGCAATTTATAGTGAAGAGAAGGTTTACATTCCTAAAAATTCTCAAGATCTATACCATACTGCTGAAGAAAAAGAGAAGAAAAAAGCTGAAAATAAACTTATTAAATACAATAACTTTACCCCTACAATATTCAGAGCTGATCCTGCTGCATTTTTACGTGCTATAGGTATTAATGCACCTAGCACAAAAAAGATTACAGAAATACTGAATAACGGTAGTGCTGAATACAATATACCTTCTACAATGATGAAGTATATTTACACTTCACTTGAACGTAGAGAAAGGGCTGTTTATCCTCAAGATAGAGTTATTGGTGAACTTAAAGATTTATTTAAAAGTTTCAAGTATATCGATGTAGTTAATGATAAGGAGGTTGAAGAAACACAACAAGGACTTGAAGGTTATTTTGATATTCTTGCAACTTTTGCTTCTGAAATCAGTGATGATTATCATACTTATATGTCTTGGACTCCCGGTGGAGAACGTCAATCAGAAAAATCTTTTCTTTCTTCTTTAAGTACTGAGATTACTTTGTTGAATAAGGCTCAGAGTTACGAAGATCTTGTAAGTACTCCAGGTCTTGAACGATTTAATATCGAAAATGATCCATTTATTGCAGCCAATAAAACATTTGTTCAAATGTTTAATTTGGATCAAAATCCAGATGTACCAGGCTCTAAATGGGGTACTCGTAATAATAAGATCAGCTTTACTTTAGAAACCTTAGTTGGTTCTAAGATTAAATATGGTCAGCAGACGGAAGGTGTAAAAGCTATTAAGTCTGATGAGAAGACTAAGTTTGTTTCTGAATTTTACAATGTTCTATTTGGAAGACAAGAGACTCCAAGAAATGAAGCTAAATCAACTTCTCCTACAGTATACGGTCCTATCCAAAAGTCTGGAGAATCAAATCTTCGTACAACTTTAGCTATTAACAATAAGGAAGTTGATAGAATGTTTACTGAGGAATATGAAACTGATATGACCAATCGAGGATTCATTCTTTACAATGAATTTATCGGTCATATTGAAGCAGAACTTATTCGAATGAATAGGTTAAATGCTTTACAAGCAAGAATCGATGCTGGGGAAGAAGTTGTATTTGATGCTTCTTATCTTGAAAGAGGTCAAGATTTCTTCTTTATGGATAAACTATTGTCTTCTGGTATCAAAGAGGAATTAAAAGCAATGAAGGATCATAATACTTCTTTGACTCTTAAGGATAAACTTTCTTCGGAACTCAAGAAACGTATTGAACTTAGTTTACGTGATTATTTTGAAGGTCGTGGAATTCAACTGTTTAATGAAAAGAATAGTGATCTTATTGTAGGAGATAACATCATGCAAGAGTTTTCTTTAAATGAAGAAACAGAAGAAGATACTCGTAAGAGATTATTCAACATTGTAGCTATTAACAGTTACCTTCAGTATGTAAACTATACGTCATTATTCCTTGGAGATCCTGCAATCTATGATGTTGTAGGAGAAGATTTCCACAAACGTATTGCAGGTAAAATATCTACAGGTAAAACATTTCTTTCTGATCAGTCTTGGTACAACTTTGTAAATTCTCAAGCTTTTGAACGTGATGGTTTTGCTAAAGCACATTATGAGAATTTATCTACTGAACAAAAGGAAGCTAAAGGTTTATCTCAGAACTATATGTCAAGACCTTATGAGGGTTACTTGAATACAGGTATTATTAAAGAAGCTGTATCTAAATCAGTTTACTTTAAACAGTATGCTGAGATGCTTGGAATTAATAATGCTGAGAACTATGCTAAAATGGAAGAAGCAGATGGTGCCGGCTGGATTAGTTTTGATACATATCGATTGTTGGCTATTTCTTCTCAAGAGTGGTCAGATGGTCAAGAAGAAATTTATCAGAGACTTCTTAAAGGTGAAAACATTAATCAGCTTGAGATCAAGAATACATTCCCTGTAAGAAAGTATCAGTACTATGGACCAGTAATGAATTATCTTACAGAAGATGTAGGTCTTCAGCCAATGGCTTTCCATAAATACTCTTTGGTTCCATTAATACCTGGAGTAATTGAAAATACTCCACTACAACAGCTTCATGAGATGATGATGGAGCAGGGTATTGATTATGTTGGAATGCAATCCGTTTCAAAACTCTCTACTTTAACGAAGATTAATTCGGACGGAGCAGTAGAAGATGTTGTGTACGATGTAAACAATGAGACTAATGAACGTTCTATGAACGACATTAAAATGACCGTGAACAAAATACACGTTAAGCATTTGAAGAGTCAGGTGTTTATGAGTGAAGGTTTCAAAGGTTATATCACACTTCCTTCTCAGATGAGAAAAATGGTTATGCTTGGTCTTATTGAGAACGGTGTTCCTACAGACTTCACGGTTAAAGGAAAGCTTGGAACAAAAACTCAATGGAAAGCATTAAAGACTGAAAAGAAAAAACGTGAAGCATCTAAGGTGTACGATTGGTTAGTACGATACAGAGATGTTGTTCAAGAAATTCGTGAGAAAACAAAAAGTGATCTCCTTGAAGATATCGGTCTTGTTGAAACACTTGATGAGGACGGAAACAAGACATATACAGGTAGCACGAAAAAGCTTGTTAACTACATTCAAAATGAGTTGAGCAATCGTGATTTGTTACCAGAAGAAGTAGCAGGTATTATTGATTCTGATGGAGAAATGATTCCCGATCTATCTTTGAATCCGAATAGTGCCAAAATTGAGGAAATCCTTGTTAGCCTTGTTGATAAAAAACTTCGTGCTTTAAAAGTAAATGGAGAAGGATTAGTCCAGGTAACAGGTGCAATGACTGAATCATTGTTGGTTACAGACCTTACTTCTGAAGTACAGAAATTTGAAAATGGTACTAACGGCTTACGTACTTATTATCTAATAAACGAAGACGGTACTCCTGCAACTACAAAAGAAGGAGTTAAGATGGTTCAGAAAATGGAAGTAAAGATTGCTTTACAAGGTGATTTTGAAAACCTATTGTACTTAGATTTTGACGGTAAGCAAATTATTCAGTATACCAATAAGAAGGATTCTAAAACGGGTAGAACAAAACGTGAAATAGATTTCAAGGCATCTCTTGCTAAATTAAATGAAGCTTTAAGAGATAAAGCATTCTTTGAAAAGCATAAAGATAAATTGACTCTAACCGGTCCACGTATTCCTACACAGGCATTTGCATCATTGGAAGCTGCTTATGTAAAAGAGTTCCTTGATCCAATGGTAGGAAATACAATTGTTCTTCCTTCAGAAATTGTAGCTAAAGCTGGTTCCGATTATGATATTGATAAGTTGTTCTTGATGTTCCCGAGTATTTCAAGATACTCCGGTGGAAGTGTAGAACTTGTTAAATATGATAAAGGTGTTCAAGAAAGCCGTCAGGAATTGCTTGAAGAACTGAGTGCTGAGAATACAGTCATTTCTAAAGCAAGAAAGGACTTAAATGAAGCACATGCTGCCAAGTACGAATTTATTCAGAAACTTGAGTTAGCAGGTTCAGAAGGTTTGAAAGAAGAAATTGATTTTTATTACCAAGCAAATAAAGAAAATATTGCTGAACGTGATCGTATTGATGCTATTGGAAAGCAAGTGTATGCTGATGAGACATTAGAAGTTTCTGAACGTCAGAACATTCATGCAACTCAAACTTCTCCAGCTATTAAAAAGTACAATGATGCTATAGCTGAAAATAATCGAGCAATAGCTGAATTAGAGAATCAGTTATTTAACCGTCTTCTTGAGATTAAAGAAACTACTGCTGAAGGTAAAGACTTAAAACAATATCGGGCTGAAACATTTGAATCTTTAAACGATGCTATTGTTGCTGCTCAAAGAGAAGTAGATAAACTTCTTTCTAAAAAAGAAACTACAGAACGTAAGCTTGATGCTAAATCAATGAGAGGATTAGAAAATCAACTTCTTTCTTTGTTTGCTGAAAGGATCTCTTTTCCTCAAAGTTTGAAGTCTTTGGTTGAACCAAATGCAACTGACTTTTTTGATGATATTGCACAACGTATTGGAGAAAAACTTTCTAAGATTCGTCCTTACAATAAATACCAGGGTGGAGGTACTAAGATTGATAAGAAAACGGGTAACAAGGTTTCTACTATAGCTAGGTCAACAATCTTTGATTTCCGATACAACCTATTAAAACATCAGGAGAATTCAGTAGGTATTGATGCATTAGGAATGGCAGCAGTTATTTCAACTTACTATGCAATGTTTACTCAGATGGGTGCTCACTTAAAAGGAGCTACTGCATCTCAGCAGAAAGCATATGAAGAAGCATTGGCTACTATTTTAGAAGGTGGGCAAAATGTAGATAAAGCCAAGAAAATTATTGAGGAATATAAGCATTATACTTTAAAGTTTGATCACAATAAGACTATGGTTAATGGTGGTTTGAAAATTACTCTTGGTAAAACCAATAATGTAAATGAAGCTAACATTTCAGATATCATTGGTCAGCTTATTAATGGATTTGTCGATGTTGCTAAAGATCCTTGGGTATTTAATGTTCAAGGTACCATGGAGAACACCCCACAACTTCTATTTATGATTATGGCCGGAGTTAATGTTGAAACTGCTGTTACATTTTCATCTCTTCCTATGGTTCTTGAATACAATAAACTTAAGACTGAAAAGAAAGGAGTTTATAGTAACATCAATCGTCTTAATGGAAGCACACCTATTATCTCAAAAGGAAAGATAGTCAAAGAAGCTCGTATTGAAATGTTTAATAAGTATCAAGACTTACTTCGTTCAAAATTTGGTAGAGAATTTACTCCAGAGGAATACAATACTGTTGCTAATTCAATGGGTGAACTTTCTCTTTCAGACTTGAATAAATTTATGGATTCCCCTGGTTCCGTAAATGAGTTTATGGCATTAGCACATTACATGCAAGTAGAAGACATATCTAAAGATGTTACAGACTTCACTATGGCTACTAAATGGGATACTCAAAAAGTTAGAAATATTAGTGATGCAGAACAACGCATAGAGCAAGTAAACAAAATGATTGCATCTAAGAGTTCCATACCTACTAACGTTAAATATGACGGTTCTTCTTGGTTTGAGGATATCAAAGAAACAGCTATTGGACTTTTCAATAATGATCAATTTATTTTGGATATGTTCTCTCAATACTTTGGTATTCGAAACAACTTAATTGTTGTAAAGAAATCGAATTCAACAAAGCCTACAGAAAAGACAAAAGGAGTTCTTCCTACACTATTGAGAACGGCATATAAAAACGAGTTTATTTCCTTCTTGTACCAGAATTCAATATTCAAGGATAATCTGTATGATGGATATAGATTAGAGTATTCTACCGATGAAGATGTATATGTTGACATTGATGAATCTGATGAGAAAGTTGTTTACAATCTTAAGCATGTAAAAGAAGCTATAGGAGATGAAACGGCTTACTTAGGGGAAGTATTCCCTACACCTAATCATTTTATTCGATTTGAGATTGAACGTCAAAAGATCAACGAAGAGATTAAGGATATGACTTTGGAAGAAATAAGAGAGAAATATTACTATGTAAATAATACCGGTAATAAAACTCTTACCAAGATTGGTATTGTAAATAAGTTAGCTCTTTACCGATCGGAAAACAATGTTGCAATGTTCGACTTTCAATGGGGGGTGGCTTCTATTTTGAAAAGCATTGTTCGTAAATACCCACATCTTGCAGATCAGTTTAGCTTAATACACGATATGAAGTATTCATATGATGCTTCAATTCGTAAGGCTAATATATTTTTGCAACATCTGGATGATCCTACTACTGTAAAAAGGTATCGTGAGAATTTGAGTGCTTTGAAATCTCACCCTATTCAAGAAGTACGTGATTTCTTTTCTAAGTTTGATAACATGGCAATCCTTCAAGCAGGAATGAACCGAGGATCTAAATATGATTTAGTTCGTATTATCGATCAGCAGAAGTTTATCAATGTTATTCGAGAAGGTCTTGGTATTACTCAGATTACTTCGGAATTAGAAGGAGCAACAAGTCAACTAAAAAGAGGTGTTTCTTTGAAAGATGTAAATAGCTATCTTTTAAATGCCTTTGATGAGAAGTTCAAAAATATGTTGGCTTCAGGAGATTACTTCTTAAGAAACAGAGGAGTTAATTACATGGTTGAAGGTATTGGTGCCAAGGAAGTATTTGCACCTTTGACTACTCTTACAGAAACAAATGTTCGATTATATCCATCTTTGGTGGGTGTTACAGATATTACAACTGTTGAGGTTGATGATTTGTATACGGAAGAAGGAGAATTGAGTTATGAGTATATGGAAACTCTTAGGGATATGGATCAATTTGCAATCCTTTCCAATAGAAAATTCACTGCTATAGAAGGAGCTAGTCAAGAGGAGCTGGATGTAGCACTTCATAACATCCTTGGTATTGATAATACTGGAGATGTTCCGGTTCCATTAGCTAAGTCTATCGGTCAGACTGATTCAAATATTTCTGTAGCTCTTGCTGAAAACTTGAAATCAAAGTATTCCGTTAAAGATGAAACCATGGCTAACCTTTCAACCAAGGCAATTGGTCGTGCTACAGAAGGATACAGTCCTAAATACGTTTCATCATCGGATGCTTATGCTGCTGAGATTAACAGGCTTTATCCAAAAAGATTAGCAGGGAATAGAGTTAAATTTAATTCTGAAGACAAGGTTTGGATATTTGGTTCTGGATCGGGTCCTGTTTTCAAACGTGCTTATACAGGAATAATGTCTGAAAAAGCATGGGAAGATAAGGTTCAGCAAACATTTAATGATTACCATAAAGGTCACATTGACAAAGCTATTAAGGCTGGAGTCAAAACATTTTATGTAGGTGATGCTCAAGGTGTAGATCAACTTACAATCGATTATTTACGATCACAAGAATTCTATGGTATTCCAAAGTATACAAATACAGGTAAGTATTTTGAATTTGTAAAAGATTACGTTCCAAATGGTTCCGAACTTATAAAAGTTGGATCTTCTTCGGTATCAGTAGATCAGCTTGGGTTTACTCCAGTGATTAAGAATCTAGATGTTCGAAGTAAAGTAAACTCAATGAGTGAAAAAGAGTTGCTATCTGGAGATGGTTATCATTTAGTTTCTTCTGAATTAAAAAGTTCTATTGCTAAATTAAAAACCACAGATCCTGGAGCTTTTAGAAATATGATTGAAGCTTTTGTTACTTCTGACGGTATGCCTATTACTATGAAAAAGTCTACATCAATCTATGATTCATTCATTGAAAGATATCTTCTCGAAAAACGTAATGCTGTAATTGCTAAATACAATGAAAACAAACAGCAGGAGTTAAGACGTAGACAAGGACTTCTTTCTCATATAAAACAAGAAGGAACACAAGAGCTTGTTATTCAACAAAACTTTGCTGATCGAAGTAAGTATCTTGATAAGAAAACTAATCAGTGGCAAGAACGTACTATGCAATCTCAGTTTGCAGGAAAGTCTACTATGGATTTGATTATTTCTGGAGATAGAACTAGAACTACTCGTTCTAAAACAGAAGTTGCAAGATACATGAAAGCTCGTAATTTGAATAGAGTTACTGAACTTATTGGAGAAGAACTCTTTATGACTGATAAAATGGGTCGTAAAGTTAAGGTTCGTATTACAAATGTTGCTAAATTTACACAAGAGTATCAAGATCAAACTTGGCAAAAAGAAGGGTGGACAAAAGATGTTACCGATCGATTAGTTGGAGTGTATCCGTATGCAATAGAATATGAAGTTGTATCTACGGAACACTTGAACCAAAAAGATGTTGATGATTTACCGGGATGTAATAAAGCTTAAGCTATGGGATGTTCAATAAAAGATATACGTGAAGGAGATATTTACGAAGCAACAAGAAGATTTGTTGGTAATTCTACTTCAATGAAAGTTATTAAGCCTGGACAGATTGAATTAAGAATAAGTCCAAAATGGAAAAGCAAAAGTCAACTTACGGCTGTTGCCCGTAATAACGTTAAACGTATTGATGAATATGCTGTAGAGAAGTATGGAGAAAAATTGGGAAAGAATTGGTATTACATAGATAATCGTAGCTACTCGGAAACAGTTGTTGTATGGATCAATCATTCTCCATTACTTCAGGAAGCACTTCTTGCAAAGGACGGTGTTAAAACACTTTCTGAAATAAATTCAGATCCCCAACTTCCTAACGTCGGAAAAGATTTCTATATGGGAGATATTGTTTTAATGGAGCAGGAAAATCCTTTATACGAAAATTTAATGGCTGAGTTTGAAGAAGTTCAAGCTAAGAATACTGGAATGGAGCTTCCTATTTGGGACCATGATGCATCTAAGGATAAAGATGTAGAAATTTCAGATGATCATCTTGATCTATTAATAAACAAAAAACGTGAGTGCTAATGGCTATTTGTTTCATAAATAAAGAGGATAGAGAAAAGTTTAATCGTCTAGCATCTATTGTTGGAGAACGTGAAGCTTACCGTGATTTTTTCGAACAAGGAGAAGTTGTACGTCCTCCTCAACTTGTTATTGAAAAACTTGAACGTAGAGCTTGGGATTTGGAATCTTTTCAAGAACTTCCTGAACCTATATCCGTTCGAGAACAAATAGCTGACGATGAATATCTAGGTAAAGAGTTTGATTCTTTTGTTAATAAGATCAATTCACAGAACAGTATTTCTGCAATGGTTGAAATGTCAAATAGACTTGCTATTCCTTTTCAAATTATTGATGCTCAAACTGCTCGGGAAATTAGAAAAGCTGATAATGATATACCTGGATTTTATTCAGGAGGTAAGGTTTACTTTGTAGAAGGTCTTATTACATCAGGAACAGTGTTCCATGAATTTGCTCATCCTATTATTAAATCTTTAGCTAAGGACAATCCAGAGTTATTCAATAAACTATTCAATGAAATTGAACAGTCATTTGTTGATGCTGTAGCTAATCAGTATAAAGATGATTACGATGTAAACAGCATAGAGTTTAAAGAAGAAGTAGTTGTACAAAAACTAACTCAGATTGAAACCGAAGACATATCTGATCAAAAGAGTTTTGCTGGACGTATGTTTTTTGCCATTAAACAATTCTTGAGAAAAATCTTTGGTCGTAAGATCAACTTAAATAATCTTTCTAGTAAAACTACGTTGAATGATTTTGCTAAGATGATTAAAGGTGACAAGTTTACTCTTGATGTGGAGTTTCTTTCAAAAGACGACTTTATCTATCAGCAGAAAGAGTATTTCAATAAGCTTGATAAAATGGATAAAGCTGTTGTTGATGGTGCTGCTAGATTAGTAAATGATATGTACGAGATGATTGACGGACAACTCAAAGCAGGACTTCAAGAAGGTACTATCTATTCTTTAATCAATGAAGATTTAATTTCAGATGATAACAAAGCAGCACTCCAGTTAATGAAAAAAGCTTTAGACAAACTTAAATCTAAAGAGGTTAAAGTTGATGTTCGAGGTAGAACAGAGTTTGAAGGAGGAATTACTTCTACAGAATTAACTGCAGAGCATTTAGCTCAGAGATTGAATCTTTTTACTCGAGAACTTGCTCGTATTGAACAAGTGCAGGATATTCTTTTAAAGAAGTTGGATTATCTTGCTAACCAAGATATTAAAGATCCTGTAGTATTTGATTCAATCTATGCTGTAACAGAGTACTTAGATCAATATCAAAAGTTTCTTAAAGATGCCAGGGAAACTAGAACCTTCTTTCATCAAAAAAATGCTTTAAGGGATATGGTAGATAAATTGTATCTACGTAATTCAAACTTACTTATCAAAGGAAACAATCTTCGTGGAAATATTCTTACGGATCTTCTTTATGAAAATTTTACAGATAGAACAGCTCATGCTGATAAATTTTATCGTGATCAATTGGATAGGTTAAAGGAGAAAGGTTCTGAAAAAAAATACGAAAGAGTATTTTTAGAGTATCATGGTTTAACTCCTGCTGAATTTAAAGAGCTTGATAGATTAGATTCAGAATTTAAAAAGAAAGGAAGGCTTAGTCGTGAAGCTGATCGTAATAAAAGATTAACGTTGCTTGAGAAAAAGCTTACGGGTTTCAGTTTAACACGAGAAGAATTCAAAGATATGATCCTTTCTGCAACCGGTCAACGTGAGGGAGCATTTTCCAAAATAGGACAAATGTTTAACCGAATGCTTGAATCATATATGCATAACCAAGATAAGGTTACAGGGTCCTTCTATACTTACATTCAAAAGAATATGGATCAAGTTAATGCCAATTCTAATGCTCGTCAATCGGATTTACTTAAAGACAATAAACTTTATGATTTATTAGATAAAGCAGGTTATAAAGGAAAAACACATTTGACTTCTGGTGGTGTAGGTAGAGAGCTTTCTACTGTTGTTAATGTAGGTAAATACAATAAAGAAACTGGACAAATTGATGTTCTTGAAGAGTATCAATTAAAAAGTAATTTTAGAGGTCACGAACCTGTAATTAAAGAACTTAATCAAGAGTTAAAACAAGCTCTTGAAGATTATAATGCTATACCTAATCAAGAAACAGAGGATGCATTAATGAAAGTTGAAGAAGATATTTTCTTCTTTAAGAAGTATTATATGAATCAAGAAATGGTTCAGGAGTTCTACGACAATGAAGAATTACTTTACAAAGATGCAATTGGTAGAGAATCCCGTAAAAGAATTCAAAGAATATATGAAGAGATTAATAATCTTGGGGATGAACAAGATGCTCTTACAGATATTAAATTAGCTGAAGCTCGTGCAGAAAAATTCCGGGAGCTTATCCAAGAACGAAGCTTATATGATCTTAACGGTAATGAAAAGACCGGCATAGATAAAGATGTTGCTGAACGTCTTAGTGAATACTTTCAAGGACGTAACAAATACTTTGAATGGGAAATCCGTGAGGAAATGTTTCAGGCTGCACATTCTTTTGCTGTAGATCAAGCTACAAAGGAAGCACAAGGTAATACTGAATTGTTTGAAGAGATTATGCAACGTTGGTACGATAACCATACACAAGTTGGCATTGATGAAGAATACTTTGAACAACGTTCTTATTACCTCGATCGTAGAAAAGAGATACTAGAACCATTAATGGAATTAAACGATAGCATCGTTGATGTATCTGAGTTCTATAATAAAATCTATGCTCTTTCTAAAAAAACAAGAGATACATCTGGCCAATACAATGGTAGAGATCTTACTCATGCAGAACAAGAAACTATCAAAGAATTACACGATGAAATAGAGATTCAAAGAAAGCTTCTTTATGGAATGAGTGGTCTTACAGGAGAAGAAATGGAAGAATACATTTGGCTTCTTGAGAAGATTGATAGAGTTGGTTCTGAAAATTTAGATCAAGGTGAATATGATGCTGTAATGAATTACCAGGATCGTTTACGTCAAGGTTTACGTGAATTCGGTCTTACCGAAGATGAAATTTCAGAACTCGAAACGATTGATGAAGAGTTACGTTCTTTAAGTTCTCCTGTTTTTACATCTCATTATACGGATATGTATCAAAAATTCTTTAGGGAAAATGAATTGTTTCGTATAGTATTTAAAGAGTTTAAAGAAAAGGAATCCAAAATGGATATTGATGATCAATATGTCATTACTCAACAGGATATTAATATGTTATTGGAGTATCGAAATAAAGATAAATTCCTTTCTGAAATGATGTCTGATGCAGATTTTGGTGAATGGTTTTTACGAAATCATTATGAAATTGAACGTAGTGTTAAAAAGTACAACGAAGAAACTGAAAAATATGAAGATATAGGTGTTAAAGTTATTTATCGTACAACGGCACCATGGAAATACAGTGAACCAAACAATAAGGATTATTTTAAGGTATTTGAATTAATCGATGAGGATGGTAACTCAAATGGTCTTCTTAAAGATACAAAGGGTAAATATCGTATTCCAAATACGATGTATATGAATCGTATTCAAAAAGAAGAATTTAAAACTGATGTGATTTTAAAAGATCATGTTGATGAAAATGGAAATCTTGTACTTGCTACAATGAATAATAAAGGTGCTTGGCTACCTCGTGATTATGATGGAACTAAGCAAGGTGCTCTTACTGATACATACATTGATAAAGAGTACAAGGATATGTTCAAAAATAATCGTGCTAAGTGGGATTTATTAACTCACTTAAAGAATTGGCATCTGGATAATCAAGCTGATGCTACCCAATATGCTCGTTTATATTTGACACTTCCTAAACTAAGAAAACGTGGTGCAGAAGATGCCTTTACCAGAGGTTACATCCGTAGAAAGATGAATAGAACTATGGATGCTTTCCAAGTACGAGATGATGATTTCGAATTAGGATTGAGAAAGGTTTCCTTAGATGATTCTAAAAGTCTTGATTTTTTAGATCGTCCGATATCTGGTGTATACCAAGATGTTCCTTTAGTTGAGGTTAGTACAGATATTATAGAAACATTCCAAAGATATCAGCACTCTATTCAAGAGCATCGTGTTTTTAATAGAATGAACTCATTTGCTAAGTCTACAAAATGGGCATTAGAGCAATGGCAGGAACTTAACGAAGTAAAAGACATCAAGCAAGCAAATAATTTAACTATGGCTACATCTACAAATAGAGATGAAGTCAGTAGGGCAAAAGCAATTAATGCTATTGTAGATGAATATTTTAAAGGTAAACAAGTTGCTACAATATCTCAAATAGATAATGCTACTTTAAGAAAGCTTCAACATGGAGCACTTAATCGGATCATGCAATGGTCAAGTAGAAAGTGGTTTATGTTCAATCCTGTATCTGGTCTTACCAACTATATTTCAGCAAATCTTCAGATGTTCTACAAACTTGCTGAGTTTAAAGATTATGTGAACCCTGTTGATCTAGTTGTTGGACACAAGAAAGGATTTCTTACTCTTACTGAATATGCTTCAAGAACGTATTCATCTAAATCTAAATCTGCACAAATGCAGTTAATGGATATTCTTGATGCTTCTCCAGATAAGTATTTAAAGATGCAAGCTGAATCTGGTTCTCGTAGAATCCTTGAGGATCTATATCAATTGAGAGTTGGTTATGCATCTAGAGCATTTATGACTCACGAAGCAAACTATTCTGCTATGTATGCTTTCTTGAATAATTATAAGTTTAGATTCCAAATAAATGGAAAGGGACCAAGGGTAGCTCTTGATAAAGCTATTGAAGTTGTAGACGGTAAAGTTCAAACAGTAAAAGGTGTTCCAGAAGAATTTTCAATCAGCTATGATGCCAATGGAAAGGTAGTGCTTGGAAAAAAATTGGGGAAACTCATGAATCTACATAAAGGTTATCTTAATAAGATTCATGGTATGGCCGGAAGAAATGCAGAAGGAGATTTCTTTAACCGATATTGGTTGGGGAAATTCATTTCATTCTTATTCAAGTTCTTGCCAGGAATGGCTATGGATAAATATCAATTCAGATGGGGTTGGAACAAAAGTCTTTCTGGAGTCAATAAGCTTTATACTCAAAAGAGATTTAACTGGTTTACTGAAAAATCTGAATACGGTGTATTTATTTCAGCATTAGATACCTTAAATGCCGGCATGACGTATATAGGTTCTGCAGGTAAGAAAAATAATTTTCAAGGGCATCATCTTACGGGTGCTATTCAAACGGCAGCTATTTACCTAATGACAGTTACTATAGAACAAATGATGTATGGTATTATTTTTAATGATGATGATGATGATCAGTATGCATTTTCTATAGGAGAATTAGGAGAGGATAATCCTACAATCCCTTCAAGATTGAAAGCTTCTACATCTGTACCTAAGTTTCCTTGGTTGTCAGAGAATGGAATGTGGGGATCCTTTGATTCAGAAGATTTCTGGAAATTACAAGGTTTGAGAATACTTCAACGTGTAGAAGTTGAAAATAATGCATTTGGACCTATGTCAATGATTCCTATTCTTTGGAATACTGTTTCTTTCCAAACGGCTTCAATAGGAGGTTCATTTACCGACCTTGCAGCAATTGGTAAAAATCTTTGGGAACGTATTAATTATGAATCATTAGATGAAAAACTTGAACGTGGTGAATTTGAAAGTGGTGATGGATGGATAATTGCAGATGATCCAAATGATCCTCGTACAATTAAACATTCTCCAGGTCCATACGCATGGCAGGAAATAGGTGACGACAAACTATTGCATCTTATTTCAAGATTTTATGGTTTGAACGGAAACCTACTTGATCCTGCCAGAACGTATGAAATTCAAAAGAAATTTAGTTACTAATAAGCATCAGTAACAAGTTCTTGTATCTTACTATTAATATGTAAGTACTCATTGTTTGGGTCCGGTGGAGATACTAATTCAACATTAGCTTTTAAAATCTCTATCGGATGCTCAAACTGTTCAGCAAATTCTTCATAGAATAGATCTGGATTTAATCCTAACTGAACCATATTCTCCCCACTAACAGTTAAAATGCTTCTAGCATTCCCTTCTATAGAGGAGTACTGTCCATTTTTAACAGCATTATAGATTTTTGGTGTTAAGGTAAAATCAAATATTACATATTCGTATTCTTCATCTGAGATGTGAATATCGAACATTACATGATTTTTCATAGAGTTAAGATGTATGGGAAAATCTTTCATTGACCTATGAAACATGCATACTAGAATATTACGATTTTCAAATCCTTTGAAACCAAGATATGTTTCAATCGGTTCAATTTTCGAATTAAGCTGAAGTATGGGGTATAGGAAAATGAAACTCTTGTTCCGTTTTCTTAAATCCAAGGTGATTTTCATTAAGTTATATTTCATATTCTTCTGATTTTAGTCCTAATTCTATTTCTTGGAGTTCATCATCCGAGGGGAACTGTACATACCCTGGATCCTCCGTCTTTTTTATGTTTGTTAAAGAGAGCATTACTATTATCAGAAATACTAATGTCCAAGTAACTGCTTCTAAAAAATCACGAGCTTTTTTTTGTTTTCGTATCATACTACTTTCTTTATGTGCTGACGTACAACTTTAATAAGACCATTGTTTTTCTTCAACCAAGGTCCGGAAGTAAATTGTACTTCTATTAAGTCCTGCTTAATTTTTTGACTATTATCATCAACACCTCCTTTTACAGAAGGTGCTGATGCTATATGTGCTTTTCCTATAAAATGGTTTAACTCTACGTTTTGCCAAATTTCAAGCTCTTTGAATTCAGGTTTCGTAATCCATTTATGTTTTGATATTTTTGGATATTTACTCATGCTGCAGATGCCATTTTAGATTTACGTGCTGATAGGATATCTATAGCAAGTGTAACTGTTTCCGGATCTCCCGATAAAAGGAAGTTTACAAGTCTTTCTTGCTCGTTGCTTGAAATAATACCTGAACTCTGTAATCTTCCTGCTTGTTTGATGTATGGAGCAGGATTAATTCCTTGGAGATTAGTATCATGAGAAATAAAATCATAACCTTTATTTTCCTTCTCCATTTTCAATCGGAGCATTTTATCCGTTGCATTGTACCTAGATACTCCTTCTATTTTATATCCGGGACGTAATCCTTTACCTCTACGACCATACTCAAAGAATACTGAGTATCTATCATTTATTGGATCGTGTTGCAACTCAATGTTGTACACTTTATCTGAATTTTTGTAAGGATCATAATACCATAGGTGGATTCTTTCTACTGTTACTAAATTTGAATTTGACATAATGAAATTATTTAATCTTGTTTCGAACTCTTACGTTATACCAGGACTTCTCTGCATGAGATAGATCCTTCCATTTATACTGAGGATAGAGTTCGTCTATATCTTCAGTAGTGTAATATGGTTCATCCTTAAATCCAAAGGTTACATAGTTCTCTTCTTTTACTTTAAGGTAGAAGTCTCGAAATACAGTTATCTCTTCTCTAGAGAGTCGTTTGAATTCATTTCTGATTGATGTATACATAGCATTACTACGAACCATTATTTGAACCTTTTGTATTTCTTCTTTTGATAATATGTCTTCTATATTCATTCTATTTTGACATTAAATGCTTCTATGAATCGGTCGAATTCTTTTTGGCATTGCCATTTATTCCATTGGAAGTGTAGCTTACCCTTTTTAAAAAACCAATTCCGAAACTTTCTGAATTTTCTTTTGCTGAATCGATTAGTCATAAGGGAACGTTCTTCACACTCCCTTACAACCATCTCCATAAACTCGTACTTACCTATACTGATAATCCAAGTGATTTTAGGTATTCCGTATACTTAATCCTGCAACCTTCTGCTTTTAGCTCCTTAATTGCTTTTTCTATAGCTTCTTTTGCATGCTTTGGATATTTAGTAAGGAATACAGCTAAAGGCCATTTCCAATGCATCAAACGTTCGGTACCTTCTTTATCGGTATATAATATCCCTTTCTTTTGTTCACGTTTAGCTATACGTTGTAACTCCTTCTCTGCTGCAATAGTATCAACTATCTCTGCTAGATCAACAGATGTTTCATACTCAATAGGTTCTCCACCTATAGGACGACCGTTAATGTCTTCAGAGAATGTTACTTTATACTTAGGGAGTGCAGATAGTTTTTCTTCTACTGCTTTTAGGATTAAATGGGATCCTTCATTCTTGTAGTTTCTGGATATTTCCATTTCTCCACCTCTAGCATCATCATATGCATGAGCAAACTTCTTTTCTTCGAAGTATATGTCTGCATTGATACCTGTCATACCATCGTGTCCTGAAAAGAATTTAACGTTCTTTACGTCAAGTTTTAATTCTTTGGCTATTGATAATACGTGGTTTGTTCTTTTTTGTTGGCTGGTAAAATGTAATTGTGTTTCTGACATAAACAATAAATATTTAATGGTTGATGATAGTAAACCCTACTAGCTCATCGGCAAAAGCCTTTCTTTGTGCATAACTATAAGAACTTCTCTGTAAAGGTCTTCGATGGTTCCGTTGTTCTCAATGACGTAATCAAAGTCTTTGTAATCATCAAGTCCTGTTTCGGATGGATGTTCTTTTTGTGTAATAACTTCTTTGCTACCGTCTTTATATGTAAACAAAGCTCCTATTTTTAATGTAGGATTTCTGTTAACCCTAATAACAATACCACCTCTATCTTTAATAGCTTTAGCTTCATTAGGAAATCTAACATCTGTTATTATCCAGTTAGGCATACCTAGAGAAATATCTCCTAGAGATGAATTCGGCCTTGTTAATTTATAATCAGCAAACAAAGCATTTACCCAAATGTTAGGATGAATAATTTCTCTACCACATTCAGTACCTAGAAGTTGTAGTAGGAGTCTAGGGGTAGGTTTTATTAACTCTGGGATAGGTTCTTTAAACTCAGAAATATTTCTACTTCTATAATCAACTAATTCTCCATATATTTTCCAATACCACCATTCTTCACCTAAAGGAGTTTCTTTGAACTCTCTATCTTCAAGTTGTTCTCTGGTACATCCTATAAGTAGGCAAGCTATGTCTTTGAGCTTACCTGCCATTTTTTTAATTTCCCAATCGGAGTTTTCTTTGAACTTTCCTTTTATTAAATCCTCTAACGATACGGATTGATTTTGACTTACCATATCAATTTTTGATTCTGCAGAAATGTATTGGATAATTTCACCTATGGTGTCTTTTCCTGATCCCATTTTTCCAGAAATAGCTATAATGTTTTTCATGAGTAAAGTCTTTTGTTGAACATAAATGCAGGAGTTACTTTACACTTGTGGTTACGAATTCTACGTTGATGTACCTTTTCATTACAATGCATGCATCTAATAAAGTTTGTCCCGTTACTACGATTGTTATTTTCTAATGTTTCTAACTGTAGACGAAGGTTATCGATGATGCTCTGTTCATTATCTCTTTCCCCTTCATAGTTATCTGCATCGTGGAAATGATCTTGGTACAATGACCTTTTTCTTTTGAATTCTGCATAGTCACGATATGCAGTATGCTCTTTGATTTTTTCTTTTAGAATATGTATCTGATTTTGTTCCATGGAATTATGGAGTTGTGAAGCTTTTTGAATTGCTCAATGGCTTCTGATTTATATTTACGTTTGTATCGGATATTTTCTCCACCATAGGTAGATTGTTTATCCTCTTGAACTTCTGGAGTCCATAATAAGTCTTCACCTCGTAAGCCATTTACGATGTTATACTCATGTTTTTTCTTGTTGTGGGTTAAGAATATTACCTCAGATAAAACATCCTTCTTGTACTCTTTCTTTACCACACCATTTACGATTACAAATAGTTCTTCGTAATCTTCCAACCATCCGTCATATATGACAACTGGAGAAAAGTTTAAGTGTACGTCATAGCCACAAGCCTTGAATTTATTAATTGCTTCAATACGTTTATTTGTTGATGCAGTGTTTGGTTCAAGTATTTGCCTAATACTTTCTGGCATTAAGCTGAACCGAATACGTACTTTACCTTTTGGATCAAACGATAAGAATTCTTCTGGAACAATCTTGGTTGCAAATGTTGCCATAGCAATAGGGTGATCCCTAAAGAATTCGAATATCTTATTCCAATCGTAGTACTTATGATGCAAAGCAAAGTCTTCATTGCATGCTATATCATAAGTAATGTATCGATCGTGTGTTTGATTTGGTTTCTCTAATACAGCAAAGAATGCATGAGAGTTAATCTCAGTAAGCACATCTTCAATGTTTGTGGCATAATCTAAACCTGTAGGTTTATTTCTTTTCATATAGCAATAGGTGCAATCTAATAAGCACCCGTAGCCAAAAGAAGGAGCAATGTAATCACTACTCCTTCCTGAATATCTAAACTTGAATGTTTTACGTTTTACTGGTTTAACTTTCTTTGAGGACATCAGCTTTTTTAAGGTCACGTAATTCTACTGCCAATTCGTAATCTTCCTCTTCTATAGCAGAAGCTATTAAACCATCTATATCTTGAGGGTGTACAAAGTTTTCAGAAAGAGTCCATGCCCTTCCTCGTGCATCGTGATGATTACCACATATGCATTTTAGCTTCCCTGTTCCACCTTGTCCTGGAGTTTTATCAATGTTTATCATTTGCACTCCTGTTGATGAACAAAATAGTACATCTGTAACGGTGTAGCTTCTACCTTTCTTTCTTGGTTGCTTACGATCACCGTTAGCTGAATTTAAAGCAATGGCTTCATCACCTATTTTAAAATTTCTCATTGTTTTTCATTTAAAGATTTTTTATGACGTTCTACTATTTCTTCAATATGTTCCCTTTCAGCTCTAATCTCTTTGTAGATTTTGTAAAGGAACGGTGCTTTTGTTAACCATCCTGCAAGGATTCCAATAAATAAGGTTGTCCAATCCATATTAAGATCCACAACCTACACAATCGAAATGTGAGTCAGTTGGTTTTGTTCCGTTTAACTTCATTTCAATATTATGGATCTTATCTTTTAAGTCCATATCCTGGAACATATCTCCAGTAATCTGAGATTTTAATTCAGCTAGGTCTTCTTCCAGTTTTTTTCTTTCTTCTGCTTTCATCTCTCTTTATTTAATATCCGTTTTATTTAATGATAACAAAGTGCAAACGCAATTAAAACGTGCGTTTGCACGACTGTTATTAATTTATTTTAAACAATTAAGTTGTGAATTGAATAATGTAGGATTTATAACAGGATAATCTTCATATCCTTTAGACCAATACATTCTTACTTTTTCTACTTCTTTAGATGCTAATTCAGAAAACTGCGTATCATCCATTAAGCAATAAGAAGAATATTTTGTATAATCATAATCATAATTTGTATCTCCTGAATCACTCGATAAATAGTTCAGCGTTAATGTTGTTCCATCCGTGAATTTAAACATCAATTTCGCATCCTTGTAAATAGCACCAAAATATTTGTATGCACTTTTGCTATCAACTCTCCAAGAAGTATATACCACCTTCATATCGTTTATTTTAGCACAATATATTTCGCACTCAACGTATTGGTGTGGCTTTTTCTTGTAATACTTTAACAATGATGAATCGGTGTGTGCAATAAACATTTCACTTTCCAAAACTAACTTACTTGTTCCTGTAAATTCATCGACTTCTTTTGTTCTGAAATTACAATTTGATACTTGTGTAGAATCTTGTGCAAATCCATTAGCACTTACTACGATACACATTAGGGCAATTAACTTTTTCATTTTTACTTTTTTTTAATTAATAATTATTGGTTATTATTTATACTTTAAAAAATATTCGATTCCTGAATGAACGTACACGAGGAGTCCGTCCTTTTTTACACACTTATGCTCATATGGATTGTAAAATTCTAATGCCAATGATTCATACAGATATGGTAAATGTTTCTTGATAAGACTTCGTATTTGCTTACCATTTGCTTTAGTAGTATTAGCCATGTAAGATTCCCATTTTTTGATAGGAGTGTTTATACATGTGCCAATACATTCTAAATTACTTACTTGTGTAGGTGTATTCATAAGGTTGCATTTTCTGTTTTAGTAATAGCAAATAAATATTCTTCATTTTCATTGCCATCTCTACCCATATGATAACCTTCCTTGAGCTTCATGAATACTTGTTCTAAAGACATTTCGTATCCTGAATCGTTTTCTGTTTTATCATCACAGGTGATTACTATTTCGATTGTGTATTTCTTTTTATCTATTTTTGCCATTTTCCCAAGTCATTTTCATAGGATTACGATTACCGTCTAAAGAATCATTTTCCCATACTTCTATGGTAGAAAATCCTCCATTTTCTTCAACAGTCATTTTCTCTTCTACTTCAGGTATTATACTATACTCAGTATCTACTTCATGACCATTTTCACTTAACCAATCATGAAGACCATTTGATGATGTGATTTTCTCATCTTTAATTGCTTGAAGTACTTCATCTTTAAGATTATTAGGAACTATAACTCGTTCCCAAGTAGTTATTTTAAAATCAATGTGCATCTTTCTTTCTTTTAAGTTTAACTAAGGTGCATTCATCTGCATCAACATCATCTCGCACTGCTAATAATACAGGTTGATACAATGAGCCACCTTCATTGTAGTAAAGGTACTTTACCTCTACAATGTCACCTACTTTAACCTTTGGTGAATTAGGATATAGGGTTGCATTTCCTACAGGAACTCCCACTAATGATACAGGGTTGGAGTCATCATAAACCTTCAGTCCTATAGAACTTTTCACATCATGCACTGACGTTACAATGCACGAGGCAGTGTCATAGAACTTACACTTGAATTGGTTACCCCCAGATGGTGGTCTTCCTGCAGAGTATCCGGCATGGATATTCTTGAAGACAACTCCTTCAGCACGTTCTCTTTTTAGACGGTTAAACATATTTTGTTTATCCTCTGTTGTCCATGCCGTTCTTACAATTTCTAAATCTCTACGATAACCTTGAGGTATAATATCTAGTAGTAGTTTATATCTGTCAAGATAAGGAAGGTATTGATATTTGATATTATCAAACACCATGATTTTATCACCCATATCTTCACCGTCTAAGATGCTATCAGGGAATGTTGCACAAGTAGCCTCCGTTGAAGGAGTTAGTGCAACGACAATACCTTTCTTGTTTAATCCTGTAGCAATCGATTTTTCTATCTTGATCATCCTACGTCTACCATCAAATTTCTCTTGCATGCAATATGCTGAGTTATTTATATAAGCTACGGCTTCTTCTTCTGTAAGCTCATTAAGTAACTGAGGACGGATGCCTGAGTCTTCTTTATCATCAGCTACAGTATTAATTGTACCAGATACACCATTAGGTTTATAACCTTTGGCTGTTTTTGATTTCACTAAGGAATCATAGGACTTCTTAGCTTTCTCATAGGGAATAGGATCGCATGTCTTACATCCAGTATTGAGAGTGTTACCTCTCCTTCCGTATGCAAAGTTGACAACCCATCCATCACCTTCTTGTTTTAACTCTGCCTGATAGACTTTATCAGAACTTCCTTCTTGGAAGTATAATTCAATACTTTCTGCTTTATTCATTTTCAAATAGGTTTGATTGTACATCTTGATTCCAATTCGTGGAGTGGAATCTTCTCTCCATTACAGCTATAATAGCCTTGTGCTTCATATCGCTCCATCCATTTGGTTAGAGCATGTTGAGCTTGTTCTTTACTGTCCCATTCGTTATCGAATCTTATTCCGAATCCGTCGGGAGATAATACTTCAAATTTTGGTTGTGCCATTAGTCGTTATAATTCATCTTGAGATGGTTTTAATGCAGACGGTTTTTCTCTTTCGTCCGGTGTTATTTTTAATATATGGTTCCAATTAACATCTTCTCCGTCGTTGTCTAATACATAACAATAAATCAAAAGCTTCATTTTATCGTACCTACTTTTGTATCTGTCTCTTACAATCCAATATTCTTTTGTTCGGATTCTTAGATAATCTTTATGTGATAGCTTTTCTACTACCTCGGGATACAATTTTAAAATTTGCTTTGTTGTTAATTCTTCAACGGAATATGCATCAAGTTGCCATAAATCTATTTCGTAAAAATCATTCATAAAAAAAAGCTCCCCTGTATCGTCGGGGAGCATTACGGCTTTTCTGATCATTCCTGCATGAATTTACTGTAAGGACAGGTTTCGTTGTGGACAATCAAAAACCACACACTTCGGAAGCATATGAGGACCTCAGTGCTACGTGAACAGATCTTTTTACATCGTCTCAGCATTGACGATGTTTTCTTATTCCTTACTCCTCGTTATTTCTTAATTACAAAACCTTCAAAGGTTTCATCAATAGTAACGTTAATCTGACTATCTGTTTCTTTAACCTGGTATGATCTAACAGAGCCATAAAGAAGAGTCATTTTCTTTTCAATTGCAGAAGCTTGAGCAACTACTCCTTCTGGAACTTTTAATCCATCATGTTCTTCTACTTCAAAGAAATCCTCTTCTTCATCTTTCTTTCCTTCTTTAGTTAAGACTTTTTCTAGCTTCTTTTGGTTGTCTAAATCTGTAGGGAATATGAATTCCTCTGAAGCTTTCTCTTTAGATTCTTCAGGACTCATAATCTCAACAGGCTCTTTTAAATTAGCTACAGGCTTAACTTCAGATACAACTTCCTCTTTTTCTTTAGGTAAGTTTTCTTCAGCTTTAGTTTCAACTATAGACTTTTCTTCCTCTTCTACTTCAACAGATTGTTCTGGATCATCAGCAAAGATTGAATTAAGCTCTGCTTCTATTTCTGAATCAGATTCATCAGCATTGATAATTATCTCAGCATCTTCCTCTCTAATTACTTCCATTTCTGTATTCACAGGTTTGAAAGATTCATCTGGAGTATTAAGCTGTTTAGATTCTAAGTCTTCCCTAACTGCATCTAGTACATCATCTTCGGTATACATTTCAGGTGGACCTACGTGTTCATCTTGAGGACCATCTTCTAAAACTTTATCTGCCCACTCTTGACGTTCATCTTTAGGAGCTTCTTCAGTTTTCTTTTCAGAAGCTTTAGGTGCCCAATTTTTAAATGCATTTATGTTTTCTTCTAACGTTTTTGCATCGTCATAATGTTCACCCATCCAGTAGTCAACTAATGGTTTAGCATGAGTTTGTTCTCCCTGCATTTGAACTGCTGTTCTTTTAGAAACGGTTTTCTTTTCTACAACTGCATCAACTTGAGATAAATCAGCAACCTCTTCTAAAGGTTGAGCTACTCCATCTGTAATTGCCGTTACACTTTTTGTTCCTGTAACTCCTTCTACAAGATTATCTTCATCAACTTCTACAGCAATAGCATACTCGGTCATAATCATATGATGAAGTTTTTGCTGAGACTTTGCCCACTTCTTAATATCCATTCCTTCAATACCAAACATTAATAGTTTGTACAATCCCCAAAGAGTTTTTTTGTGAGTGTATGTATTCTCAGGCTTATGGTATTCTTTCTTGATAGCAGAAGCTTGTGTAGGAGTGATTAACTCATGCTCAAAGTACAATGCACCCATGATGCAGCCAAAGTCTTCTGTAGTAAGAGGGCAATTTATCATAGTGTTTTTCTCAGCGATGAGTTTATCAAAGTACATGTTTGCATAAGAGATCAGTTGTTCCATGATGTTATCTGCTTCTTCATCTGCTGTTCCGGTATGTTTTCTAATCCAAGACATACCTTCACTACCAATCAATGAAGCATTGTTATCGTAAATGAATGAACCTACGGCACAACCAAACTTTACTTGCTTGTTGTAAGAGTTCCACCATGTAAATATCATCCCCATTTGAGGATCTTTTTCTGTTTTGATATACACTTTACCAAGTGCAATTTCACCGTCATGTGAATAGAAGTAAGATTCTTTATCAATTTCGAATCCGTTCTTTGATAACTGTTCACGTACAGTGTCAATAATATGACCATGAGAGATCACAGTGTATGTTTCTGTAGCTTGAGGCAATAATACCTCACGAAGATATTGTTCTTCTTGTGTCATTCGAATAAATTTTGTTGTGTAAATAATGGTTGCACATTTTCAATTTCTTCCTTAATCTTTTTGATATAGAATGAATAGTTGATATTGTATTCCTTAAATGGTTTACTGTTATCAATTTTAATGGCAACCTGTTCCATTGTTGGTCCAGCTTCAACTTTGATTTCTTTGATTTCTTTGTCTCCCTTTTTTATTTCCTTTACTACAGAACCTTGTTGATTTATAACAGTTCTATCTTCAGGTGCATAAGAAACTTTACGTTTAATAAGCTTACATCCTTTGTTAGATACAAAGTAACGTATAGTCTTTTGGGAGTCGGCATCATAAATTGCACCGTCCTCTATACAAGTTTGAATAACTTTCCATTCACCTCTTGCTCTAATACCTGCACAGAAATCATATATGTTCCTGTTTCCAAGAACAGTTTTCTCTGGTTCTACATTATGGATAAAGTAGTTGTATATAGCAATTGGTTTAATACGTAAGCTTTTGTTCTTGTGTAAAGCTTTATCGATCTCAAATCTACCTTTGAGTTTGACCGGATAATGTAAGATTTTACCGTCTTCATATTTGATTAACGGTTTGGGATATTGATTTTCAAACATCTCTTTACCTTTGTCGTAATCAATTTCATAAGGCTTGAATACACCTATGTAATTGTTTACGTCCCAAATAATGAGTTTCTCATACTCTTCAAATTCAAGTATAAGATCTGTCATTTTTTCCCACTCCTTACATATTTCATTATATAGTGGTTCATATTCTTTAGGGAATATAATTTCTCCACCATCTGTATTTACCATGATTGGTCTTGCACCAGGTATTTCCTCACATAATCTTTCCATGAGTTGTACCAATAGTAACTGACCGTTACAAGTGATTTGCATTGTAAGCAAACTATCCTTTAAGAAGGAGTGCTTATCATTGCTTAATCCAAATGCTGAGTTTAAGACTATCTTATACAGATAGTTCAACGGATTGGATTTAGGATACTTCAGTCTTTCATCATAGAACCATTCATACCGCTTACAGAATATATCTGCCGGAAGGTGTGCTGGACTCCATTTATTTCTAATACATAGGTTTGGATAATAAGATTTCACATCAAATGATTTGATAATCATTCCTTTGCCTGCTTCATATATACCACGTTTGGCACCATGAATTCCACCCAATGCAAACGATAGCTCTAGGCCTCTATAAGTTACCTTATGTTTGAATGAACCCTTTAGGTTTTCACCATCTAGGATTAATCCTTTGAATTTATTGAGTGTTTGTTCTAGAGGTTTGGTTAAGAACTTTACGTAAGGAAGTATTACATCTCTTAGATGAATCTCTTTACGATGTGTCTGCTTATTCTTTAGTTCTCTTGAATCAATTTCCATATCTTTTGCAAGAAGGTCTGTAAGAATAGCCTTAACTAATTTCGGTTCTGAAAGATTTTGTAGCTTTAGTCCGAAGTGTTTACTTAATTGTTCACGGACTTGTATCTGTTCAATATTACGTTTAAGCAGCGCTATAGTTGACAAGTTATCATTGATACAGTACTTAGATAACAGTACTACTTGGTCTTGTGTCAATATGTCTTCAGGCTTACAATTCATATCAAGAATGTTGTGCCAATCCATATTGTATTGGAGCCACTTTAATGATGCAAACTTTTGCTGATTGTTGTAATTGTTAATTGCAGCAAGATCAATTTCATTCCAAGGTAAATCGTTAACCCTGTAAATCAACCATCCTTTTTCATTCTTTTGATCTATTAGTTCTTGAACAAATGTAAATATGATACGAGCAATCTCTCCACCGCTTAGGTTTTTGATTTGATCATACTTTTCTAAACAGAAGTAAGCTACTTGAGAATCAAAATGTAATCCATTAAAGGACACAATGTAGTTCTGATTTTCTATGAGTTCTTTGTTAAACTCTATGAACCCTTTGAAGTTGTTTATAAAATCCGATACTTCGAAGATTCTCATATCTGAAGGATCCTTAATGTTTACGTATATGGCTAAGAAACAATTTTGTATTGTCTCAAAGTCAAAATTCCATGTGATTTTTTTCATAACATTAATAGATAAAAAAAGGGCACCATATAAATGATACCCTTTCCTGTGCGATAAATAATTAGTTTAGAAACTGCTTCCAATTGAAGTCTTTGTTGAACACATACATGTCAAGAAAATATTGGATTTCATCTGCATTACGGATGTAATACTCATGGTAAGTTTCTAGTAACAATCGTTCTTGTGCAAACGGTTGTTGTTCCCTCATTGCCTTATTGTTGTTAACCTTCGGCATTCCATTGCTATCAAGTTTTTGAACGAAATGGAATTGAGGTTTTCTGTGCTTGGAAACAATCCCTAGAACTTTGTTCTCTGGATCGAATACCAATTCAATAAATGGACAACTTTCATCAATCGGAATCCCTACAAAATTCTTTTGAGGTTTGGCAGGGTTTTCAATATAAACACTTTCTACAAGTAGAATGTTTTTAAATGAATATTGTTCCCATTTAGCTGTCTTGGTTGGTGCTTTTTTCTTTGTAGTTTCAGACATATAATTCGAATTTTACTCAAATATACAATTTTACTACAAGGAAACAAGACCTTTAGCATACTCATATGATAGATTAAAGCTTTGAGTTTCCATGTGCCATTTAGCTTTTTCAAGAACTTCTTTTGCTTGAACCTCCCATTTCCTAAGTGACTCAGCTTTAACAGGAAAGATGTACACTAAATTGTTTTTATCAATTACCGGGTAGTAAACTTCTAGTTTCCAAACATGCTTACTTTTCTCTGGCACAAGGCTTAAAATTAATTCTTTGTAAACGATTGGTTGTAACCAATACAAGTACTTTGATTCATCAAAATCTTCACCCCAATCTTTAATAGTTTTGGATGTAGTTTTAAAGTCAACGATCGTAATCTTTTCGTTTACAGAATCAATATGTATTAAATCAATAATACCTTTCAACCCGAAAATGAAACCGTTGATATCAGTTTTGTGTTCAAATTCTGTACGGGAATCAATCTTTGACGTATCTGGATTTAACCAATCCATTACTTGTTTATTTTGGAGCATTACATTAGCTTTTTGTTTTGCTACTGTAACCATATCCATATCAACGATTGTTTTCTTTTCTCCTTCTTGTAATAAACTGAAGTACTTTTTACATTCAACAGTTAGGATTTTTTCCAAACGTTTTTCATCACCGGTTAGCATTCGACCTTGAGCATCTTTTCTTTTTGCATCCGTTAAGTTCTGATATAAATCAACTTCAATTAATGCTTCAAGAATTTGTGGTTCAAAGTTTTCTAAAAAGAATGTTCCAATTAAGTCTTCATTCTCTGTAATCTTGTGTTTGATTTGCCTTTCGAAAACCATATCTACTACAGATTTAGGTCCCGGACTTGGCATTTTTCCAGACATAACAATAAACTTATCGTCAAAATTTTCAGGCTCAAGAACAAAGCAATGGAATAATTTCCCTTGCTTCAAAACTTTAGTATCCTCATCATCCCATTCTTTTAGGATGTATTTCTTGTAGAAATCACGAGGATCATTCATTAATTTTTGCAACGATGAGTAACTGAAGTAGAACTTGTTCTCTAGGAACTGTTCCATCATGTAGTCTTCAAATTCTGTACGTTCTCCTGTAGGAGTGAGTAGGCTATTATTTTCTGACATTTTTCTTTGGGTTTAAATTGGGTTTAAATGATTTAACTAATTTCTCACTTTTGTAGGCAAGTATTAATTCTTTTCGTACTCTTATATCCTCTTGGATTATTTGAATTTTATGATGTCGTTCCCACAAATCAATAATGAAATCGAGGTCATGTTGTATAGGAACCATCTCCATTTTATTGTGGATTAGTGCTGAAACATAACTAAAAAAAGTTAAGCTTCTAGTAAATGGTGTATTCATGGTATACTTTTCCATAGGGGATGATGCTATGACTTTCAGTATCATAGGAAATGATTTTTCGATATCACAATTTTCAACTATGTTTACTGCAAGATTTATGTTTTCTTCAGAACCAGAATCAATTAACTTCCTTAATGATTCCATTCTTTTCTTATCTATAATTGGTTTGTCTTCCATAGTAAAAATAGGGGAGCTGAAACTCCCCATTTAATTTATTCAAGAAGGGTGTCCACAACAGCATCTGATAATAGAAGCTTGTTCATGTTTGGCTTGTCCTTCATGTTTGTAAACTTACGTCCCATTACAAATTTCAAATCTGTTCCAAGAACTTGAGAAGAAATTAACTCCTCAAATCTTTTAACGATATCATTTGTAATGTCTTCATTGTTCATATTAAACTGAACATGGTTGATTAATCTAGTGGTAAGTACAAATGCAATATCTGCACGATACTCTGCACCTGCATTAATTAAATCATCCATTTTTTTCTTGATGTCTGCAAAAGGTTTTTGAACATCAAGTATTTCTTCAGTAGTAATTAACTTATCCAATTTGTTATGGATGAAGTTGGTGAACATAGTAGTTGTTTCTGCACCAAGGGATCCTTCTCCTAATAATTGAATCAACTCCAGTTGAGAGTTAAAATCTTTAATGCTGCTGATTGACTCGTAGAACATTGTAATACTACGAGGGTTAACTTCTGGAACTTCATCCTTAACAATCTCTTTGTGCATCAATGTAAAGTTGATACAACGAGAATCAATTCCATTTGCTTCAGCCCATTCTGCCCATACTTCTGCATCCCATCCTAATTCAACATTCAGGTAACGAGATTTCTGTGCAGGATCCTGATCAGTTACATTATAAATTCCATCATCTGGATTAGATGAAAGAATTATAGTCCAACCTTTAGGTAGTTTCCAAGACAGATACTCTTGCTCTAGGATTAATTCCATTACGGCTTGAGTAAATCTTTGAGAAGCTCTAGTGTAATCATCTAAGATGAGAACACCTGGTCCATTCTTTCCTTCAATCCAAGCAGGAACTGAATAGTTCATACGAGATTCAGAAGTAATTTTCCATCCAAGTTTTTCATATGTAGGTAGTGCACCTTCTGCAATCCATTTAGAAACTTTCTTTGGTTCATCACCTTCTTTTTCTCTGATGTTCCCTGTTACTTTATATTCAACTACAGGAACACCGATGAGATCACCAATTTCTTCAAGAGTTGAAAGGTTTAGTTTTACGATATTGTCTGGATTAAATCCTAGACTTATACCGATTTGTTTGATTGTAGATGTTTTACCTAATCCTGCAGCACCTACTACATTAATAGCCAAAGGAATTTTTCCTTGAGTTTGAAGAGATTTATTTGTGTTGATAATGTGTGACAACACTGACTCTAATTCTTTTACGTTGATTTTTGATTGTTGTAACTTTGCCATAATAAATGTATTTAACTCAGTTTTATTTTTCTTCCGGGTAATGTTTCGTTGATACCATGATTTGTTCCATGAACCCACAGGATATTACCTCTTGCTTCCTTTGGTGCATATGCTTCTCCATCTGATAGATAGATTAAGCAAGAATATTTTGCTAGATTTTTATTGTAATAGTCAATGACTGGTTGAAAGTCTGTCCCTCCTCTACCGTCGATGTTAAACTCTCTTCTAGGATTAAACCTAAACTCTTTAGTGATCTTAGTATCACATAGCAGAATGTATATGTCATGACCTGTCTTATGTAAATGCACAAGTTCGTTACGGAACTCACGTAAATCATCATCACTTACAGACCAAGACGTATCAACGGCAACCAATATATGAGAGAAAAATCTCTCTTTTAATCCAGGCATTCCTGTAAATCGTTTACTTTTTTTTCTACGAGTTTTATATGTCCAAGTCTTTGTGGATGTACCAACAAACCTTCGAACAAATTGTTTCCAATTAAATTTTGGTGGTTCAATTGCAAATAAATTATCAAGCAAATCTTCAACACCTCCAGGTATAGATCCCGGATTACTCTTCTTTAACTGTTCGATTGTATTACGAAGAAGTTGCTCTGTATTTTTACCTAGCATTTTCTTTACAGCAGATGAAGCTTCTTGTACATCTTTCCAATCGTGATCGGGTAGTTGAATTTCTCCTCCGTTATCATCATCACAAGTAGATTTACCTTCACCCATTGCTTGTAATGCATTTTTGCATGCTTGATTCTGATTCTTTTCTTGAATCAATAAGTTGTAATACTCATTGGTTCCTAAACCTTTGGGTAGTTCAAACTTTTGCCAAGTGCATCCACCATCAGGCAACATATCTTCTGGAATAGATTGATTGATGTATATATCCATAGCAATGTTTGCAATCTTCTTATCTTTTAAGTGATCGTACTCTGTAAGATGGAAGTTTACAATATGTCCAAGCTCATGGATTAATAATCCTTGTCTATGCTTGTCCGATAATGTATTCCAAAAGTCTTTGTTGACTTGTAATTTATATTGTATTCCATGTAATGAAACACAAGCTGTTTGTATTTTTGTACTGATTTCTTTATTCAAACCTAATAGCACTGAGCCATAGAAAGGTTGTGAATAGATCAGCTCTTTACTGATTCTAATTACATCTTTAATCATCCTGTTTTGTAATTACTCCGGAGTTTAAGTTTTATAGCACTAACGTATAATTCATTTACATAATCTTGATACCATTCAAGTGCATATTCTGCATCTTCCTTGGATTTCATATACGTCATGCAATAATTGAATACTTCTGTGGGACTAGCTGATGTAGGAGAAAATGTTTTACCATTTTCATGAGCCAATATTTGACCACATCTTTCTAAAGTTTTATGGTACTGATCTTTTGCACCAGGTACATTATGGGTTTTAACCTTTCTTCTAATCAAACATACCGCAGCTATGGCATGCTCTAAAGTTATTTTGCTTTCAATGATTTTTAATGCAAGGATTATATCCTCATCTGTTTCACTTGAAAGTAGTTTATAAAGCCGTTCGAATTGCAACTTTTTTTGTATCTAATAATTCGGGTTTTAGAAATAGTCTTGTGTTCTTTATACCGTGTTGTTTAACACAGTCTGCCACATCTTTCTCTATGTTAAGAGATGTAAAGTGTAAGCCGTATTTTTCCTTGTATTTTAAAGCACTCTTTTTTCCTGCAGTATCATTATCAAATAATACCGTAACAAGTTTGTATCTTTTAAGATAATAGTTCATTTGCTTTTCGGTAAGCATTACGTTTTCACTATCTGGAGCAATACATTCTATAGGAAACTTGAGAGTTTTAAAAGCCATTATATCTTTAAGTCCTGCTAAAATCACTAACCAATCCTTTTCAAATTTCAATTGATCGTGACCTTGGATGTAGTTCTTTACTTTTACATACTTGGCCCGTATGTTTTTAGGGTTGTAGATTTTATATAACTCACCATTCTTACGGAAGAAACCATAACAATTTCTGTTTTGAAAAACTCTTTCTCTAACTTCTTCACCTTGAGTTATTGTAAATGTATATGATGCTAGAGGTTTAACGTAATGTTCTTCTAGCATTTGTGAACCTATTTTATATTCGGTCCAATATTTCTGATCATCGATGTTCCACGGCCGTACAACAAAATCAGTAACTTCTTTTTCTATTTTGACTAAGGTAGGTCTATTGTTTTCAAATACGTCATGATCGGAGTCACGATAAAACATGTAAGCTTTTTCAAATGCTTCTTGTCTTGTATTCAAATTATATAGTAATTGAATAAGATCTATTGCATCCCCACTAATACCAGAAGAAAAGTCATTGAACTTATATCTTCCAGTTTTATGCAGATAAATCATCATCGATGGATTGCTATCTGCTGCATTAAATATTGACTTGATTGATACAGATTGTCCTGTTAATTTTTCGTTTAAGTTTAAAAACTTTTCGAAGATCCATTCATTTGGAACAGGGAAAGTATCTATGTTAAAATGTAGTTTCATAATAAGTAATAAAAAAGGGTGAGGTTTTTACACCCCACCCGTAGTTAACTATTGTTGTTATGCTTCAACATCGAAGTCGTCTTCAACTCCTCCGTCATTGTCCATGTCAAATGGCATTTCATTATCTGAAGTAACATCGAAATCTAAAGCATCGTCTGGTTCTGCTATTGAAGCTGCAGATGTTTCTTCATTAAAGTTTCCTGAGAATTGTTGAACAGGTGCCGGAGCATTCTTTACATACAAATGTTCAGCTTTGTTATATGGTAGTACAGAATCTTTGTTATCGTCATTAGCAAACAACTTGAATCCTTTCTCAAACTTTGGAAGGTTTAAGAAGTATACAGGATAACCCTCATCGTTTACATCTTGAGTACCTCCAATACAGAAGTTTAAGAACGCATCTTTAATTGGATTTTCCTTATTGAATCCAGCAATGAAATCGTCAAAGGTTTTGTATGTACCATTCATGATAGCATCTTTAACCCATGTTGATCCGTTTGCTTCATGACAAAGTGAATCTAGGAACATTACAACAGAGTCTTCTTTTGTAATTTGTTTACCATTTTTATCTTTTCTGTTGTCGTCATATCCAAAACCAGATGATTTTACATCACCAATTTGACCAGCATGGTGTCCAAGCTTTGGATTATTTTTGTCGATCATAAATCCTTGGAAGTCTCCTCCAAGTGGTTCTGTTTCAATATGCAAGTGAAGGAATAGCTTATCAACACCTTTCCAATTTTGAGTTGATGTTGTTAAACGATTCACTTTACATTTGTAATTTCCTGGACGAATCTTCTTTTGAGTTCCTCCTTTTGGTTTTGATAAATTTTGCTGTAAACTTTTTGATCCAAACGCCATAATGTACGTATTAAAAATTAGTAATTATTTATTATTATTTTTCTTTTTTTGGGGAGAAAATATTGTCCCAATATGTAACGAACTCTTCGTTACCTTTATCATCCTCAATGTATTCACTAATAAGGATATGCTTTTTTTCTAAGTAACGGTGTCTTCCACCGGCACCAACATCTTCCGATGCAGTAAAGTTGATGAAGTTTTGCTTTCCTTCACGGTACATATAACCGATAGCATCTGCTTTAAAGGTAGCTGCAAACTTACATTTTTTAGACATTTGAATGTCAAGAGAGGTAAATTCAACTCCTTCTTTATTTAATGAAGCATATGCACTGTGAGCAAATAGTATAAGTTTTGGTGTAACTTTTTCTACCATGTCGATCACATCGGTAAATACTTCTGCAACAAGTTGGTATCCTTTACCATAAGGTAGGTGCATAATACTTCCGTACTGTGCTTTACCAGATTTAGGATGCAACTTTGTTGGATCATCGGGATCAGCCATGAACCATTTCTTTCCTTCAGGAGAAATAGACCATCTTCTTTCAGCTTCACCGATACTCATCTCTTCTAAAGCAGAAGCAGTATCAATTGCAATGTAGTTGTAAGGAGCTTTCTTATCCTCCTTAAACTTTTTTCTGATTGCTATACATACTTCTTTAATATCAGAGAACTTCTTAATAGGTACTGCTAATGCATCGATTGCTAGAGTACCTTCTTCGAAGTCAAGAATCAGACACTTATCCAGCTTACTTACTGTAAAGGTCTTCCCTACTTTTGGTTTAGAGAATATTATCGTTCTCTTTGGAGTACTTAGTACTGCCGGTCTTGGTTTACTTGGTAAATTGATTTCTGCCATTGTTAACTTTTGATTATTTTGTTTAGCCATTCCTTATGACTAACGGGTTTGCCAGTTAAAATTGCTGTGAGATCACGTATTGTAAGCTCACTGAAGGGTGCATCTTCATCGGGATCTGGAATATTAAACTCTTCAGCTTCTTCATTTAGCTGAATTATTTCCAATTCAGAAACAGGTATTACAGACATAAAATCGCTAGAGTTTCTAAATTCCTTCTGAGGATATCGAGTTTTGTAATCTGCTTGGTACTTCCAACGATACAATACACGATCAGGATCTTCGGAGTTATACTCCTTATCTACTTTTTCTGTATAGATATCACGTTCATGTCTTAACTCACTAGGAAATAAGTAGAAGACTTTTGGTGTACCAAATACAGTTTTAGGTAGAAATATAGGATTGTTAATCCCAAGCTTTTTAAAAACAGGTAAATGCTTTTGTTTAAGAGCTTCTATCTTTTCTTTTTTGCTCATGTTTTTACTAAACACATTTGATGTAAAGGACATCTTTCATATTATTTTTTTTGTTTGGTTTGTGCTACTCCTGGTGTTGCCATTTCTTCAACTTTCATATGTTCAAAGACAGCTTTCAAGAAACTCATTCGAGTATCTCCAGTTCTTGTCTTAAGGATATGTGCAACCAGTACAGTATCATCTTCGATAAGGTATCTATCTGGACCATACTCAGTAATGTGTCTGAGTGCAGGTCTATCGATTCCTATAACGAGGTCAGCATGTTGTAATAATGCATCTGCTCCGAAAATGTCTGACTCTAAAATGTAGTTTCCATACTTACCATTCTCTGCTCTAGCAGGATTAGTAATGTCTCTATTCAATTGTGAAAGGATTAGAAAAGCAATGGGATATATTTTCTTTAGCTCAGTACAAGCTTCACCTAAAGCATTAAGCATATCCATTACTGATTGTCCTTTCATTTTTTTGATAAGAACAGAGTGATCTAATGTAACAACAGTTTTTTTGTAGGTGTATACAATTCTTTCATTACCTTCCTTGTCTACCATTTTAGACTTGGCAGCATGAGTTTTCATGTAATCATGTATGATTTGTTTAAACTCTTCCGTAGTAGGAGGAACGTCAACAATATCTACAGGATACTTAGCAGCTTTCTGAGCATGCTTCATACACAAATCAATGATTGCATCGTCTATAACGATACCTTCTGTTTCTGCACTACATAGATACTTGTATGTCTTTTTAGATACGGCTGAAAATTCTCTAAGCTTAGAGTTTTTACCAACCATCTCTAACTGAAATTCAAGAACTCTAATTCCTTGACCGGCATTCAATTTAAATCCTTCACGGATCATCTGATCTTTCATCAAAGTTTTACCACCACCTGGTCTTGCACCGACAATAGTAATTGAATGCCATTCGAAGCCACCTATTGCAGCATCGTTAATCTTTGGCCACGGAGTCTTGAAACTTGAAATCTTTCCTTGTTGACGTTTACGCATATAAACAAGGGCTTCTTCGTAATGTTTAGCATGTGACTTCCATTTACTCATACCACTCTACGTTTATGTACGATCTTGACTTCATCATCTCCTGCAAGGTGAGCCTCACAATATGTAGCCATATCTGATTCAACAATTCCACTTCTAAGCTTTCTGATAAAGTACATAGCAGTTCTCATATACTTGTAGTTATCCTTACGGAATTCTTCTACATACTTTTCAGTAGCTTCTAAGATTACATCCCAATCGTAATGATACTCTTGGAAGAACCACTTGAAGTTTTCTTCGATTTCTTTTTTGTTACCTCTTGCATACTTACCATTAGGTAATTTACCTGCAGGGAATATTTCTAAGTACTCTTTAATCTTCTCTTGGTAATTGTCACCGAGTAAATCTACGGCTTTCAATTGCTTCTGAGTCTTAAAGATTACTTCCATATTCTCTATTAGTTTAATACCTTTTTCGTTAAGTGTGCAATCGTTGTTGATATATCCAAGAATACCTTTATACTTCTCTTTAATGTTTGTTTGTCCTAGCTTTGAAAGCTTAGGGTTTCCATATAGTTGGAATAGTATGTAGTATTGTTGGACAGTTAGGTTTTTCCTCTTTAATCTTTTAAAAAAGGCTGACTGCTTTAACATATTTATTCTCCAAAAGGGAGACTAAGATAGAAAAACTTTACCAATTAATCGGTTCTTTGTCAATCTTTTTGAGAAGATCGTTTACATTCTCAAAGAATTTATTTGCATCCCATGCATCTTCTGGTTTCTCCCATATAGGTAAGAAGAATTTGTAGTGTCCTTTACGTACAGTTTTTGAAAGATGTTCTGTTTCTTCACCGATAAATACGAATACAACTTTTGTTGTACGATACCCTATCTGATCAATCATTTGTTCAATGATAGGTTTCCACATAGGAATGTGATTCTTCGGTTTACCTTCAAGCCCTGTAAGAGATGCATTCAATAGCATTACTCCTTCTTCTTTAGGCAGGTATTCTAATTTATTTTCATGAACCATTGGACCTTCTGCTTTGTTGATCTCATTTATTTTTTGAGTGAAAGGATTTAATCCTCCACCACTAAATGCTAACCCATCAGATGTTTCTTCCGGAAAAGGTGCAACGACAACAACCTTTATTTTATCCAACGGACATAGATCGAATGAACGAAATATGTTGCTGAACTTTGGGAAGAATGTTTCTCCTGCTTGACGATCACTTATCAATTGATGTAGAGCTGTACTCCAAGATTCACTTGATAGAATCAACTCAAATAAATAATCCCAAGAGGTCTTGGAATATTTTTCTTTTAACTTATTTGTTGTAACTTTAACTTTATTTTCTAAGCTCATGGCAGATAAAGATTTAAATGATAAAAAATATGATGCAATCAATCCTGACAGCATCATTAATGTCCCAATAAACGGGAAATTTTTCGGTGATATAAGAGCAATGTTTATTTCATTACTTCTTAAAGACCGAGACAAGAAACAGATGGGCCAGGTCCTTAGCAATATTCAAAACAATAAAGTTTCCAACGAAGAAGAATATCAAATCTATATTCTATTCCACTTGTTGGTAAATATTGAACATCATGCTAAGAAGCAAGGGTTTATTATTAAAGAATCTGTTCCTAAAGATGCTAACGAAGACCTTCCAGATTTAGATTGAGGTGTCTCCCCATTTGAATAATTACTTCGATAACATTAGATAGATCTTGCTTTGAACAATCGGCAAAGGAATCGAATACTTCTTTTCCATTTTCAACATAACCCATACCACAATCTCTCTTCACAAGCTTCTTAACTTCTGACAGGGTATCACCCTGTTCATTAGCAATCTCTTTGATCATTGCATGAATCTTAGCAAGTTGAGCTTTTGTATTAGTCTTTGACTTGAACTCCATTACAGCATCTATCTCACCATCTTCTGGTAATTGGGCAAGAAATATACGGTATCGTTCCTTCTCTAGAGGAGTAGACAATACCAATTTGCCATTTTTCTTTTTGAATTTTACTGAAAGTACTGGATCACTCATTATGCTACCTCTTTTGGTTCCAATAAATCATGTACCTTATATGTTCCATCAGAGAAATCATATGTACAACGATGCCACTCTTTTGTTTCAAGTATTTTATCGAGATGATCATATGTATCTTCTCTCATTTCAGCTTCTTCACATTCAGCATTGGTGCAACATCTATTTGATAGTTCATCTTTGATATGATCGTATCTAAACTCCCCATAAATAGACATGGCTGTTTCTTCGTACTCTAATACAAATGAAACACTAAACATTTTAGCAACTCTTACAAGTTGAGTAGGGTCTGGTCCCCATTTTGTTTCAAATTGCATCATTTCAAACCCAAGGTCTAGGTAGAAATCACTCATATAGTTATCTGTAACTACTGAATCATCGAATAATACAAAGTGTATTGTTGCACCTTTTATTTCTTTACGGATAGCTAAAGTTTTCTCATAAGCTTCTATTATTTTTCGAATTTGATTTTCATCTCCTTCGAATGTTACTATATTTGAACAAAAATTTGACATGTTACTTTTCTTTTACGATTTTAAATTGTGAGGAGAGTTTAAGCTCTACTCTTTTTTTTGCTCTTGTGATTGCAGTATACATCCAACGTGCTTTATTCCAGGCAGGAGATAGCCAACTACAATCAATGTAGATATTATCCCATTCATTACCTTGACTTTTGTGAACGGATACAGTATAACCATATGTTGCAATGTTTACTTTTGGTTTCCATATCCTTGTACGTCCAATACGTTTGTCGTGTTCAGTCATCCAAGGATTGTAAAATACTTTCTTATTACTCATTAACTGAAATGCATGAAGGGATGGTAAGTCTAAGTCTGGAATAAATACTGTTTTGAAGTTATCTTTTTTTCCTACAACTCCATGTGTTACCAAGAAGATTGTAACGTCTTTAAGTTTTGGATAATTTCTGGAGCCAACATTAATATTCAAGTCTAATCTTTTATTTATGCATGGACGAGTAATAGTATATTGTTCTCCATTGGTGAATAACTCATTTGCCACCGACATTAATCGTTCATTCTCTAGTATAGGTTGAACGGATTCATTCCCATACTTTACTTTTCTAACCGATTGGTTATACTTGATACGATCTTTATTGGTTGCAACCAAAATAGCATAGCTTCTATCTTCACGAATATCAGTTAGTATTTTTGAACTGAACTTCTTAACAAATGAAAAGTCTGGAGCATTGATGTTTAATATTTCAACTCCTTTACATTGTCTAAGATGTGTTGCAATTTTTAGAATACTTCCATCATTACGTCTTACTTCATTAAGCTTTACACGTTGAAGACTTTGAAAGTTTGCTTTTTCAAGAGTACTATTCTCCCATTCGAATAATTTTGGATCCTTTCCAACAGGTTCTAACTGAAAGTCGTCACCCATAAAGATGATTTTAGCACGTTTCTTAAGTGCTTCTTCAATTATATCATCCATAACTTTTAAATCGATCATAGATGATTCATCGATAATGTAGACTTGGTTTTTATTAAAACCTTTGTCTTTTCCTTTTAGAAATTCTCCTGTGTCTGGATCAGGATGCCCATATAGAATCTGGTGTAATGTCTTAAACCGTTCATTTGGTATTTTTTTATGCATGAGTTTATCTTTAAGCCTTTTGACTGCAGCATTTGTTGGTGCTAACATCGTAGCTTCAGCAAATAATGCAACATTCTCTGCTATAGTAGTCTTACCTGTACCGGCATTACCTGATAATAGGAAAAATGTTTCGTTAGATTTAAGGAAAAACTCAATAGCAAGGAGTGCACGTTTTTGATCTTGAGTATAATCAATTTGTACTCTCCTTGTGTTAAGTATTTCAACAGGGTATGTTTCCCTCATAGTTTACCATTTTTTGTATATGTCAACAAGACATATTCTATAAGTATGTTCTATATGATTTTCGGAAGCTTGAAAGCCAACGTTGAAATCTGTATTCATGAGAATATTAAGGTTCTCTTTGATTTTATAAACCTCTTCAACACCTGCTTGTTCTCGAATGAATGAAAGAATATCTTCCTCTTCTGTAGCTTCAGGTATTATACCTAACAAACGTGAGTCATCTGAGATACACATTACAGCAATCATTGGTCTTTGTTCCTCAACCGTTTCTTTAGTTTCTGTTTGCTTTCCTTCTTTGATAACTAAGCAATTTGGATATGATTCTTTGAGAATCTGTGTTGTTTCTAATAACTCAGCAAATAGAGGTTTTTCGTTGAGAGTTTTAACTGCAAGTATTTCTTGTTGAGTTTCTGGTTTTAGGACAAGCTTTGTGTCTCCGTTGGTGATGATAGTAACTTTCATATTAATTTGATTTACGGTATGGATTACGTGTTTTATTTAATCTAGGTGCAGCATCTAACATATGTCTAAACATAAAGTCTAACACTACTTCGGGGTCTTGTTTACGAGCATACTCGTAGAATTCAGCCCTTGTTACTTTGATTGTTATTTCGTATTCTTTACCCTTCTTCTTAACGTTCGGAATTTTTGTAATATTCCTTACTTTATTCCGATACTCTGGAATAATGATGGGTATCTGTCTATGTAACTCTTTAGTGTTTTCAATAAACTCTTTATTGAATTGAAGTTCATGGGATTTAATTAGATGATGCCTTACTGTAGCATGATCTTTTGCACCTTTTATTTTTCCTTTGTCATCATATATATGATTACCAAATTCATTTATTGGTGCAAACAGTCTTCCTATCTCTGATAAGTTATTTAGTTTAAGGAAATGATATAGATAGGCATAAAGATATGCACGTTCATCTACAACTTCTCTCTTATTTGAAATAACATTGAGGTTTTTTTTGAGTATGTATATCTTTACGTCTGCTAAATTCATGTGTATTTTTTGATTAACGCAATGACTATGATAAATATAATGGGTATAAATACCACAGCCATGTGTTCCCAATCATCTCTATTTAATCTTGATCGTTTCATCTTCTTGTAGTATTCTATATGTAAGGTTATTATGCATATGGTCGTACTCTTTAAATTTATAACGGTCATCCCATAGTTTAGCTGACTCATACTCTAAAGAAGCTACTGCCTTTTGTGAGTAAAACTCAACGAGTTTCTCTGGAGTATTAGCAGTCACACCATAGATGTAATTACCGAAGTGTAGTTCAGACCGTAGGTAACGGTTATTCAACTCAAACTCTTTTTTCTCGTATCCATCTTTAATATGGAATGTAGCAGTCTCCAAATGCTTACTAGGATTTAACTTAGCAAATGCTTGGTATACTGCCGTCTGAAGTATAGCTGAGTTACGGTACCATAGTTGTACCTCTGAACCCGATTGAATGTTCTTGTGTTCAATGAACAGGCAAGACTCATCATTCGGTTGTATCTCATCAAATGCATAGTGTATTAATAGTTTCATCGTAGATGTTTCCATTATATACGTTCCACGCATTTCTACCAATCCTACTGACTTCTTAAGAGCAGCTTCGTTGCCCTCTATCTGTTCATTAGTAACCGGTTTTTCTTTCTTGTTCTTTCTAAGATAACATAGTTGTCTTGCCGAGCTTTTAAGTAAGCCAGACAATGACATATGGATTATTTCTTTTTCCATTATGCTGAAAGTTTTAATTGTTTCTTATGTAGCTTACGAATCTTTGGAAGATTCTTTTCTACAAGCTTAATAATCTTTGGTCCGTATGCAGTAACCTTATTATCCCAACCTCTATTCTGTACGATTTCCATACGTCTAAGGTTGATCTCAATAGTTTCTATTACGGTACCATCTACTCTTGCTGAAAGAAGTAATGATTCTTCTTTACTATAGTATGCATTAACAAATGCACAGTGCTCAAGTAGTGTTGCTTCTTCTTCAAGTTGCTCCACCGAAGTGATTACTTCTATAGTAATATGGTCATGCTTAATACTAAAGTCAAGGAAAGCTTTTCGAATCTCTGGATACTTAATCTTCCATTCTCCTACTTTTTCCTTGGCTCTTTTTATCTGCTCTTTCTTATCCATACTTCTTTGTATAGCAAGTTCTTTCTGTTTCTTCTGCATCCAATAGTTATGTGCAGCTGATAGGTCATCAGGACATACGTACTTAGGATTACGTGTATCCTTATTGTTGTCTCTGAGCATATCAATGTAGTCAGTCCATATGCCATAGTCTTCAATGACATAGTTTTTACGGAAAGTTATTTTCAGCTCATCCCAATAATCTTCAATGCTGGACATATACTTAACACCTTTTTGGAATAACTTCTTATTGCCACGTTTAAGTAATGTTTCAAGCATTGGAGACTTCAGTAGTCCTTGCATCATTTCTGTAGGATTCATGTTATAGAAAGAGCTTTTGAATCCATTACGTTTAAGCTCTGGTATTATCTTTTTATTGGGATATAATGCTGAGTAATGTTCAGTGTATTTGTTTTGATAGAAACAATTATTATGTTTCTTAATAGATAAATCGCTATCGTATTTCCATCCTGGACTATAATGAGCACCAAAAGGATTTCTATCTCCACCCATGATTGTTACCTTACCATCAGGACGTATGAATACTTGAGATACTTCTTGGTGATCATATCTAGGAGATTGTCCTTTCCTCATCCACTTGTTTATGTACAAGTAACGAAGCACTTGGAATTCTTCTATTCGATCGATTACCATGAGATATGCTTGAGCTCTCATCCATGTTTTATGATCAGATATTTCTCGTAATTTAAGCCCACATTCTGGACAATCGTGACGAGCTTTGTCAAGGTCAGCTTTCCATTTATGACCGCACTCAAGACAGCAGATACTGCTATAGGATGTATCATAATAGTTGTAGAACCCATGCTTGTTTCCATATAGCTCATGCTTTTCAGTAAGAGCAGGTAGTTTTTGTGAGAGTTCGAAAACTCTTTTCTCTAATTTTGTACAAGGCTTTGCCATTAGAATAAACTTGCTTGATCACTAATCTTACATTCTTCTACGTCCTGTTCTTTTTTAACATCGGATGCAGATACAGGTTTCTTTGTCTGTTTCTTTCTCATCTTATCCATTTCTTCAGAGATAACTTTCTCTCTTGCTTCTTGCTTTGCTTTAGCAATTTCTTCTTCAGTAAGAGCAACCTGTTGATTGACTATAACTTCACCACTTGTGATAGAATTTCCTACTTTAATGTTATCTTCATCATAGTAATGACGAGCTAGTTGAAATACTTCTTCATCCGTATATCCTATCTTACGAGTCTTTTGTACATGGTTGAAGATGAATGTACAGCAATCATCTATATTCTTTGCAGGCTTCTTTAAAGCAGCCAAGAACAATTTATCTTTACGTGCTGTATCTTTTAGGTGAGCAATGATTGCTTCTTTAAAAGCATCTGTTCCTTTGAATTCACTTTTCTTTTTTGCCATGGTTAAAATTCTTTAGCTAGTTTCTTAAAGTCTTTGATGATTGGATCAAATGCTCTGTCACTATAATTTGAGCTATAGGATATATCAATTTGATAATCTTTTACCGGATTGATTGAAGAAATAATATTCCATTCGTTCCCTTGGTCATTCCAAGCATACAGTTTTCCATAAGATTGGAATTCATATGACTCGGAGTTGATTAGAACTCTGAACTTTTTATCTTCGGAAGTCTTCCAAATAATTTCTTGCTTACGTCCCCCGTTACTATGTAACTTTTGGATACGAGAATCTTTTAGTGTTTTAAATGTTAGTCTTTTCATCTTTAGTATCAATTAATAGTTTGCAAACATGAGCTGAAATAAATCCAGAGTAAACAGTACGTTCAGTACGTTTAACTATACCTGCTTTCTCAAGCATTGGAAGGATCCCTTTATTCTCAGAATAATTTTTGATGATCACTTCATCATCGGCTAACTCTTCATTAGGAAGATTAATTGTTGCCATAGCATAAAGATCATCTGTTTCTTTTTCGAATAGCTGCATAGCTAATCTATTGTTAGGGTATTTAGCAAACCCCAACTTCAATTCAGTTTCGTAATGCTTCATTGATATTAGTATTTAGATTTCACACAATGACCGTGTGACATTTTGTATTTAAATAATTGAGCTGCAGTCATATGACCGAACTCTTCTATTTAATATCGATAGGGACCTGGATCTTTATCAATAAATTCTCTGAAGAATAGTTCCTCTTCAAATTGTTTTCTTTCATATTCCTTTAGAGCTTGTTGCTCCTCATAGGAAAGTTCTTCTATAGAATGATTTTCTTTTGAATTAATGTGTTCCCAATTAATGCTATCCTGCAAACTTGAGTCCTTTTTTCTGATTTATTTTTGCAATAAGCTCTTGACGTAATTGTTCTGTAGACTTTAATCTTGGTCTACCCATACGACAAGCTATCTGTTTTGTTTCAAAGTTTTCATATCCAGGTAGACATGATGCACGCTTATCTAATTGTACAACTTTAATCATACTGATTCTATTTCAAGTGTTTCATTTAACAATTCTTCTACGGCTTCTTCAGCCATCTCATCTGCAGTTGGACCTGTTATTAATCCAAACCTATGTGCAGAGAATAAATCATATGGGAATGTATCATCTCCGAGTTCGATCTCTTTTAATACAAATCCAATTTTATTATCCATAGTTTTACCTACATTGGTCACTGTATATTTCTCACCATGTTTAATCCATTTCTCTGGAGGTATTTCTTTAGGTCTATTCTTATCGTTAATACAAACGATTTCAAACGGTGGTTTAAGTTCAGACATATTTTGTGTTTGAAATTTCTGTTTTTATTTCGTATTCTGCAAGTTCTTTTTTAAGCTTTTGGACTTCCATTATATCCCCAACTTTAATGTGTGCCTTGCCCACATTGTGAGCTATAAGGCAACATTGTTCTGCTTGAGTAGGCATATGTCTAAGTACTTTCATTAGTGCAGCATATACATATTGAAATGTATGCTCGTTATCATCGAGCAAGTAAAGGTGTGATTCACTCATCTCTTTTTCTTTTCTCTATAGTAATGAATTTTAGATTGATCGTAACTACTTAATGCATTCTTTACCCACTTGAAATCTATTGAATCTTCGTAACATAAGATATGAATAAATGCTTTTTTATCTGGAGATAATCTAAACATTCTACCTATACGTTGACGGGTTTTCTTTTCATCACTGAATGAATGAAGTATAATTCCTACCTGCAAGTTACGAATATTTTTACCTTCAGATAGTTGTTCAATGCATGCTACTCTATATATCATATCCTCATCAAACATTTCTAACACCCTTTGATTTACTTTATCGGAGTTACCTGAATGATAAGTATGCTTAGAGATTTCTCCAGCTTGTGTTTTACTATTAGCAAAGATTAAAGCTTTCTTGGGAATTTTATTGAGGATCTTCTTTGTATACGCAACCTTAGATGGATACTTCATCATTGATTTCATACGAAAGATACGTAGCATTTGTTTCTTATGAATAGATGCAGAAGTTTCAATAGCATTTGTAAGGCCCCAATAATCTTTGAACTCAGATGTTCTCCATTTACCACCTGTCTTCTTGTTAGTTTTTTGATAGGTGTGACGTTTATCAAGCTTTAATAAGTGTACCCAAATGACATAATCATTTAGCATACCGTTATCAATTGCTTCATCAACATCGTATTGGAATACACGAGGACAATAGGTGTCACATATTCTTTGTTTGTCACCATTCTTAGGATAAGTTCCAGTAAGACCTAATAACTTTCCGTTGTTAATCTCATAAGAATCTAACCAAGATGTATGGTTGATTGTAAAGCTGTGACATTCATCAGCATAAACCCAATCGTAATAGATTGGTTGCTTGATAAGACTTCTATATGTTGAGAATGTAATGTGATCAAGTAGGTATTCTAAGTTGTGTTTAATAGCTTCATTCTTCCATTCTTCAAGGATAGATTTCTTTGATGCTAGTACTAGAAACTCTGCACTATCTGAATACTGCTTGAGCATATGCTTAAGACCAAGCAAAGTTTTACCTCCACCGGTCCCAATCTCAACAGATACTCCATATTGATTTCCAATTTGAAATAATGCTTCTGCTTGTAACTCAGCTTGTAAGTCTTGCTTAGTCTTTGCCATTAAATATTTAATTTGAAGTGATCTAATATCTTATCTGCATGGTATGATGATGTTACATCACATCCTAACCACACGAATAGTTTCTGTTTGTCTTGAGGTATTGTAAAGATACCGCTTAATACAATATCGTTTGTGTTCTGATCAACACACTGAACAGTAAATCTATCGTCTTCAAGTTCGCAATTTACTATACCTCCGATTGCATGCTCTCCTATTTTAAAAGTATGTTTCATATCTATAAGTTTTCTTTAAGGTTGATACTGCGAGTGTGTTTGCAGTAATTGTAGTGACCTTTCAATTGGATTAATACTTTAGCTAACACATTGTATTCATGGGAACCGATCTTAAAGGTTTCTTTTAAAACTTTTAATTCCTTTAAAGGTTCCTCGGTAATTGCCATGTACTTATCAAGATAAGCATTAAAGGCTTTTTCATTTCTATCAAAGGGTATCATGTCATGTTTTTTCCATGCTATTCCATCCATAACTACAAGTTTTAATAAATAATAGTCGGTTATCTTTTTTGATAAGCATACTTAAATAGTACATCATCATACATTACTAATATGTAGTAGTAATTATTTTCATCAGGTTGACCAGTCATCATAAACGAACACCTTAAATGCTTCTCATCAATTGCATCCCATAATAATGCCCCATCAAGTTCCTTTGAGTCGCCTAGCATTGTGTATGTGCTATTTGCTTTATCTCTTACTAGAACAACGTTTCCTTGTAGCAGGAAGTCAATTTTCACTTCTTGCCATGGTCCATGCCAGTCCCATCTTTGAAATGTTTCGTTCCAATCAGCTGTTCTATTTGCTTCTGTACTTATTGTAGTTTGAGCTATTGTAGCTGTTGCAATAACTAACGATAGTATTGTTAAAAGTGTTCTTCTCATCATTCCTTTTTTTACTTTATTCATTTCTGTTTTTTTTTGAATTATTATATCAACCATCCCTTTTCACGAGCCTCTTTCGGAAAACTGTGAATCCATTGATGTCCTTCTCGAGATACTCCGATCCAATACTCTTGATCGTTGAGACGTTTACCTTCTCTACCATTAATGTGATGCACTTCTGTAGCACGAACTGTTTGATTCTTCAGTTGAGCCATTACTGGACAGAATTTATTCTCATCTTTGGCTAGAAATAATTTGTTTGCTACTAGGTAGGCCGCATTTCTTTTAGCCCTGTTGCTACTGAATTTGGCAATAGGTTTACGTGGTGATTTAGCAGACTTCTTTTTATTTTTCTCAGCATCATACACATACATGCATTTAACTGAGCAAAACATATCCAGAGGTGAACGTTTATTGAACACCTCTGAACACTGCTTACATTTTCGTTTACCGTAATCAGCCATTACAGTTCGTTAAAGTTTGGGGGTAATAACCCTTCACTAAGAAATCTTTCAACTCGATGATCCTTTGTGATACCTAAGTCTTTAAAGGACATAGTACAAATGAACTCTGGATCAGGCTGAATACCCTCAGATACTGTGTTGATAATATCAAGTAGTCCTTTGGCTATTTTGTTTTTGCTTTTGATAGCAACAATAGATGTATTAAGAAGTGCTTCTTGTTTCATCTGATTGAGAATAACTTGAGCTTTCTTGAAACGTTTTACGATCTTACTCTTTTTCTTTTGGTTAAGCTCGTACCATTCTTGCTTCGTAAATGCATTATGACCTACTAATAAAGCATTGTACAATTTGTTTTGCTCCTTTGAGTAAGTTGTTGCACCGTAATTTAACATAGGCTTACGGCTGCCTGACAATGTAGAGAATGAACCTACGTAATTTAGATTATTCATAAGAAATTAATTAAAGATTGGGGTATATAAACTAAAAAAGCTCATCGAAGTCAATAGGATCTGTGTATCCTAAATCATCTTCATCAGCTTCATTGTAATCGATTAATTCATCTTCCTCTGGATAATAGTCTTCATCAATTTGGTCTGATGGATCACTATCTTTATCTGCATAAGGAAGTTTTCTGAAAGGATTATTGGAATTGGTACCGAAACTGTTTGAGTCCATGTATTTGATATCGTGTTCGGACATGTTTAAGAATTGGTCTATTGATAAATAGACAACCCTACCACTAGGTAACTGATATACAATACAACTCATTAACGAACAATATTGTAGCTAATTTACAATAAATTTTCTTTATTTAGATATCCATGATAAACTTCGTTCTTTCTGAGTTTATCGTTTTCATCTAGATACTCTACTTCAAAGTAATCTCCCTTAATGAAATTAAAGCTTACAATTGTTGCTGTAAACCATTTTTCGTCAACTAAAAGGTTGTTTTCTTCGTAATGCTTTCTCTCATCAGAATACATGACATCTTTATCTATTAAGACTGTACTTCCGATACTGCATTTGTATTCTGGATGAACAAATCCTTTTGGATCGTCTAAATATTCAATTAGATCACCCACTCTACTGCCTGTTGCATCAACAACCATGTGCAATAGTTCACGGATTGATTCTTCTGATGCATTCTTCATGTGTGTTTCGAATAGTTTTGTGAATGCTGACTTTTTGATGGTTAGTTTATCTGACATAATGATTGTATTAAATAATAAATAGTTAGCTGATGATAGTAAACAATTAGTTTACTCTATCGTGTTGTACAATTAGTTCAGATACAATTGGAATTTCTGACAACTTAAGGTATTCAAAGACGTTAGCTAATGAGATAAGTCGTTGAATTTTGACATGTTAATTTGTACAGTATGGCTCAACAGCTATCTGCAAAATCGATTTAATCTCAACGATATCCGTAAGCTCATAAATGGTATCATCAAATATGTTTGATATCATATGTTTAACTACATCGATTGATTGATTAACTTGGACTGTTACATCTTTTGATTCACCCGTATTGATTTCTCGTAGAGATATCTGATATTTTTTGAATGGTGTTATGCTGTTGCTCATATTACAATTTACAAATTTATTTTGAAGTTATCTCATCAACGTAATGGGGCCTCTTAATATCGTAATTTCTTTTATAACTTTGTTGTTCAACTTGTTGCCAGTTACAAGTAGCATGATTCTGTTCGAATACTATAATGGTAGTCTTTTCATCAGTAGTTATTTTACCTTCTAGAACCAGAAAGTTTTTTTCTAAAATTGGTTCTTTATTCTCTAAAGGATAAGCTGATAGATTTGAAGTAATAGCAATAAGCATTGCAAATAATAAATGTTTCATAATTGAAATAGTTTAAATTAAAAACCCCTTAGCCTATTACAGCCAAGGGGAATCTATAACGATGCATTAATCTAATGACATGCCTGCCAGTACCTAATCAAGTTTATCAAAGTCAACTTTATGTAGTTAACTTTAACCGTTGTTATTTAGCACCATCTGTAAAGAACCTACTCATAGTGTAGGTTTTTATTGTCAAACTTTATAAATGGTCACGAGATAATTCAGGGTCTTTACCTGCCTTCTATTATACATGTACCTCTCAGTTAAGAGTCAGTACGAGTTTTATTACTTCTTATCTCTTGCTGCCAACTCCTCAGTGTAAATAACTTCCAGGTTCCCCGCCTAAGCATTGTCCGAGCCTGGAAAATTATTTTTGTCTCGACCTCTGTTATCATCCCTCTCAAATGGCATATTAAGGGTACACTGGATAAGGTTATACTATTGCAGGTTGTCTGCCTAACTATCTTTAATTTTTTTAATAGCTTTCCCTTATCTTTCTTTAGTGATTAAACTAATGAAGCCTTTCGTCACTGTTGTAAATGCCTAGACATCTAATGAAGTGTGCTGTTGTAATTTAATCACAAGGTCATAGGTTTAACCTTTCTTTTTAATATCATTACCTGTCCATTACCAAGTGGACTACATCATCTGTAACGGTAAATTACAAATTTCTCATTCACCCTACCTGTTGTGTGAAAATGTACTTACATATAAACAACGTCACCTTGGCGTGACTGTAACTATTGCTGGTGTTACATTCGTCTCCCTTTAGTTACTATTTATCTTCAGCAGGTAATATTTTAAGGTACATTTAACCTAAAAGAACTGTTTCAAAACTAATGAAACTCAACTTCTTCTCCGAGGTCAATAGCCTCTTCACATCCGATTTTGAATTGAATAAGTCTTCCTCTGAAGCCGTATCCATACTCATCATCTTCTTGAGGCTCTAGGTTCTCAAGTATCATATCTATTCCTTTCACTATACTTTCGCATTCCTCAACAGATAGATCTCCTTCACAGTCTGAATGAAATAGCAAAGGGGTAATAGGGTGATTCACTTCTTCTGGAGTTTTATTACCTCCTAATCCTAGTAGATTTTCGTAATCTTCTCCAATAGACTTCGCAAGTTTTTTTCTAAATGTAGCAAAGCTGCTGTAGCTTCCATGCCAACAGTTGTGTGTTGTATCTAATCCCATAATTAATAATTTTTAGTGATATTTTTGCTAAACGGTCCATCCAAATGGACATTAGTTTCTGGTACCTCTTTCTTATAAAAGACAAGCTTACCTATAGCAAACCCTATTATTATACCCAATAGTATGAATATAAATATCTTCTTTAATGTTAATCCTTCTTCCATAATTTCTACATTAAACCTTCATCACTAAATGAATAGTACCCATCCGTAGTTACGATAATATGATCAAGCACTTGGATATCAAATAACTTTCCTGCATCGACAATTGTTTTAGTCACTCGTTTATCTGCATCGCTAGGTGAAAGTATACCAGTAGGATGATTGTGAGATAGTATGATAGCTGATGCACCACACTGTAAAGCTGTTGCATAAATTATTTTTGGATCTATTACTGTACCTGATATACCTCCTTGGCTAATTAGTTTCCAACCAAGAGTATTGTTTGCTCTGTTTAAATATAAAACAACTGAGGACTCGCAGTACTCAATGATGTCTAAGTCATACAGTTCTTTCAATCCCTTGTATGCATCTTTAGATGATGATACCTTGAATCTTTTTTCTTCACCTTTTTTATATACAAGTTTAAGCTCAGGTAATTTTCCTTTGAAGTATTTCATATTACTCATTTTAGTTATATTCTATTTAGAAATTGTGATCACGGTGGGATTTGTTCTGTTGCCAGGATAACTACTCTCCCCGATCTTATTCAATTAATAATCTCCAATCCTCTTTCTCTTGTGCAAGTATTACATTCATGTAGTTGATAGAGTCTATCATTATATCGATTGGTGTTTTTACAAGGACTATTGAAGCTATATCAAAGTCTTGTTCTTTATCATTAACAGTTAATTCGCAGTAATCTCCTGTAAATACAAGAGCAACAAGTGCATCGTATACGCTACCATCTCTAATGGCAAGGTTGCTTTTATCAAGACCATAGGCATAGTCATACTTAATGGTAACTATATTCCTTGACATCTTTATAAAACCATCATCGAAGTGATACTTCATAGTTAATCCAGCAAAGGACTCAAGAGTATCGGGCTTGATAACCTTTATACACTCATCTACTATACGACGAACCTTTTTCCCTTGGAGTATCGCATCACGCTGATTCATTACTGAAATTCATTGTTGAATGGTACGAATACCGAATTCATTGTTGTAGTATCAGTATCATACAACTCATAGATCCACCCTCCTGGCACACGAGTAACGTATATGCTATGTCCTTGAATCTTTGTTGATTCATGCAAAGACAATGCATAGATACCCTTATCTACAGTTCCAGCATTCTCCATGAACTTTTCATCTTCTAATACATGAGGTCTAATATCCTCAATCATATCAGATTTTTTAGGATCCGGCTGTTTATTTACTACATCCATGTCTGCCGATAACACATACAATATTGAATTTATGTTATCTAGAATGTGGTCTTTCGTATGAACTCGCATTGGTATACAAGTACACTCTTCAAGGCTGTCCATTAATTCACGTTCAAACTTAGTGATAACCCAAACATTCATTTGCATATCGTCGTATAATCTTTCGATTAAGTCTTGGTCGATTGACATTTGGGTAAATGTAACCATAGATGATTTTTGATTTTTTAACTCATTGTAATTATAGTACATACTTTTATCGGCAGGTCCAGAAAAATCAAAGGCCGGCTGATAATCATCTTTTTCAAAAGGAAGGTTATAATACACACACTCTATAGTATCCTTATCTAATTGTGACTCTAACTTACCTATTGAGTAATGATCTATAGTTTTAAGAGTTAAACTATTCTTCCATTTAACGTATACATCAAGAATACCTTGCTTGTGAGAATGCATAAGGGTATGTAGAACATTAGTAAGCAATTGTTCTGGCTGAATCTTAGTGTATATCTTAGTGGTAGCTTGGTATTTGCCTAATTGAATCTGATTCTTCATATTTTTCTTTTTTAGTTATATACTTACTCCTATTCGTTCTGTAATTTTGCAATTAGTAAGTATTAAAGATTATGGGGTTTGGGGTCACCGTTATTCAAACGTGAACACAAAAAAATTGGGTTTTACCACGTTTATTCTTGGATTTTTACGGTTTAAACGTGAAATAATGCCGTATAGTAACGTTTTAAACGTCAAATAGTTAGGTTAATGAGGGTATACTCATTCTCTACGGTGGATAAAATAAATGCTTGGAATGCTAAAGAGTATTTTGTGTAAGAGTTAGTATAAACACCTGATTAACAGTTTGTTATCGCTATTACACAAATTATTGCTTAATTAGCATTACCAAACATTATTCTCCATTGGTATTAGTTGTTGATCTTTGTATTGCACATTGCAGTATCCTGGAAGATCTGTTATGCAAATGTATTGATCGGGTTGATTTGCTTTCTATGTTGATGATAGTAACTGTATTGGCCGTGTAGTAACCTACCGTGGTTCACGAATGTAACCTACGATGGTCTAGTAATTTCTTACTGTGGTTTACGGATGTAACCTACCATGGTTTACTAATCAAAAAAGATAATGGGCATCCCCGAAGGGACACCCAATATATCTTAGCTAAACGTTGGACGTTTTGGCTTAACAACAACAGAGCTCTCAGCACCACCGAATTCAGCAATGATGATGTCTGTGATACGAGACTCAGGAACTTCAAGATCACGTAGTTCAGCCTTACGAGCTTTGATAGCAAGTTTGTTATCAGCAGAGAACTGTTCCATTTGAGCAAGTCTATCAGAACCTGAGAAGTTTGGAACACCTTGGAAGTATCCTACATTTGTAGTAGGCTTGATACTTTCTGGCTTGAATGGGATTTTATCTCCGATATTCAAACCTCCTGCTGAGTGTAGTCTACGTAACTTATCTCCACTATGAGTAACGATGTTACCGTTTGCCATAGCAAATTTGAAGTTACCATTACCAGAAGTACCAACATATTCAAGGTTTACAGCCTCAACAGAAGTTCCTGCCTTGGTTTCAACTTGAATCTTTTCTTCTCCCTCCATGGAAACAAGAACTTCATCAGCAGAAGGAGTTGGTGCTGTGTAATCATCAGTCCAACCTAGAGAAGTAACGAACTGAGTTCTTTCGTCTTCAGACATTTTCTCTAGAATCTCAAGAACTTTGGCATTACCACAAGCCTTAAGTTTAACAGTTTCTCCTTGAACTGTAACACCTGTTGTTTTAACAGCATTCTTTGCAGAAGCCAATACTTCAGCAGAATTTTTAACGAAGTCAATTTGATTTGACATAAGAAAAGTTGATGGTACCTAACATCACGGATTTGTAAAATGGACACGTTTTAATAATTAGAAACCATAATGTAGTAGAGTCCAAGTTAAGACTACACTATGGAATATATTCTCCGAAGGAGCCCCTTTGGGGTAAAATCCGAGGAACGAAGGATTTAGATTTAAACTAGAGATATATTCTGGATGATAGAAGGTGTGGTGATGATAGTAAACTCAGGAAGCAGAGGTACATTTACCTCCTGAGTTGTAGAACCAAATAAACAATCACTATGAAAAATCATTAATTAGAGTAGTACTGAATATGCACGAAACAATACCGAAGGTATTAGATTTATATTAAAGACACATGATCGGTTAATACTGTAGATAGTGAAAGGGTACCACTTAGCAGTACCCAATCACATAATACATCACACTGAATAGTGTAATCATAACGAGCCCTAATAGAGCAATTCCATTATCCTTTCTCATAATATTCTAATTTGTTTGTTGTTAAATACTCTCATGTACAATCCCACTGCTCGTACATCTTTAATAAATTGAATTAAGTTTTTCATTTTTTGTAAGATTAAGGGGAGCACTTACACTCCCCTGATTAATATTAACCTCTATTTACAACAGGTGCTTTTGCTAACTCCTCAACTATCTCAGGTGTCAAAGGGAAATCGTTAACAACAAAGTGACCTGAACATAATGACATCATGTTATCTTTAACATAGATACCGACACCACCATAACAAGGACTACCGTCACGATTTTCTAGCTTAACAGATAGAGTGTAGTAATCATGAGTCAGTGCAGATGGTTCTCCATTATAACCAACATGTGACCACTTATCAGAGAACTCCTCCTTTGTTAGTCTGTCTGATACTCCTATAATCTTCTCTCCAAAATAATCAGAGCCATTCTTGAAAGCATATAATACTGCTTCATTTAAGTTTGTAAACTTCATAATCTATTGTATTAGGGAGCACCGAAGTACTCCCGATTAATATTAATATTCGTAGCCTGCATCGAATGCATCTTCTTTACACATCAAGTATTCAGCACAATAATACCCGATAACATCAAGAGCTTCCTCCTTGCAAGGAAAGTCCATGAGCTTTATCATACCATGCATATCACTTAGGATACTTGGTTGTGTTACATAACAGTACTCGTGTAAGTCCTGCAGTCTTTCAGCTTCAATTGCCTTTGTCTCGTTACCCTTTAGGTCAACGATAACGTTGAGCATACTCTTAGTCTGTTTCATAATAACTGATTTCATAATAATAAGATTTAAAATTCCGAAGGAATTAAGTTTAAACTCAAGACACATTATAGATAAGTTATTTAACACATTATAGATAGGTTATTTATAGATAGATTATAAGTATCCAGCTGTCATTATACATCAGACACCAGATCATTCACTTCTCACATTTCATCATTTCAAATAATCACATCACATCAGATCCACCACATCATTTACACCACAACATAGATCACATACCTTTTCCATCAGATTTAAAAAAAAACCGAACTTTCCAACAAAAAAATTTTCATCTTCTCAGATCAATGGGGGGTACCATGCTTTATAAAATTTAATGGGGTCATAATAATAATGTCCCCCCTAAATACACTGGTACAATTGGAATAAAATACCCATTCCCAATATTGCATATAAACAAAAAATGTTTATATTTGTTAGACCGACCAATTGAGAATAGTATGACACACGATATGACACATAAGCTTCGTGACGGTAAAAAGATAGGATCAACATTAGATGATAAGCTCACTTCCTTACAGGATGAGCTACAGAATCTTCATAAACGTTTCGACCTTCACAAGCAATTAATGGATTTATTTGTAATGGATGCCATTGACAAGTACAAGTATGTGCGTATATCTACTATGCTAACCTCTGTGGATAAGGAGACGGTGAATATGGCTGAACAAATTGTGGTGCAGCTACATACTAAGTGGATCCGTAAAACGATGGAGGATAGAGTGATTGATCTTCCGAAAGTTTCTTCTGTAGGGAATAATTCCTTATTAACTGATTAAAGAAGGATGTCGAAGGTATAGAAAATAAATTAGAAAGTCAAATAATAAAGAAACCAACCAATTATGTTTAATTCAAAATTCCCCTCCCCAATTAAGCCATTCCTCGACCTTGCAATCGTGGTGGTATTGTTTGTAGGCTGTACTATATTCCTTACAAATACAATCACTTCTGATTGGGAATCTGAAGAAGCGTGTTTAAAAGAATTAAATGAAATTGTAAAAGAAAAACCAAAACAAAGATGATGAGTGAAGAATTTTGTCAACATAATGGGAAATACACTTTAAACAAGGATGACAAATGTTGTAAATGTAAATTACCATTGAAAAAAAGTATAAAAGGAATAAGATTACCATTAAACCAAAACAAAGAAGATGAAAGCATTAGAAAAAATTAAATTATTAGAAGATGAATTAGCTTTATTAAAAGCAGATTTGACAAAAAAAGAAGCTCAACCTATTGCTATAAGTGAATCGTTTAGCTTTCTAGTACATCCAACTGATTTAGGTGAAATGAATTGGGACGATGCAATGAAGGCTTGTGCTGATTTAGGAGATGGATGGAGATTACCTACTAGATTAGAGTTATTATTAATGTATAATAACCAAGATGAACTTGGCGGTTTTGCTTTTAACTACTATTGGAGTTCTACGGAGTTCGATTACTTCAATGCGTGGATTCAGTATTTCGGCAATGGTAACCAGAACTTCTTCAGTAAGTTCAACTACTACTATGTTCGCGCTGTTCGTGATAATATTAAACCAAAACAAAGATGAGTAAAGCAACACTTAAACATTTAAAATATGAAACAATGGAACAAAGATTTGAATTAAAGGAGCTACCTGTAGAGAAAGGTATGACAAACATAGAAGATATCAACCTTTCGTTGGTCGATTTTAATACCATTGCGTTTAGGCACCATAAAGCATCAAGTAAAGGGACAAAAGCAAACTTAATGATCGAAGGTAAGCTTGTTAATATAGAGGTTGTAACAACTGAATCTATAAGTACGGCCGATCTCCTAGAGATAGTCAAAGAGCACTTACATCTAACCTTTGTCGTAAAACGTATTGAGGATGAAGAAGAATGCATTAAAGAGGTCAACCTTGACAATGTAAATGAGGAATTACTTGAATCAGCGAGTCCGATGAAAGGATCTATCAGTCAATCAGAACTTCTACATAGAAATGGATTTGTTCGTGGTGCCATTGTTAAAAGGCAAATAGATTACGAGTATGACTACGGAATCTTTACTGGAGAGTTCTATGATTCAGAAGGAGATACAATAGAACTACGTTTTACAGATGGTAAATCCTTTCATCAAGACTATTGTATCTTGGTGGATGATGTAAATAAACAGATCATTCGAACCGTTGAAGCAGAAAAAGGTCGAATAATACATGAAGCTAATGAGTTCTGTGACCTCATCTCACTCAAGATTAATGAAATAATCTACGGAGGATGAAAGAGAACGAATGGGAATATGTAATTAAAGCTACAAGCAAAGCTTTAGAAGATGAGTATGACTTTCATCCAAACGTACTTCACCCTGGTATTGGAGAGATCATGTTGGATAAAAGAGTGTACTTTGTTCCAGAAGGATTGTTTATGATGTACCATAAACGAAAAAGCAAGGAGAAAAAGTATTGCAGTTGTGCATATCCTAATTTTAGTCCTGCTGGAGTTTGTAAAAAATGCGGTAAAGAAAAAGTACAATGAAAAAGTGGTATAAAGTATTCAAGCTTAAAAAGTACGATGTTCTTCTTCTTCGTATGTGTAACGAGGAGGATAAAGAACATATTCAGTTGATCATTCGTGTAGCAAATGGTCAGTTTATCAAGACTGCAAGTTTTGGTGAAGACTCCGAAAGTGCAGACGACTTCTTCGATAAATATGAGAAGAAGCATGCTCAAGAGTTTGTTGTTGAATTTGAAAAACTATTGGATGTGGGAAATAAAGAAAATAGAGACTGAACTTGAAGCAGAGATTATGAGAGTTGATGTAGGATTTGTACCAAAGGAGCAGGAATGCTTACTCAGAAACTTCGAAATGTTTAGTAACAAGAAGATTACTGAAAAAGAACGCAACAGGATTGATGCCATGCTTTTGTCTAATGATCCAGAATCTGTTACATTAGGAGTAAAAATTGTTGAAGCTAAAATGAATAAGAATGAAACAGGATCTTTGGAAAGAACTTAATAAACCATATATGAATACTTACGTATCAATTACCGAAGAGGATAAAGATATTTTAGAAGATCTGTTGGAATTGCTAATGGATTTATATCTGAAAGAACGTATTTTTACCAACGAGTACAACAAAATAGAGAGGTTACTACTTTCTACAGATGAGGAAAACAAAGTATTAGGAGTTAAAATATTAGAAGCTAAGTACAACGGACGATTTGAGCTAAAATACCACCAAAATGGAACCATAGGGTTGGAAAGCTTGATAAGCTAATTAAATAATTGGACATGGAGAACATATACATGGCCGTAGCAATAATTCAAAGATATGAATTGGAAATTTAACAAGAAGGAGTTCACTGATGAAATGGTTCCAGAAGGAGCATTTGGCTTCATATACGTTATCAAAATAAAAATTGATGGTGTAACTAAACTATACGTAGGAAAGAAGCAATTCTATGCTAATAGAACCGTGAAGAAAGGAAAACGAGAACTTGCAGTTATGAAAGATAAACGTGGTAGCAAAAAGAAGACTGTTTCTAAATTAAGCTATGCTAAATACATAGGATCCAATAAAACTATAAAGGAAGCTATTGAGAATGGAGCTGCATACAGCAAACACATCTTAAAGATTTGCTTCTCAAAAATGGAATTAACCTACGAAGAGACAAGATATTTGTTTAAATTAGATGTTTTAGAAAACGACAAATACTTAAACGACAACATTTTAGGAAAGTTTTACAAATCAAAAATCAATAAAAATGTCACAGAAGAAACCATTTAAAGAACTGTTTGGAAAGAGAGTAGTTATATCTCCAGACTTTCTTAAATCATCAGAAGATTCAGTAAAAACAAAAGGAGGTATTGAATTAATTGGGCAAGCAGCAGAAGAAGAAAAGGAAAAGGAAGTTGCTCAAACTATTCGATTCAAAATACTTCAAGTTGGAGATGAATGCCATAAAAGCCTTAAGCCTGGTATTGAGGTGCACATTGAAAAACCTTTGAGAGTTGTAAATCCAGAAACAGTAGAGAAATTGTTTGAGGATGGTGAGCTTGTAGGTTTGATCATAGCAGAACGTGATATAGCAGGAATATTTTAAACCAGCAAATAAACCAAGTAGAAACCCTCGGAATTTCTTTCGAGGGTTTTTTTGTATATTGCAAACACTTTTTCAGTGAATAGTGGTTAGGTTATAAGGGGGAGTACAGGGCTCGTTCGTTTTTACCTCCCCTTTTTCTTTTATCTATTATCATTTTTCCGTATCTTATTAAAAGCATCTCTGTGCATTTTTACAATTAAAATTTAAAATCGATGTCTGTAGGAAATATTAATAACTGGTTTAACTACCTTTCAAAAAGACGAGTTAGTGAACTCAAGGATACGGACCTAATCCCTGTAGGGAGATCAAATAGAAAAAGTTTCAACTTTTGGAGTCCTCGTTCAATCACTTACAAAGAGTTGAAAAGAATTTTAGGTGGTTTTTCTGATATTCCAATTCAAGACAACACTTGGAACATGCCGGGAGTTGCGTTTGTTGATCCTGTAAATGGAGATAATAATACAGGAAACGTTGGAGATGGCAATAAGCCATACTCTACAGTCTCAGCTGCTATTCTCGCGGGACCAGATGCCATATTTCTACTACCTGGAAATTATTCCGAAACCATCAATCTTACAAGCGGAATGACTTATTTTTCTTATCCAGGAGTTACATTTGTGAGTGGGGGATTGAGAGCAATCTCAACTCAAGAAGGGACAAAATGGCTTGGGTATTCTAGCTTCATCGGAGATTTCCAAATGATATACTTCAATAACTCAGTTGATTTAATTGACTTTACTATTGAATTTGATGAAATTATAGAAACGGGAACGTCTGCTGCTAGGGCTTTAGTTTTGTATGGTGGAACTACAAATCTTTCAACTGTAAATGTTAAGGGTAGAAAATTAAATGCTAAAGCTGCAAACGCTCATGGATTGTACGTTAGGAACCGATTAGGAGGTAGTATAACGATTGATGAAATCATTTCAGATTACGGTACCATAAATGCTTTTGCTCATGATAATGCTGAATTAGAGATTACATTTAAGAAAGCAATTGTCCGAGATGGAGGATTCGCCGGAAATTTAGCTAATTACTCTCAAGTTTTCATTTCCTACATTTCAACAGCAACCTCCAAAATTATTCTTAATGGAGACATGTATAACGAAGTTGCTTCTTTACAAGCATCAAACGGTGCTACAGTAACAACTTGGCTCAATTGTCTAGGCACGGTTATCATAAACGGTAGCATCTTTGCTAATGTTAATAGAGGCATTTACAACACGGGTGGAAACATTATTTTGAGAGGTTCCCTTAATACATCAGATTTAGCAGTTCAATCTGCTGCGGGTAATACTTCTTTTGAAGGCTCAAACATCACTCAAGGAAAATCGTCTCTTTTGTCTGGAACAGGTAAAACTTGGTTAAGTGGGTGTCAAGTAAATTCTACAGCAGTGGATCATATCATTGACGTAACAGCTAATATAAATGAATTATATGTACATAACACAGTTTTGGAAGGAAGTGCAGGATTATGCGTTGAACATAACGCAACAACTGCTACAATTGGTTTTGCTAACACGAGTTCAAATCTTGCAAACAGTGCTCTCACTGATGCTTATACTCCTTCTGGCTTCTTGCAACAAACAGGAATCACAACTCCAAACTTCTAGTGTGGATCCATTAGCAACAGGAAATAACAGTGAGTGGTACTTTACATCTGTACCACTCAATAACCCAAATGCAAGCATAGCTATGTTTGGGGATTCCATGTTCAAATATACGGACGTAGGGCTTCCAGCTTCTGAACTAGAAAGTTGGGACAGTCTTCTCGGTGCAAATAATATCACAAATCTTGGATTAACAGGTGCTCGAATTAGAGATATGTATGATTTTGGAAATCCTACATTCCTAGACCAATTAGTCACATTAAATCCTGAATTTGCATTTGTAAGTATAGGCCTTAACAACAGATCAGACTCTGATTCTGCAATTAGAAATGAGTATATAACTCTTGGTCAACAATTAGAAGCATCAGGCATTCCTTTTGCTTTTAACGTTATTTTTTCGTGTACTTATGGTTATACTGTTCAATACAATAATGGGGTCAACACCAGAGTTCCAGAGATTATTGAAATTCTCATAGATGTTTGTGAGGAATATGGATGGGAATATGTAGACATGAGAAAGCAATTAGTTTATACTAGACCACAAGATGGATTGCTGTACCTTAGAGATGATTACAGTATCGATGGTGTTCATTTGAATAATGCAGGATATGTTGAATGGAGTAAACTAATTACTAGATTCCTCAACGAAAAATTATAACATGCAAAATCATAACTCTTACGTAGCCTGGTTAATTAAAAAACAACAAATTCGAAAAGAATATGTTGCTAGTGATCTATTTACACTTGATGTGATTGATCCAAATGTTGTAGGTGGACGTAAGCCTATGATTATGGAGATGCAAACTCTTGCTGATATTATAGGTTCCGGTATTGAGTTTATAGATTTAGCAGATACACCAAATGCATTGGGTGCACCTAGTCAAATCATTCAAGTAGATCCTACGGGAGAATTTTTAGAGTTTGTTGACCCAATTGATGATTTCTTAGACCTTAATGATACACCAGTAGACTACACAGGCTTTGCAGGTTATTCCGTAGTAGTAAATAATACAGAGGACGGACTTGAATTTATACCACCTGCACCGGCCGAAGAAGTAAAATTTGAAGCAAGGATAAATTTTGATACTACAACTGATCCAACAGAATCTCAACTACTTGAAAATAGTTTAGGTTTAACCGTTACATTGTCAAGAACCGCAGTTGGGACTTATAGAGCTACTTTGGGTGGTGGAGTGGATCAGTCGAAGTTGATAGCTTGGCTGACACCCACTACTCAAGGTGTATTCATTCCTACAGTATATAGCACTACATACATTGAATTCGAACATCATGCATTTGGTGGAGGATTGGTAGATGCAACCTTAAACAATGTGTCCGTAGAGGTTAAACTTTACCCATAAATTTTGTAATTTGGTATTGCAATAGTGCACAGTACCATGAAAACATTACAAGAATATGGTCATTTACTTTAATAAGAAGGATTTAGTTTCCTTTGGGGAATATTTACTCTCAAATGAAAGAACAGAAAAAATTGTTAATCATCCAGAAGCATCTAGGATGCCACCTGTTGAAGAACGTTTAAAAATGGTTCATCATGCCGACTTAAAAAATTGGAAAGAAAAGATTGGAAAAAAAATTCCAGACGACTCACTTGAATCTCAAGAATAGTATTATCTTTGTTTTAGAAACCAAGCAGTAAACATTTAATGTTTAAGGGATCAAAGCATTTTTTACTGTACTTTGAATTTCTACCAAATATTATTCTCCCTTGAAACCTCTGACAATTCGTTAGAGGTTTTTTTTGTTTACCCGATTATTTTAGGTAATTTATAATATACAATATTTGTTTATTATGTCAAATTCAAAAAGATACTCTGAAGGAAATAAAGGTTCCGATCTTTCGTATAGAGGAAAAGTTTTAAAAGGACTTCAAGCAATAGCCAATAATACAAGAACTCCAGGAGTTTTAGCCGATAAAACAAGAACTCCAGGAGTTTTAGATATTACTAACACCGCAGGATCAACATTAGGAACCTGGCAATCTTTCACATTTGTATGTGTTGCAGGTACTGTTGATATTGGAACTGAAACATTTCCAGTAGGTACTTACAGCTTTTCTAATGGTAACGGAACATTAACTAGTATAGCATATGATGCGTCTAGCTCTACAGATTGTAAAATCATATTTGTAGCTTAGTTATGGCAAGAACAGAAGCACATATCAAAGTAGCAACAGCTCCAGTTGGTGCAAATTTAACTACTCTTACAACTGGACAGACCACTTCTTTTGCAACTGGAGACGATGCAAACGTACCCTACGGTAGAGAAGCTAATTTTTTAACTCTTTCATCAAACAACCCAGCAGGTAACACTTTCAGATTTACAGATACTTTACTGGGTCAAACGTTTACAAGTGGAGTTGCTATTGATTGGGCTTATAGAGACGATGTCAATTCACTTGTTGTTGGTTGGCAAATTGGAGATAACGGCTCTAACATTAATTGGGAGGATGCAATAAACTATTGCCAATCTTTAATATTGGACACTTATACAGATTGGAATTTACCAAATAGTAATTTAATAGATACTCTTAAATCTACTATATATAGTAGAACCTTAAACTACACTCCTTTTTCAGTTACGGGAAATATTTCGTTTTGGAGTTCCTCAAGTTTAGAAGGTGTCTTAACAACATACGCCGCAAATTTACCCAATAGATTATACGGAACACTTGGAGCGGTTTCTAAAACGTCAACTAGTGGAATGAGAGCAAAAGCTTATAGAGTTTATACATACGCAGAACTTGGACTTTAAAAACATAAAAATGGCAACTTACAAATTTCCACAATTTAACACAGAAATAACAGATCCAGTAGTAACGGCTGACGTTAATACAATTGGAGTACAACCAGATGCAATGCAGATTTCTGTAAGCATACAGCTAGCAACTGCTAACGCTTTACTTTATGGTGTTCTATTAGATAAAATCAACGTAGTAAATTTAAGTTATGAAAGTTATGAAAATCTTATGCTTAGAGTAATGACAAGATTAGAAGATTTTATAGTATCATAACATAATACGATAACAATGGTAACAACTGACGCACATTTAGCAACATCATCATTATCAGCATCATCATTATATGTAGGATTATCTAACAGTGCTATATATACTGGATCAGGTGAACAAAGTTTGCTACCACTTACAGGACAAGGTTCTTTATCCGTTCCAGCAAATGGATTTAAGGTTGGAGATAGCTTTTGTCTTGTAATGGCAGGAGAAATATTATTAGGAGATAAAGACGATGATTTTACTCTTAAAGTATATCAAAATGGTATAGTTTTAGGGGATATAACAGTAGCTCTTGAAGACACTGCAGCAGGTGTAAGTTTTTGGGAAGTAGAAGTAGACTTCACTGTTAGAGCAATAGGTGCTACTGGTTCAATATGTACCAATCTTGATTTTACTTTTAATAAAAATATTACAAAAGATTTTAAAGGAAGTAGAAATGTTACAATTACTACATTAGATACAACTACAACAAGCTCTTTAAGTGTTACGGGTGAGATGGTAGGGCAAAACAATTCTTCATTAGTAACTAACATGATGATTTTACATAGAGTATTTTCAGGCACATAGTTAATTATAAAAAGGTAAAAAATAAAAATGGACTACACAGGAATAACATTTGGATTAGAGGCATTAATATCTTTAGTTTTTGGAGCAGGTGGAGCATTAGCAGTTTGGTTTAAATTAAAAGGAACCGTAAACATTCAGTCTATTGAAATGAATAACCTTAAGACGGAACTTTCTGAAATTAAAGTAGAAAAGAAAGATAACAATAAGCAGATTCACAATCGTATTGATAGCTTAAAAGTTGTAGTTGAAAAAAATAGAGAAAATTCTGATAACGGAATCAATGCTATGACTGCAAATATGAACGCAATGGAGTTGAGGATTATTAAGGCTATTCACGATATTAAAAACTAAATAACATGATTATGAAAATTTGGAACAACATCGTATGGTTCTTTACAGAGTTGATGAACCTGTATTCGGATAAACCTTCATACTTCTCTAAAAAGAGAGTTGAATCAGGCATTGCATTCTTTATTGCACAAGCAGGAATGATTACATACTTCGTCTACCACAATCATAAGATGGATATGTACATGTTGCTTATGTGGGCAGGTGCTGAATTCCTAATTGCAGGATACACAATCAGTCAAATACAAAGAGAGAAAAAAAAGCAATAGTGATCACAAAGAACCAAAAGTATGAAAGATCAACCCGTAAATCCTGGAGATGATTTAATATTCATATATTGGGAATATTAATACTTATTAAAATGAAACCAACAACCTTTCTAATACTATTTATTTTGATCACTTCTTGTTCAGCACCAAAGCTGTACAAACAAGGGATGAAAAAGATTGACAAAGCAATCAAGAAGGATCCCTCGATCAAACTTCCGGCCGATACTATTGTTGATATTAACACCGTTATCAAGATTGATACTGTAGATAATGAGATTATCAAAACTGTCACCAAGACAATTACAATCACAAAAGATACGTGCAATTTTGACGACGAACTTTTGAAAACCAATAAGCAACTTCGTTGGGAAAGGAGGATAGCCAAGGACTCTCTAAGGCACGAACGTAAGATGCACAGAATAGATAATCAAAGATTTGATGATTCTCTTGCATACCTCGTTAAAATCAACAAGGAGCTTACAAAACAAATCAAAGACACAAATAGTAAGGAAGAGAAGCTTTCTAAAGAAGAAACAAAACAAAAAAAAGGTACGTGGCTGACTAGATTTCTCGGAAGAATATGGTGGCTATTATTGATTATCGGTTTTGTATTAGGAGTTTATTTTAGTAACTTCATAAAGAAGTTTATACCGTTCTTAAATAGAAATACAGGATAGCATGGCACACTCTAAAAATATCATTGTAAAACGTGGAGATTACGGATCACACGTTGTTGAAATTCAGAAAGCATTAAATAAAGCTGGATTTTGGCCTGCTTATGTTCCATTCTCAAAAAACTTTGGATCTACTACAGACAAGTATGTTAGAAAATTCCAAGAAGCTAACAGTCTTGTTACAGATGGAAAAGTTGGTGAAAGTACTATTAGTAAACTAGGTATTGATATTACTCTACCTAAAGCTGATGAATCAGGATTCGACACCAAATACAAAGGAGTTACCATTCAAGGTGCTCACTTTCCAGATAAGCCTATCTCATACGAGTATCGTGTTAGATTAAACAAAGAAATCCTTAATGAATACATTCCTGTACGTGATCGAGTAATGGATGGACTTCCAGAAGGCTTCAAGTTACTTGTAACGATTATGGCATACAAGGAAGGATTCCGTAAAGGAACCCGTTCTTATAGAACCAATAATCCCGGCAACATAGGAAACACTGATTCTGGTGCTAATAAGCATAACGGTAGTTTAGAGAGTGGAATTCAGTTGCAAGTAGATTACATTACCCAAATTGCAGAAGGAAAGCATAGAGCTTATCCTATGGGCAAAAAGAAAGTAATTAAACCTTATTACTCTCCTGAGATTGCAAAACATTCTAAATTATACGGAATGAGTCCTTATGTTCCTGGCTACGAATTTACATTCGATGGATCCCTTGAACAGTTTGTAAAAATTTATGCAACTGGAGCTCGTGCAGGAAATAGTTATTTGTCAATGATCCTATCCTACTTTAAGAAGAATGGAATTTATATTACATCAAAGAGTAGAATTCAGGATATAATCAAAATGGACTAATGGCACGAAATAAATTAGCTGGCACAAAGAAGGGGGAATCTAAATCTGCTGCTTACTTTCAGAGTAATCCTGAAGCTAAGAAGAAGAAGGATGAGTACAATAAAAAGTACCATAAAACTAAGGCTCGTAAAGAGTATCGTGCAAAACTTAATAAAGCCAATCGTAAAGCAGGAACCTACGGAAACGGTGATGGGAAAGACATGTCCCATGACTCGAAAGGTAAGGTTAGTAAAGAAGCTCAATCTAAAAATAGAGCACGTAATGGCAAGGGAGGTAAGTCTTCTAAAAGAAAATCTTCTAAGAAGTAAACTTTAAATATTTATTGTTTAACATAATTTTTGTACTTTAGTTGTATTATGTCAACTAAAGAAACCAACATTAGGGACTTATCACCAGAGCAATTACAAAAGCTCAAAGATAAACAGCAAATGATAATGGAAGATCAACTTCCATATCTTCGTGTTGAAGAAGAATACGAAAGACTTCAAGCCAGCATTGAAAAGAGTAGGTTTGAACAACTTGTATATCGTTTAAAATGGGCTGAAATGAAAGTAGGTCAGAATGAGAAACCAACAGATCCTCCAAAACAATGAAAGCATTAGTAAAGGAACGAAAGATTCCGTTGAGTCTATTTGACATTATACGGTTTCAAATTAATCTATACTGCTTCCTAAATAATATTAGGATTAGTCCTGCACAACTAGATACACTTGCTTATTTAGGAATGTGGGGGAAAATAAACTTCTCTGATTTTTGTGAGCAGATTGTAGATGAGCAAGAGTTATTTAGTAATCCTCAGACTGTAAGGAACTACATTCTAAAGTGTGTACGTGACGGAATGGTTGAACGTAAAGGAAGAGGTAAAAAACTTATTGATCTATCGGATAAGTTTGAGTTACTTAACGATGGAACAATTTTAATTGATATGAAAGTGTACCATGTTGGTGAAAGCAAAGAAACTGATCCCAAAGACAGCTAAAAAGCTTGATGTTCCAGAAGAAAAAGTTTCGGACGTAGTTGATTTTTACTACACCGAATTAAGGAAGGAAATTGAGCAATTGAAGGTCACTCGAATTAGAGTTCCTGTTTTGGGAACATTTTACTTTAGCCGAAAAAAGTTAGAAGAGTCAATTGATACACTTACACATCTTACTTCTAAAAAGAAACCAGAGGATTTCAAGCAAATTACAATACACAACAGTCGTCTTAAAATGATAGATGCTCAAAAAAATATGGTTGAGTTAATTAATAAAGAACAAGCTGAATATGATGAACGTAAAAAAAGTATGGGAAGCAAGAAATCAAATTCTTGAGGGAATTAAGAATAAAATATTTAAGTCGGATGCTGTAGAAGCCATTGCAGCTGAACGTAATAAAATATGTGAGAAGTGTGAATTTTATGATCCTAATGGGCATCATTGTTTAATACCAGGCACTCAACCTTGTTGTGGTGCTTGTGGATGCTCTTTAGGATTAAAACAACGTTCTTTAAGTTCTGCCTGTGATGAAGGGTATTGGGAACCCGTTCTTACAGAAGAAGAAGATTTAGATCATGAAGTATTAAACACTGATGAAGATGAACACTCTTAAATTTAAAGAAGACGGACACAAGTATTACTCAGATGATGATTTTCAGTGGGTAAGTGCAACCAAACTTGTTGGGCAGTTTAAAGAACCCTTTGATGGACGAAAAGTAGCAGAGGGTTGTTCTAAGAGCAACCAACCGAAGAATAAAAAATACCGAGGTAAGTCGGTAGATGAAATCATTGCTATTTGGGATGCAGAAAGTGAACGTGCTTCAAAACTTGGCAGCTGGTATCACGAACAAAGAGAGAAAGATGTTCTAGACTGTATGACTATTACAAGGGACGGATTAGAGCTTCCTATTATCAGTCCACACATGGATGGAAAGGTAAAATTGGCTCCAGAACAAAGATTGGTTCCTGGAATATATCCCGAACATTTAGTATATTTAAAGTCTGCAAGTGTTTGTGGCCAAGCTGATAGAGTTGAAATTGTTGGTGATCGGGTAGATGTTTACGATTATAAAACCAACAAGGAGATTAAAACAAGTGGTTATGAATTTTGGGATGGATCCAAGAAGATGATGATTGGTCCTCTCAGGCACTTAGAGGATTGTGAATTCAATCACTATGCTTTGCAGTTAAGTATTTATATGTTTATTATTCTAAAGCACAACTACAACATGAACCCGGGGGTGCTTGAAATTCATCACGTTGAATTTGAAAAAGAAGGGGAAGACGAAAACGGTTTTCCAATTTATGCTTTGGATCCAATGGGGGAACCTATTATTAAAAAGGTGAATCCGATGCAATTACCTTACTTAAAGAAGGAAGTGTTGATGATGTTTAATTGGTTAAGGGAACATAAAAAAATGGTACTTAATAATGAACATTAGACTATTTGAATTAGACGGAAAAGCTGTAAAAGCAACAGAGCACTGTTATCTGATAAGTTTTCTGAAAAGGATTATTGACGATTATCCTGAACAACATCCCAAAGTACTTGCATACGTTTACTACATGAGTTACTTGGGGCCAGACAATCCTTACTTTAATACTCCCGAATGGGATAGACAAGACAAAATACTTCGGAATTTACAACCAGAGTTTGATCCAGAAGATACGGCAATTGTATATGCTGTTGATCGATGTAAGGAACTATACACTACTCCCACAATGGAATCTTACGATGCCATTAAAACTATGCTTCAAAACCTAAACACTTACCTTAAAACAACTGAAATTACTGACGGTAGAGATGGAAACATTTCTGCACTTCTTAGAATAGCCGAGAAGTTTGACAGTGTTCGAAAATCATTTAAAGGTGTGCATGCTGATATGGAAGAAGAAAATACCGTAAAAGCAAGAGGTGGAGCTAAACTCCCTTATGACTTGAAATGATTATTCATAATCCAAACAATACAGGTGAAATATATGAACACATTCCATGTTGGAACAACGGGGTGTGGGAGCTTGTGTCATTTGATAGCAGAGAAGAATTTGCTGATACTTTAGAGAAAGAGTACTTCAAGGAACCTGGTACTTATGAATTTGATGATATTGTAGATGAGTTTAAATTTCAAGCAATTAAATTTCAAACAGATGGTTATTATTGTGATCACCTTGAAGGAACAATAGACTATGAAAACTATTGGGATTTCGAAAAACTTAAATCACGTAAAGGTGTATTCTATTGGAAGGATGATAAGAAGTACTACTTACCAAGAGACTATTATTTCTGGATCAACTTTTTAGAGATTTATGACAAGGTAAAAAAGACTCGTCGTTTTAATGATATATGGGACACTCAGGTTTGGATGTCTTTGTATGAGTTTATTGCTGAGTTAAAGTACATGCATGCAGCAGTTCTTAAGAAACGACAGTTTGGTTCTTCATTATACCACGTAGCAAAACAAATCAATTTATTTTGGTTTGAAAAAGGTCCCGTATTGAAAATGGGTGCTTCACTTGATACATACCTTACAGGAGTAAACGGTTCATGGAAGTTTGCTGATATGTATGCATCATTCCTTAATAAGAATACAGCATGGATTCGTAACATAGAAGGTGCTAAAGGAGAATGGATTCAGAAAATTGAGATTAAAGAAGGAGGACGTAAGTATGATGTAGGTTTAATGGGAACGTATCAAACTCACTCCTTTCAGCAATCTGATACTGCAGGGGTAGGGGGTGCAATTACAATGTTCTTCTATGAGGAAGCAGGTATTGCTCCTACAATGGATAAGACAGTAGAATTTTTATTACCTGCAATGGAAGCAGGGGATTTAACTACAGGATTTATTGTTATGGCCGGGACGGTTGGTGACTTAGATCAATGTAAGCCTTTAAAGAATTACATCTATAAACCTCATCCTAATAGAATCTATACAATTCAGAACAAGCACGTAAACTTTAAAGGCACAATTCAGGAAACGGGTATGTTTGTTCCAGAACAATACTCGATGCCACCATTTATTGATGATTATGGTAATAGCCTTGTTGAAGAAGCTACAGCACGACTAAAAGAACTTTATGAGGAATGGGATAGAGATTTAGATCCAGAGGTTGCTCAGATTCGTAAATCACAAAGACCTATTAACATGGAAGTTGCATTTGCAGCTAGGTCTGAATCAAGGTTTCCTTTAAATCTAGTTCAATCACATAAGAACGAGGTTGATAATGGAAAATATCCTTATGAACTTATTGACTTATCTCGTAACGTACAAGGAGAGATTGTTGCAGAAAGAACAACCAAACCTCCGATTAGAGAATTTCCTGTAGATAAGAAAATGACAGATAAAACAGGATCTATTGTTGTTTACGAACGTCCAGATGAAAATCCTGCATGGGGAACATATTATGGTTCTATTGACCCTGTATCGGAAGGTAAAACAACAGCATCTGATTCATTATGTACCATATACATTTACAAGAATCCAATACAAGTAACAAAATACATTGACGGTAAGACTAAGACCTTTGTTGAGGGGGATAAAGTTGTATGTGCTTGGGCAGGAAGGTTTGATGATATCAACGATACACACGAACGATTGGAGATAATAATTGAATGGTATAATGCCTGGACAATTGTAGAAGCAAACGTTTCATTGTTCATTCTTCATATGATCCATAATAAAAAGCAGAAGTATCTTGTTCCTAAATCGGAAATGGTATTCCTTAAAGAACATGGACACAACAAAGGAACTCACCAAGAGTACGGATGGAAAAATACAGGTACTATATTTGTAAACAACCTATTAACCTATTTAATTGAATCCTTAAAGGAGAAGATATACGAAGAAACAGATGAAAATGGAAACGTAACTTCTGTGACTTACGGTATTGAAAGAATACCAGATTCAATGGCATTAGAAGAGATGCTTCAGTATGAGCATGGGTTGAACGTCGATAGATTAATATCGTTAGCAGCTTTAGTTGCTTTTGTAAAACTACAAAATGCCAACAGAGGATATAAGAAAAGGTTTGAATCTGAAGATAACTCACACTTGGAAAACTCTGATAAAATTTATAACTTAAGTAAGGGTACTCCCTTCAGAAACATAGGACGAGGAAAGTCTCGTCAAGATATGAATCAGAAAAGGAAACGTGCACCTTTTAAAAGAATAAGATAACCATGCAAATAAGGAATGCATTACAGATAAGAAGTGGTGAAGGAAAAGTTGATGTAAAAAAAGGCTTCAACTCATTTACACAACCGGTTCAATTTTTATCAAAGGACGAAAAGGATATGGATTGGGCCATGCATAATCTTGATTGGTTAGAGTGGCAAGGTATCAAACAAATTTCCAGAAATGCACCAAGGTTGATGAAAAACTACAACCTAGCAAAAGGAACAATTGATAAGTCCGATTATATTCCAGATGAAGAGTTTAATGATACAGCAGAAATGATTGATGTTATTTCTTCTGATTATGTAAACGAGCAGAACAATGATTCTGCAATGGAATTAAAATTCTACCCGATAATACCAAACGTGATCAACGTATTAGTTGCTGAATTTGCAAAACGAAATACAACTGTAGATTTTAGAGCCGTAGATGAGTATTCTTACAATGAAGTATTCGAAGCAAAAAAAGCTGAAATAGAAGCTGCATTACTTGAAGATGCTCAAGCTAAACTTGTTGAAGCAATGCTTGAGATGGGAATGGATCCTAATTCAGAAGAAGCTCAACAAGAACTTAACCCTGATGCAATTAAACGATTGCCACAAATAGAAGACTTTTATTCAAAGACATATCAGACTATTGGTGAGCAATGGGCAACAAAGCAATATACGTTGGATGTTAATCGATTTAACATGGACGAGCTCGAAGAAATTGCATTTAGAGATATGTTGATTACCGATCGTGAGTTCTGGCATTTTAAAATGATGGAGAATGATTACAAGATTGAATTATGGAATCCTGTATTAACCTTTTATCATAAATCACCAAATGCACGTTACATATCAGAAGGAAGTTGGGTTGGTAATACAAACATGCTTACTGTTGCAGACGTAATAGATCTATATGGTCCAATATTAAATAAGGAGCAACTAGAGCAATTAGAATCATTGCATCCCGTAAGAGGTGGTAGATATCTACTAGACGGTGTTCAAAACGATGGTTCATATTACAATTCAAATGTAGCACACGAGGATAATCTTGATCCTTCATTGGATATGAAACGATGGCTTTCTTACAATGAAAATGCATACGATCCAGATGATATCGTTGCTTGGATTGTAGGTCAAAGTGAACATCATGGGATTCTTTATGATCAACAAATGCTTCGTGTAACAACAGCCTATTGGAAATCACAACGTAAAATTGGATACCTTACAAGTATTGATGAAGGTGGCCAAGTATTCCACGATATTGTAGATGAGGATTATGTAATTTCAAATAATCCGGTATATCATAATAAGTTCGACAAAAGAAGAATTGCAAAGAATCTTGTTTTTGGAGATCACATTGAATGGATATGGATTAACCAAACATACGGTGGTGTAAAGATTGGACCAAACCGTATTATGTTCCAAGAGTCTGACGATAAAGATTCTTTCTCTCCTATCTATGTTGGAATTGAACAAAACGAAATAGGACCACTACGATTCCAATTCAAAGGTGACGAGTTTTTATATGGATGTAAACTTCCAGTAGAAGGAAAGGTTTATACCGAAAGAAATACTAAATCGACATCTTTGGTTGATTTAATGAAGCCTGCACAAATTGGTTATAACCTAGTCAATAATCAAATTGCAGACATTCTTATAGATGAGCAAGGAACTGTTATCTTATTAGACCAAAATGCATTACCTAAGCATTCTCTAGGAGAAGATTGGGGTAAAGGTAATTATGCTAAAGCTTATGCTGCAATGAATGAGTTCGGAATACTTCCGTTAGATACATCATTGGCAAATACCGAAAATGCATTAAACTTTGCTCACTTCCAAAAGCTTGATCTTGAACAATCAAACCGTTTGATGAGTAGAATTCAAATGGCTCAATTCTTTAAAAATCAAGCTCTAGAAGTTATTGGTATGACTCCTCAACGTATGGGACAACAAATCGGACAGAAACAAACTGCTACAGAAGTGGAACAATCTGTTGTTGGATCATATGCTCAAACGGAAATGTACTTTATCCAGCACTCCGATTGGCTGATGCCTAAAGTACACCAGATGAGAACAGACTTGGCTCAGTACTACCACTCTAAAGCAGACAGCATCAAAATGTTTAGCATGACTTCCCCCGATGAAAGGAAGTTTTTTGAAATCAACGGTATCGATTTACTATTAGTAGATATCAATGTATTTTGTCAGACTAATGCAAACCATCGTGCAATAATGGAGCAGATACAGAAAATAGTATTGACTAATAATACTATGGGAGCTTCTATGTTTGAGATGGGTGAGGTAATGAATACTAAGTCTCTTGGTCAATTGAACTCTAAGTTGCGTGATATGGAAACTCGTGCACAACAACGTGCAGAGCAAGAGCATCAACGTGAAATGGAACGTATTGAAAAAGAAGCTGAAGCTAAACGTCAAGAAAAGCAAATGGCTAACGATCATGATAAAATGATGCAAGAAAGTAAGAACCGTAAGGATCTACTTGTTGCTCAAATTCGTTCTGCCGGTTATGGTGCAATGCAAGATATCGATGAAAATAAGCAATCTGATTTCCAGGATGTCTTAGAAAAACTTCATTCAACTCAAGAGTACCAAGATACAATGAATCTAAAAAGAACTCAAGAGGGTAATAAAATGACTGTTGCCAACCGTAAGCTTGATATTGAACAACAAAAAATTGATGTGGCTAGAGAAGCTTCTCAAAATCAATTAAAGGTTGCTAGAGAGAACCAAACTAAAGCAGAAATTGATGCTAAAAAGAACAAAGGTAAAAAGGATTAAAAACCCAAGTGGATAACACTAATGTTTACTTTAGTTATATACTGCTAAAAATCTTAAGTCTGGAATCTGAAATTTTAAATATTAATTGTTTAAGGGATTGATTTTCCTTAAATTATAAGTAAGTCATAAACATAAAAACCAACAATATGAGTGATGAAAAAAAGCCGTCTGCTGACGTAAAAGAGGTAGAGTTTAGTGGAGACATTGACGATTTATTAGGAACAAAAGCTGCAACAGTTATGGTTCCAGATGAAGAATCAAAAAAATCCGTACTCGAATCTAAGGCTGTAGACAGTTCGTTCCTTGACAGTGATCTCAATGGAGATCCAAACGATGAAGAAGATGAATCACCTGCAGGTGAAGAAGGTAAAAAAAAGCCTACTAATCTCACAAAAGAAACATTGTCCGATATTTTAGATGATCCTAAAGAAGACGATGAAGAAGAGGATGAAGAACCCGAGGATACTTCTGGCAACAAAGGGGGACGTAAAGGTGCTCTGATTGAAGCAATGAAGAAGTTAGAGGAAAAGGGTATAGTCTTACCATACAAAGATTCTCCTGAATGGGAGAACTATAGTATTGATGAGATTGTTGAAGCCGTAGAAGCAAATATTGCACAAGCTGTTACTCAGACTGCACAAAATGCTCCGATGGAATTGTTTAGCAAGCTCGATCCTAAACTGCAGGAAGTTGTAGCTTACCAACTTAACGGTGGTACAGACATTGTTCAAGTCTTAAAGAATGTAACTCGAGCACAAGAGATTACAAATCTTGATTTGGAAAATGAAGAACACCACGAAAGAATTGCTAGAGAATGGTTACGTGCAACTAGCTTTGGAACTGAAGAAGAAATTGAAGAAGAAATCACGGCATATATAGATCGTGGTGATCTTGCTAAAAAAGCTGCTCAGTTTAAACCGAAGTTAGATAAGAAGTCTGCTGAGATTATGCAAGGTAAACTTGCACAACAGGAAAAACGTAAAGCAGAAAAAGAAGAAGCTAAGAAGACTTATGCTGAAAATATTTTCAATAAGTTAAACAATCCTCACTTAAACGGACTTCCTTTAAATAACAGAATTCAAACTGCACTTTACTTTGGTATTACCGATACAGAAAACTACCAGGATTCAGAAGGGAATCCTACAAATGAGTTGGGTTATCTTATTGAGCAATACCAAGCTGGTGAAAATGCAAATAGTTCTGTTTTACTTGAAGCACTTTGGTTGCTTAAGGATCCAGCAGGATATCGTCAAACAGTTATGTCTCTTGGTGAGAAAACTGCTGCAACGGAAACCTTTAGAGAATTAAAGACTGCTGAAGGTTCTAGAAAAACTACTTCATCAACACAAGGAGAAGGATCAAAAACTCCTACGAAAAGAACTTTTCCAAAGAAGAAGGGAAGTCGTAATATTTTTGGTCGATAATAAATAGGAAACAATTAAAATAAATACAAATGACACCAAGTTTAAATAACGGAATGTTTTTAAGAGATAACCTTTATGTAGGTTCATCTCATGTTGACAGTTACCACTTAATGAACTTGATGAAGGATGCTAAACCTGATGACATGGGGCCTGTAGATATGTGGGCTATGATGCAGAAGGTTGAGATGCCACTTTATCAAATGTCTTCATTCAATGGTAAGAATGTAATTACTGTAGAAAATCCTAACGGAGAATTTACGTGGAGAACTCCTGTATCGGAAGAAATGCCATACATCACGGAGAACATCGAAACGAAACCTCAACCTGGAGTTGACGGTACTACGTTCAAAATCAAAATGAACAAACGTGTATTTGGTCACGGTGATATCATCACTTATGACAAGTACAACGGGGCTGAATTCTTCATCACTAACGACGATATCCTTGATATGGGAGATGGTGTTGTGTATACAGTTCGTTTGGTAAACAACGATTCTTTTGCATTCGTTGATCCTGTATACCTAGAGTGTAACACTGAATACTTCCGAGTATCATCTGCACGAGGGGAATACGGTGAAAGATTCTCTGACATGACGACTTCTGCTTCATCTCGTGAGTTCTACAACTATGTAGGAAATGCTGAAGCACACGTTCACTACTCTGTATCATCTAAGGTTAAGATGATGGAAATGGGAGGTATGACTCTTGACGGTAAAGTTCCTGTAACTGAAATCTGGAGATCATTCGATACTTCTCTTGATCCATCTATCAACTCTCTTGATGGAATGATCAAAGCTAAAGGTTCTGATTATGTAAAGAAAGCTGTAGAGAATGGTGATCTAGTTAAGACTTTCTTGACTAAGATGGAATCTGCTCACCTTTCTAAGATTGCATACGATATTGAAACTTACCTTATGTGGGGTAAAGGAGGTCGTATCACTCAAGATGGACCAGATGATCTTCGTCTTTCTGTAGGTCTTTGGAAACAACTTGACAATGCATTTAAGCATGTTTATAACAAAGCTGATTTCCGTTTGGATATGTTCAGAGCTGAATTACTTAACTTCTTCCGTGGAAAAGTTGAGTTCGAAGGACCTGATTCTAAACGTGAATTGATCGTTCAAACTGGTATTGCTGGAATGAAAATGATCAACGATGCAGTTCTTAAAGAAGCAGTTGCTTCTGGACTTGTATTGAATGCTTATGAGCTTGGTGCTATTGAAAGAAAAGGTATGGATCTAGGATTTGGATTTGCATTTACTTCTTACCATATTCCTTTCCTTGCAAACGTTAAGTTCGTTCTTAACCCTGCATTCGATAACGTTCACCAGAACAAGATCGAAAATCCAATCATCGATGGATACCCACTTTCTTCTTACTCATTCATCATCTTTGATGTGACTGATACAGGAAGTGACAACATCAAGTTGCTTCGTAAGAAGTATGACTCTGAGTTGAAATGGTGGTATCAGAATGGTACTATGGATTACATGGGACGTTCTCAAGGATTCCAATCGTCTGGTAACTTCAACGGGTACAAAGTCTATATGACTCAGTGCTTGCCTGCAATTTGGGTAGAAGATCCAACGAAAGTTCTGAAAATGGTTATGAGAAACCCAATTACTGGATTCTCACTATAATATCCCTTTCATCATTAACCCCTCGAATTATCGGGGGGTTTTTGTACCTTTATAAAGTCTAATACATAAAAACCAACAACATGTACGAAGAATTAAAAGAAAGATTAGAAAAAGCCGGTACGATTACTATTAAGCCTAACGTAAGACCAAATGTTCCAAACATGGGACTTGAAAATTACGGAATGGTTGTATTCCCTGGTACAAATCAAATGGAGCCTATGGCTTGTATTGAGCAAAACGGAAAACTTCGTTATCTCAACGGCTTAGATGAAACTGCTCCTGAAGTCAAAGGCATTAAGGACGAAGAAAAAAGAAATGCCAAAATCAAAGAGATAAGAACTATTGTAAAAATGCTTGAGTTTGAAAAGCATTACAATGAGTTAGACATTGAGGATCCGCAGTTTTGGAGTAAGGTTCAAACGTATAAACCAAACAACCAAGAGTTTTGGAGTACGATTACTTTGACTTGTGATAACGGTACGATTCATTTAGATCCTGCTAATAAAACTGAAGACCTTCTTAAAGTATTAGCAATTGAAGCAGGAGGATTTCCTTGTGTTGCAAAAAGCAGAGAAGATTGTGAGTCAGGAATTAAAGCTCGTAAATGGTATCTCGATCGTCAGATTGATTCTGCAACAAACAAAGCATCTACTTCTAAGATCAAAAACAAAGCTTTGGCTGTTCTTACTCAAATTTCAGAAGAAAAACCAAGAAAGTTATTCTACATTATTAAGTTGATTAGTCCAAATAGCATGCAGATTAAGAACAACACTTTACCTGATGTTATTTATGATATGTTAGATCAGCATATTAACGGTATGGCTAACGAAACAAATATCAAGGCTGCATCTCAACAATTCATGGATTATACAAAACTTGACATGAAAGAGTTGAAAATTCGTTCTATGATTAAGGATGCTACCTTCTATAAATTCATTATCTTAAAAGGAGATGGTCTACTTTACATGAGTCCAGAAAACGTAATGGTTGGTAGAAATCCTTCTGAGATTTACGAATTTATGATCAACCCTGCAAATGAAGATATGCTTTCAGTTCTCAAAGAAAAAGTTGAGAAGATTTGGGGTAACTAATTGAATAAACTATGGATAACGCAACGATCAAATTAAAAATTATGCAACGGCTAAATAAGTTAGCTAGTTTTGATTATGATAATCTGCATGATTGGCAGATCGTTGAAGCATTCAATAAAGCATCGGTAGATTGGCCTCGTAGACAACTCCACGGGACCAATCTATCTAAAACCGGTGATGAGCAATCTAAACGTAGAATAGATGATTTACAAGTCCTTCTGCGTGAATATCCATTGGATATGAAAAAAGAGGATTGCTATTTTGGTTCAATAGAGTGGCCCGAAGATTACTTTGAGTATAAAAGAGTTTCTTTTAAAGGTAAAACAGACTGCTGTGAAAGAAATAAGTTTGTGTTATATCTCGTAGAGGAAGGTAACATCGATGTACTACTAAATGATTCATTAAGAAGTCCAGATTTTAAATGGGGACAAGCTTTAGTAACCTTAGCAAATAATACAGTAAAGATTTGGACTAATAATAAATTTGATGTTGAGGATGCAGTATTTCATTACTATAAACAACCTACTAGGGTTGAATGGTTAGGGGTATCTAATCCTTATACTGGAGTTGCTTCCACTGTAGAAGTAGAGTCCGAATTTAAAGATGATATCGTTGAATTGTTGATTGATGAGACTGTTAAGATTTTAGCAGGTGATACGGAATATGGATCGGCTCATCAGATTGCAGATAAATCGGTAGAATCAAATAATTAAACCAATAATAGTTTGAACGGAAAAAATTACTTATATTATTTATAGGTATTTATCAAAATAAAAAAAAATGAGTTATTTTAATCATTCTTATCAAAAGGCTTTCCCTGTAACTGCAGGTAACGGACTTGTAGCCGGAGTCAATCTTTCAAATGGATTTATTACCGATGCAGGTGTTCCAACATCACAACTTCGAGCAATCGGAGATGCTGCTGGACCAGGTACTTCAAATCCTGCACTCGGATTGTTTAACAAAGACACGTATCTTTCTGTGAATAATGCTTCTGCTGAGATTGCTCAAGGTCAACCATTAATTCTTGCAGGTTCCTCTGTAAAAAGAGAAGATAAGCAAGGTCCTTTCCATGGAGGTTATGCTGAGTCAAACAAGTCAAAGTACATCAACCCTAAGTATGTTGTTAATGCATACAAGTTCTTGGGTGTTCAACCAGAGCAGTCAATTGTTCACGTTGGAGTTACAAACTTCCAAGCGGGAACAACTTTAGACAATGGTTCTTTGGTTGCAGGTGCTGGTTATCCAACTGATGGAACTTTCACTAACCTTGCTACTACAGGTGGTACAGGTACAGGAATGACAGTTGATATTGTTGTTGTTGGTGGTGTTGTTACATCAATTGTTGAGAACCAAGTAGGTACAGGTTATACAATCGGTGATACAATCACTGTTGCTGATGATGCTGTAACGGGTGTTCCAACTACTCCTGCAACAATCGATATTCTTACAGTAGGTGAGCAAGATTGTGAGTTTGAATTCCTTTGTGGAGAAACTTACAACCTATTCATTAACTTGAGTGGTAATCCTGTTCTTCGTATGTTGAATCACGATTCTTACCGTAAGCTTGCTGCTTATACAGGATGTTGTCCAAAAGATTCTATTGAACCAACACCAGTTGATTCAACATTAGTATTTGCTGATTGGGCAAAACAAATCGTAGAATCTCCATACTTGACAAACTTCATTCGTCCAATCGTATTTGATCAAGCAGGTAATCCTTGGTTTGCTACTGCTGAAGAAGCTGTTGCAGAAGGATGGCCGGCAACTCAAATTTGGAGCAACTATGTATCTACAGGATATGTAGAAGGTTCTCTTGCAGGTATGAGATTGATCGGTGCATACATTGACACTAGATTCGAAACTTGTTCTTTCCAAGTATCTGATTACTTTGAGAAAGACATCGTTAAGATGGATATTACTCTTTCTGATGAAGAAGGAAATCCATGTCAATTTAACGGATTGTGTGTTACAACTGAATGTTGTGGTTTTAACGGACAAGGTTACGGAGATACTTACTTGAAGGAGATCATCCAGCATGAAAGATATCTACAGAACAATATGTCTACAGATCCACGTATTCGTGAGATTACTCAAGGTACATACTTAAGAGATATCTTGGACCGATTTGCATTCTATGACAAGTATGTAATTCAGCACGTTGTACCAAGATGGAACAACCATTCATCTCAATTGGATGATGAGCAGTACAGCTTGGCTATCTACGTTCCTGCTGGAACAGATATGGGTGCTTTTGAGCGTCTTGTTGGAACTTGGTTGCAAAATGCAAACAACCCACTAGGAGATACAATCATTGTGAATAACCTTGTTGCGTTTACTCAAGAAGGTGGTGTTCACGAGCCTTGTAGACCTGCAGACCTTCCTACTCCTTAATAGGTACGCAACTAATATTCTTGAAAGAGGGAATGGGGATGAACTCTATTCCCTCTTTTTGCATAAAGCCATTCATTATGAAACATAAATTAAGTCTTGCTATTCCAGATACAATGAACGATTGGTCTATGACCATTCAAGATATGAGTGTTTACACTGATCTTATTCCTGTATCATGTTTAACCCTTCAAGTTCTTGCACCGGGATTTATTAGTGCTGTAACTTTTGATGAAACTTCTGTCCCTGCATTAACTCCTGGGTTTACACGTCACCTTACGGCTTGTAATCTCGAATTGCAAACTCAATCATGTGGTACACGATTTGATCCTTTGCCTGATGGCATTTATGTAATCAAATTAAGTGTTTCCCCAAATGATGTTGTACATGCTGAGTATAATCATTTAAGAGTGACTCAAGCATTAATCAAATGGAAAAACTTACTTTGTGAGTTAGAACTTGCTCCTTGTGATCCACCTCTTGATAAAAAGAAGAAGCTGGCAAAGCTTATGGAAATCAAAGGTATGATTGAAGCAGCAAAAGCAATGGTAGAAGTTTGCCATAAAACAAAAAAAGGAAAAGAGTTATTTAACTATGCAGTTAAGCAACTCAATAAATTAAATTGTCAGTCTTGTTAAACCAACCAAAAAATGCCAAATATGCCGACTTTAAAATGTGGAAACTGTGGTAGAATTTTAGGATGTGCTTGTAAAAAACGAACAGCATCCGACGGAAAACAATGTTGTACTACTTGTGTTACAGGATACAATAAAGCAGTACAAAATAAAACAAAACCCTAAAGTCAGAGAACTTAGACATTCTCAGAAAAAACTAGGATAAAATGACAAAGACATATTACGTTACCAGGATTGCAGGTCAAGTAAGAAGACTTGATGATTTTATATTACCGTGGGTTGATGTTTCTACAGGTCATAAAGGTTTATTTCTTGATGTTATGGCTTTTCCAAGTGATATTGAAAAAGTTGTTGTAGTAGGTAGTAGTAGAGGAATATTTCAATCGATTGATTCTGGTGCAAACTGGACACCAGCTGGAGGAGATTACATTACAGAACTCAACGATCTACAAGAATTTCATGAGGTTTGGATTGTAAACGAAACAACTTCATATATTGCCGGTGGTAACGGTGGAGTGGTTCTTAAGTCAACAGATGGAGGCTTAAACTATAATATTACGACAAGTTATCCTACGGGGAGTGGAACCTTTGATGGAGATGTAACGACAACTTCTATTCACTTTATTAATGAATTAGTTGGTGTTGTAGGAGTATCTCTTGGTGGTGCTACTGCTGTATGGAAAACAAGTAATGGGGGAGCTACATGGACGCAACTAAATAGTTCTTCATTAGTAGGTTTAAGTGGAACAGGAGGAATTCATTTATCAGCAGATGAACAAACTATTGTAGTTCAACTTTCTGATGGAATATATCGATCCACCGATGCTGGTGTTTCCTTTACTCAAGTGTTTGACCTTACTGTAGATTTTCCTACAGGATCAGGTCTACACATGACTTGGTTTGATGATGATACTTTATGGGTATCTGGTAACGGTGGAACACTAAGACAATCTACAGATGCCGGTGCCACATGGAGTGTAATAAGACCTTATAACGCACTTGAATCTTCAATTAGAGGGGCTCATTTTTACGATGCACCAAATGGATTTTTAGGGCAAAATCAAGAAATCCATACTACAACTGATGCAGGCTTAACTACAATTTTATCCGAAGCTGTAGTTTCTCCAAATGCAGTATGGACTGAATCTCAAATTGTAGAAGCTGACCCTTGTTACATGCTTACAGACTGTGCAGGAATAGCTGACCCAATTTACACAGGAGTTGACCTTTCTGGAAATATTGATCAAGTGATCACCTTGGCTGATGAAGACGGCAATGAAATCGAAGGATGTTGGTTTGTGACTCAAAATCCAGCTCCTTGTGATAATGCCCAAGAAGTAACTGTTTATACTTGTTACGATGATTGTGATTCATGTTTACCAGAACCAGAGCCTATACGAACACCTAAACCTCGTGCTGTTAATCCCGAATTCAATACAGGACTTTGTGATCCACATATTGTAGAAAAGGCTTTCTGTGAGTTTGGTGAAATGATGTACAAGAAAATGATGGAGCAACGATTTAAGATTGAAAATTGTTGTCCAAAAGATGAGGATAAGATTAACATTCAGTTTGAAAAGGTTAAACTTCTTCTTCTTCAATCAGAAGATCCTACTCCAGATGAATGTAATCCGTTGTGTCTTTCTTATGGGATTGATATTCAAATAGCAGATACGGCCGTAATTACATATGTTGATTGTGAAGGATTGGATCAAACAATTGATGTTAATGGAATATCAGTTGTACAAGAGATTAGATTCTGTGGATTAAATACAACACCACCTATTGCAGTTGTAACTCATCCCGATCAAAGTACCGATACTTATACCTTACAACCTTTAGGAGATTGTGAGCCTATAGAGATGCTTTAGGTATAGAGCAAGAATTGACTATTGGAGATTGTCCTTAAGAATATTAATTCGTATATTATATAAAAGAGTTGTACTATGACAAATGTGATTAAACCCTTAAATTCAGATGTAAATGGATGTAGTCCTACATCTTCGAATTGTGTTATTTGGCAAGGTCCAGATATTGAGTGTTTAAATTTATGCAAAGGAGATACTATTACAGATGTCTTCTTTCAACTAGCTTGTCTTGTATGTACAATAAAGGATCAGCTTGATGTTGATACTTATGATCTTACTTGTTTAGATTTAGCAACGTGTGATTTACCTCATACATTCAGTGAATTTATGCAAGTAATTATTGATAAGATTTGTGAATTACAAGCCCTTATCGGACAAGAAGGAGATCCTTCACTTGTAGCAGAACAAATTGTTATAGTAGCATCTTGTTTCTCTGCCACTTTAGGGCCAACATCTACGATTACAAATTATGTATCGGCTATTGGTCAAAAGGTTTGTGAACAAGAAGTAACAATCCAAAATCAACAAACTGCAATTCAACAATTAATTGCACGAGTTGATGTATTAGAATCATACCATTAATAATAAAAGACTATGAGTTGTCACGATTGTGGAAATAAAAATAATGACTGTGGATGCTCTCAAGAAGCATTACACATTAGTCAAGTGTGTAATCCTGTAGAATGTGATTCAGATGAATGTACTGAATCATTTGCTGCAGAATGTATTGTTTATACGGGTGACGATATTGTATGTGACAATGTAGTAATCGTTACTGCAGGAGATAGTATGGCTCAAGCTGTAGCAAATATTACTGCATATTTTTGTACAAAAACTACAACTCAAGCTGATATTGATTGTGGAGATGATACAGTTGTAGCAGAAGGTACCGACCACAATACAGCATTAACTCAAATAGTAACCTATTTCTGTAATGCTATTGAAAATATTGAACTTACACCTGGCCCACAGGGTCCAGCAGGTGCAGACGGTATTGATGGGCAAGATGGAACAAAAATTCTTTCTGCATATAACAGTCAGACAGGTATCGGTAATGGTGCAGGTGCTTCTACAGTAAATGCTATCGTTGTTTCTATTCCCGGTAATACTCTTGCTAACGATGGTGATGAGTATGAGGTTGATTTATATCTTGAATACCTTCAAAACGATCCTGTCGATTTAGAAATTGGGATTGGAGCTGGTGCAATTTGGACACGAACTGTTCAAGATGCTGAAAATGATAAACGTTTCATTAAAATAATGATTTCTCGTATTGATCAGAATAATCAAATGTGGACAATAACGGAGCATACACAAAATGCTTTAAGTCAAGAGTTTATTTCTGAGATGGATGTAATATACACAACTAAGGATCTATCTACTACAGAGAATTGGACGGTAAACTTAATTAATGGTGGTGCTGCTCAAGCTAATGCTTTAACATTACACAAAGCAGTATTGAAACTAAATAAGGTTTAATTATGAGTTGTAGTAACTGTGGAAATAATTGTTGTTGTAAAGAAGGACCAAGAGGTGCTCAAGGAATCCAAGGCCCAAAAGGTGATACTGGAGCAACGGGACCTCAAGGACTTCAAGGATTCCCGGGATTAACAGGGCCTGTTGGACCTATTGGACCAAAGGGAGACAAAGGTGACAAAGGAGATAAAGGAGATAAAGGTGATCCGGGTTCTCCGGGAACAAATGGTTCCCCTGGCTCCCCTGGTGCAAATGGTGCAAATGGTGCAGATGGTGCTCCGGGGCCTGAAGGACCACAAGGAGATCAAGGAGAAAGTACTTATGATATTTGGATTGCTCAAGGTAATACAGGAACACAACAAGATTTTTTAGACTCTTTAGTTGGCCCACAAGGACCTACGGGACCGGGTGGTGATAAGACTTGGACTGTAGCAAATAATCTCAACTACAACGTAGCTGATGATATAAATCAAGCAATACTTGTAGTTCTTGCAGGATTAACGAACTTCAATTTACCAGCAGCAGGACCTTCTTTAATTTTAGGAAGGACTGTTGAGATAAATGGTGGAAATCCAGCAGGTACTTTTAAATTAACGGCTCCTGCAGGAGTTCAAATATTTTATGGATCTACATCTACTTCGGCAGGAGGAACGGTGACATTTAATGGAGATGTATGCATTGAAGTTTTTTATGCCTATCAAGCTGCTCCACTATACACAGGAAGATGGATCATAAATAAATTTACTAACCCAAGTGGAGCTACTCCCGTTTGGACATAAAATAATAAAATGAGTTGTAAAAATAAAAATTGCAGATGTTGTGTTACTAAAAGAGGGGAACGTGGATTTGCATTAGTTATAGATGGGTTAATGGCATACGTGCCTTTTACCTAAGATATTTAGGATGTCACAGTTGGTTGGTTTCTTTGTGGCTGACTAGAACCTCGGCCACATAAATGGTCGGGGTTTTTTTTGTTTAATTAAGTGGAGAATAATGACAAGAACAGAAATAGAGGAGTTCTTAAGAGAACGTCCTGGTTACTTAAAAAAAGGTCCCGGTTCATTAGCACATTATCTAGGTGCTGATGTTGAAGATTGTAGGGCAGCACAACGAACAATTAAAGCTGAACTACGTTACCCAAAAGAAAAATCGGAAGAAGAAAATTTAGTATTAAAGTCTAAATGGCAAGCCCAAACAAAAGAGGGTATTGTATGGATGGAGAGTTATCGAAATGTAGATGAGGATCCTATACCATTAACAAAAGATGATTGGAAGGAAATCATATCAGATATTGGAAGGATTCAGACACTACACTCTATAGAGGAGGACTTGCCTATAAAACGTTCTATGATTATTTGGTCTTCCGATAAGCATATTGGTGCCAAGATTCCAGATGAAGCATTGTATAAACACAAGTATAACGAACATATATTTCATCAACGTATGGTTAAGATATACAATAAAGCAATGAAGCTTTATAAGTTGCATGGAAAGTTCGATAACCTTGTGATTGCAGATTTGGGAGATTCAATGGACGGTTGGTTTGGTAAAACAACAAGAGGTGGTCACGATCTACCTCAAAACTTAAACAATAAAGAAGCTGCACGAGTTCATTTTTATACACACAAATGGTTTTACGATAGCTTGATTAAAGCAAACATTGCAAACAAGATTACTATTTGGAATGCAACAAATGATAATCATTCTGGTGACTTTGGATGGATGGCTTGTTTTGGATTAGAACAGTATGGAACATTAGCTTGGCCGGATGTTGAGTTTGTGAACCAAGAAGACTTCTTATCTCATTTTACACTATACAATCGTGCTTTCATAACTACTCACGGAAAAGACAAGAAAAATCGATTTAAAGGATTACCTTTATATCTAGACGATAAAACAGAAACATTCTTAATGGATTACGTTTTGTTTCATGGATTAGCAGATAAAAAGATTCATGTTAGAAAAGGAGATCTACATATGAATGTAGTTGATTGTTCGAGAAAAAAGATGAGCTACTTCAACATTGGTTCAGTATTTGGATCATCTGATTGGATAATGGATAACTTTGGTGATGGTGATCCTTCGTGTGCATTTGAGATTATAGAAGAGGAAGGAAATGACATTATACCGAAGATTTGTTGGTTGTAATCCTCATGAATTTTAACTATCTTATTACAAGTAGTATGGGTTATAGTGCACCAAACCGTAAAGGGACAAGATTAAGGAAAAAGACAACTTCAATAATGAATCGTAAACGGTTTACGAAGTTCCTTAAACAACATCCTGAATACAAAGGAATGACTATCTCTCAATTCAATGCTATCGTTAGACAATTCAATAACGATATTGTTGATGCAGTAATCGATAACTGTGAAGGTGTTACTCTTCCAGAAAGATTAGGAGAGATAACTATTTTGAGTTTCCCGAGTCCAAGACGAAAGATCATAGACTTCGGAGAATCAAATAAGGCAGGTGAGCTACGATACCATGGTAATTGGGAAACTGATAATAAGATAGGTAAGATTGTTTATCACAAAGCCTACAGTTCAATTAAGAACGGTAGGTTTTTAGGATTAATACCGAGCCGTGAATTTAAAACTAGAATGTCAAAGGCATTTATTAGATTCTGGCAAAGATATGTCTACGTTGATAACAAGAAAGCCTTAAACGATTAAAGGATGAATACAATAGGTGAATCAATATCTCGTGTGCGTGGTATCTTAAAAGGATCCAATGAGGATTCTTTTCTTACAGATAAGTTTGTGTACAGCATAATCTCAAAGTATGCAAAGGTGATCTTACAAAGACAACAGAATCAACGTAAGTTAATGAGTCACGATGATTTGTTCGAAATGCTTTCTTTTGTTGAGCTTACAGATGTAGATAAGATTGAAGCTGATTGTGCACCATTGAAAAGTGGATGTACTATTAAACGTACAGAAGAAAAACTACCAAAATTGTTTACTGGTTCTCGTGGACCACTTATCAGAAAACTTTACTCTATAGACGGATCGTTTGAATTTGTTCAAACAACCCCAACTCAATACATAGCATTAACTCAATCTACAAACTTCAAGTACAACAAGACAAAGTACTATTGGTATAGAAACGGATACCTATATTTTCCCGATACCGAAATTGAAGCTGTAATGGTTGAAGGTTTATGGGAAGATGTTCTTGATGGGTTTTGTACAAATAACGATGATGAGTGTACATCCATGCAAGATAGAAAATTTGCATTGCCTGAATATCTATTTGCAGAAGTTGAACAAATGGCAGAACAAGAATTTGGAATGACTGTTAGACTTCCGGATGATGGTGCAGATGATGGTCAAAATATTTTAAGACAATAAGATGGGAAAGTATAACTTGAAATACAAAACTTTTGATCAGCTAATGGCTGAAGTTCGTTCTGACTTTGAAGCTTTCAATCAAGAAGATTTAATCAAACCTCATCAACTAATCAAAGTTGCTAAACGTGTTAACTACGATTTAGGGTTAAGAATTAATCAAAGAAAGAATGCAGTTCTTACTATAGAGAATGGTAGAGCAAAGTTACCAGATGATTTCATGGTTCTGAACTTTATGTATTTACTTGGACACCACAAGGTTACTACACCTGTTGTTCAAGGAACTCATGTTGAAGAAGTTCCTCTTGATGCACCAACTTATCATCCAGGGCAGGCAAGCATTGATGTTTGTGCTACCCCCGATCCCTGTCCGAAACCCGAACCAGAATGTCCCGATCCTTGTCAAGCACCTGAACCTTGTGGTTGCAATACTTGTGGTTGTGATACTTGGTTAAACTGCAAAGGTCAAGAAATGCAGTTAATCCAAAAGGTTAAAATGGAAACTCGTGAGTGGACTGAGTTCTATAGAGTACGTTTGATAAATACAGATGAAGTTCTTTATGATGAAATGTGTCCTAACATATATTGGACAGCTAAGAACACTGCATTTATTCGTGACAACTACATTTATACTTCTTTCCGAGAAGGTACATTATACATCAACTATGAAGGTATAATGGAAAAAGATGGGTGCCTTATGGTTCTCGATCATGATGCAATTAATGATTACTATGAGTATGCCGTTAAAGACAGAATCATTGAAAACCTTATGGCTGCAGGAGAAACTATTACTCAGCAATTGGAAAGAAGAATAGTAGTTAAACTTAGAGAGTCACGAAATATTGCAAATGGAATAGTTAATACTCCAGACTTTGCTGAACTAAAAGCTGTTTGGTTAGCAAACCGTAAGGCAATGTATCGTAAGTACTATAAGATGTTTAAGTAATGGCTAATAAAAGAAGAACTAAAAATACTCCTATTCCTCAATCAACAAACACATTTGATAAAGGATTAGTTACGGATATAAGTGATTACCACTTACCTACTAGTGTTTGGACTCATGCTCGTAATGCAATTAACAATTCACATACGGGTGATCTAGGTAATGTTGGTAACGAGCCTGCAAATAAGTTTTGTGCTTCTGCTCCATATGACATTATAGGTACGATACATCTTGAAAAATCATTATGGTGTATTTTTTCTGGTAACGATATTGATTCTGAAATAGGAACATTTGATTCTGAAAAATGTGAATACACAAGGGTTGTTAATGATCCTTGTCTTGGCTTTAGAAGAACCCATCTTATCTCTGGAGCAAGTAGACCAACATTCGATTGTTCTTTTGAAGTTTATTGGCAGGACAATTTGAATGTTGATCGTGCCATGGACTTAGGAAATGTTCCGTGGGTTCAAGAGTGTACAGATGATAATGGAGCAGAACCTGGAGGTTGTGTTACTTGTGTTGATACAGATGAATTGGATTGTGATAAAATTAGATTGGAATCATTTATTCAACAACCTTGTGTTACACTTGAACGTGGTCCGGCCGGAGGTAATATTCTTAATGGATCCTATTACGTTCAGATAGCATATCTTGTAAATAGCCAAAGAGTTACAGACTACTTTCCTCAGTCAAATGTCTTGCATTTATTTGAGCATGGTAATGTTAATGCATCGATCAATGTATTTATTGAAAACCTTGATCAAAACTTTAAAGAGTATGAGCTTGTACTTGTTCAATTTATAGATGAGAAGTTCTCTGCAAGAAGAATTGGTGCATACAGTACAAATCAGTCAAAGGTTACAATCGACAACGTTGATGAAACTTTACCTGCCGTTGATCCACAAATGTTAATCCTTACCAATCCTATAGCAGATAAGTCTGAAGGGATATTTTCGGTAGGGAAGTACTTATTCCGAACAGGTATTACAGGGAAATTTGATTTCAATTATCAACCTTTAGCCAATCAAATTACATCTAAGTGGCAAGTAGTTGAATATCCTAAATACTATTACCGAGATGGTGGTAGTAATGTAGGTCACATGAGAGATGAGGTTTATCCTTTCTTCATACGTTTTGTTTACGGAACAGGAGATAAATCAAACAGCTACCATATTCCAGGACGTGCTGCAAGACCTTATATAACTCCAGACGGTAGTGGGACATTGCTTGAAAATGCTGACTATTTAAACATCAATAATAACAACATTGAACAACAGCAAGGTTTAACATCGAAAGTGTTTGAAATGTTCAATACCGCTTCGGCAACAAACGTAAACATTCCTTTGGGGGATGGTGGTACAATTGTAGCAGAAGGAGATATGGGTTATCATGAGTCCTCTGAATTTTATCCAGATAATTCTGCAGAAGTTTGGAATTCAGATATTCAAGGAAGTCCTGAGTTTGATTTGTGTGGAAAACCGATACGTCACCATAGGTTTCCAGAAAACACAGTTTATGATGGAAACGGTTTAACTGATATAACAAACCATCACACCGATGATGGAGAACGTATTAGAATACTAGCTGTTGCATTTGATAACATTCAACCACCTGTTGATAATGACGGAAACCCTATTCCTAACATTGTTGGTTACGAAATACTTCGTGGTTCTAGAGATGGAAACAAAACTGTTCTGTACAAAGGAATGATTAACAATATGAGAAAATATAATATTTCTTCTACTGTTTCAAATCGTCAAGGATTATATCCGAACTATCCATTTAATAGTTTAGATCCAGATCCATTCAATTCTATATATGAAACTTCGTATGAAACAATTGGAGGTTTAAATGATTACACTCCTAATCCAAACTTTAGTCGAACTCATCATACATTCCATAGTCCAGACACAATGTTTAACAAACCATTCTTAGGGCAAAAAGAATTAAAGGTTTACGGAACAATATATGGAATGGCTGAGTGTAAATATGTTGAACCTAATAAACACCCAAAGCATGTATTTATTACAGATGCTGCATTTCTTGTAGGAGTTCTTATTGGTGTTGGTAATGCTATAATTAAAGATCAAGGAACTAAAACTGTTACAGAGCAAAGACCTAGTTGGTATAGTTATCCAGTTGTTGTAGGTACAGGTTCAGCAACAGTTCCTGGATTAAATGCCGTAGGTTATGGTATTTACCAAGGAACAGAAAGTGCCCAAGAAATAGCAGACGAAGTTATTGATGGATTTACCGGAGTAGCATCAATGGTTGAGGCCATTACTGGTTTTCCTGCAGCAATAATTACACAACAAGTAGCCGATACATTTATAGATGCAGCAGGTAATGCTGCTGCACTTGGTTCTGGTGTAATCTATCATGGTGTTGAAATTACCGTTGAAGATACAGAAGGAATACCAGATTTATTAAAGTTCTTCAATAAGCTTCCTATGTTCGTTACTAATGCATCAGAAGCTGCTGATCTTACTTATGACATTATTCGAAATGTAAGTGAGAAAAGACAATTTGCAAGACAGTTTTTGGGTTACTGCGGATATGAAAGTTTTGCTCCTCCAGCAATTACAAATAAACGCAGACTCATAGATAATGCAAACTATTTAGAGCCACATCTTCAAAACTACGACACAGGTTTTAGAATTAACAATTTACTTCGTGATAAAACTGTTGCTTTTAATACGTTTCAAAATGTTGAGGATATAACCGGAACATTGAAAGACCAGACATTTAGTAATGTTTTAATGTCAGACCTACCCGATCCAGATAATCCAGAATTTACAAAACGTGCCTCTAGTCATTATGTAGCGTTTAAAACTAGACTTAGAAATCAGTACGGTCAAATTAATAGTATTCGTCAACTTGTTGCAAGTCAGTGTGTAATTGATTTAAGTAACACAAGTTCGGGGACTATTTTTGGTGGTGATACTTATATCGGAAGATATCAAGAAAAGAATACATTCTTTCATTTCACTCAATGGTTATATGATCAGCCAGATTTTGCAGAATGGAATTATCATAATTACGATACAGTTCAGCATACAGCGTTCTGGATGAACACGGACCCATTTGATACAATGGATTTCTTTAATAGTTTCAATCAAGCATTCACTGACTTCTTTAGTAGTTTAAATCCCGCTGACTTTTTCCAAGGAATTGTTACTCCTTCGGACTTACATTGTTTTGATAGAGCTGGTTCTGGAACAGGATTACTCACTCTTAGAAATGTATGGATGTATCTATTTCATTCAAGTGTAAGAGATTTCTTTGTGGAGTCTGAGTTGAATATTGATTTACGTGATCACGATGGAGCAGTAGCTACTCGTCATTGGGATGCTCTTAGGGATTTAGAACAAATGTTTGATTCTGGAATCATTAAGGCAGGAAACCTTTACAAGTTAGACCGTGGTTTATCTGTAAGTCGTATGCCATTTTCTAAATTGAATTGGGGTACAGTACAAGATAGAGATTACTCACCACTTAAAGCAGAAACCTGTTACACGGATTACCCTTTAAGATTAACTTACTCCTTACCTCAACAGACTCAGTTAAAAGCTGATAATTGGAAAGTATTCCTAGCAAATAATTACAAAGACTTTACAAGCAAGGTTACTGCTATTAAGGCTGTACGATCTACAGGTATAATGTTATTGTTTGAGAACGAAGCTCCAGGATTATATCCAGGTGTTGATGAACTTCAACTTAAGAGTGGAACTTCTATTACTGTAGGAGATGGTGGATTATTTGCAAGACAGATGCAAAGTATGGATAATTCCGATGAAGAATTTGAGTATGGTTCTTGTCAGAGTAGGAGAGGTGCTGTAAATACTCCTGCAGGCTTATTTTATTTAAGCCAAGATCAAGGTAAAGCATTTATGAGTTCTAATGGATTAAAAGAAATTACCCTAAAGAATAATCAGTATTGGTTTAATCAGTACTTGCCGTATCAACTATTAATTGATTTTCCAGACTACGATATCTTAGATAATCCTGTGGTCGGCATTGGTTGTCAAGCAACATATGATAATGAATGGAGTATAGTTTATTTTGCAAAACGTGATTTCCGAGCAAAACCAGAATACTTAAGTATGATGGAATATATTGGAGATGGAGAATTCCTTATAGATGGAATAACAAGAGTTCAAACAGGAGATCCTCAATACTTCGATGATGCATCTTGGACTATTAGTTATGATCCAAAAAATCGTGAAGAACTTTCTTGGCACGATTGGCATCCGGGATTAATGATGGGGGGACCTAATTCATTCTTTACAACAAATGGTGGAAGCATTTGGGAACATAATAGAAGATGTGATCTTTATTGTAACTACTACAACGTAGATTATCCTTTTGAAATTGAATTCCAATTGGACAACCTTCCTGCTGTTACAACACTTCGTAGTATTGAATACTTCTTACAAGTATTTGAATATGCTGAAAATTGTAGAGATAGATTCCATAATCTTGACTTCAATTTTGATGAAGCCATAATTTACAATTCAGAACAAGTGTCTGGATTATTACGATTGAATTTAACTCCTTACAATAATGTATCTGAGTTAGTTCAATACCCAATCGTTGGATTGAATCAAATAGACATACTCTACTCTAAGGTGGAGCAAAAGTATAGGTTCAATCAGTTTTGGGATATTACTAGAGATCGTGGTGAATTTACATTGACAAACGAAACAATATGGGAAACAGAACCGAATGGTTACATTCGAAATTTAAATCCCCTGAATATAGATTATCAAAAATCAGAATTTCAACGCAAGAAATTTAGACACAATAATAATCTTGTACTTCTTCGTAGAACTGTTTGTGGAAACAAGAAAATGATCTTAATTTTATCGAATACTAAACTTCAAAACTCCCCTAGATAATGAGTTTAAATTGGGACAAATATCATACATCAGGATTATCCTTTCATTCAAAGGGTAATAAAAGTGCATTGAACGAAGCTATTAAAAAAGCTACTCGTCCTGCTATGTTTCAAAATCCAAATGCAAGACCTATACCTAAAGGATATCATGAGATGCCAGATGGAAAAGTTATGGCTGATGCATTGCATAAAATGAAATGTGGTGGTAAAGTTCACAAGATGGAAAATGGAGGAGAATTACCAAAGTTTGGTAACGGTGATGAAACTAAATGGAAAAAGCAACTTAAACAATCAGGCTCTGATTTATTAGCATTTGCTAAACAAAAGGGTATGACTTACGAAAAAGCTTTTAAAGAATATGATAACTATTGGACTGGGGATAATCCTACGGTTAATTCTTTTTTAGCATTAGGTCAACCAAAGCCTTACCGTTATGCATCTGTTACATTACCTAGTGAGCAAGGAGGAACTAAAGTATTAAAGGTTCCTATGTATGATGGAGATACTTGGAAATCTACAGCAGAACCTACTTTTACAAAAACTTTGACTAAACTATCTACTCCTAGCTATGAACAAGCATATGAAAATGTAGATAAAGAAAAATATCCTACTCTTGATTCTTTTGTAGCCGATGCCGAGTTCTATAAAGAGTATGGTCGTAATATGACTCCAGAAGAAAGAGCAGGAGCAGTTGCACAATCTACAGGTCGTCCTCAAGTAGATGTGGTTGCTAAAGGGCAACCTCAATTTGATGTGCTTCCCAATAAGGAAGAAGATGAACTTCCAGAAGGATTTAACTATTGGTTTGTTGAAGGAGAAAAAGGGTATTTGGATCCTGAAGTTTATGGTTATGCTAAAAGTAATAAACCTCGTCAATTATCTCAACCCGGTATAAATAAAGGTCGTTTGAAACGTCAAATGGAAAAGTATGCTGAGACAGGAGAGTATCCTTGGGGACAATATAAATTTCAAGATGGAGGAATGATTGTTGATCCAAATGGTCAATGGGCTCATCCTGGAAAAAACAC
>ERZ887851.47-NODE-47-length-102342-cov-42.232952_pt1 | contig 102342 bp, 88 predicted proteins | sample MGYA00521100_ERZ887851 | MGnify/ENA primary metagenome ERZ887851 (study PRJEB32303, sample SAMEA104408602) | aquatic metagenome | biome: Brackish water; feature: Pelagic; material: water | place: Baltic Sea | collected 2014-06-06T16:11:00 | depth 11,444 m ... | reverse complement strand
ATTGAGTTCTTCAAAGAAAATGCACCTGAAGCAGTAGAGCAGGCTGCGGAAGGCATCTCGCGGATCACCACGATCGTGAAGTCGATGAAAAACTTTGCATATCGAGATGCGGAATCGGCTAAAAGAAATAATGATTTGAACCAGGCAATCCGTTCAACCGTGGTGGTAGCTACAAACGAATGGAAGTACCATGCAGAACTAGATCTCCGCCTTCAGGAAGACTTACCTATGGTGCCATGCAATATTGGAGAAATTAATCAGGTTGTCTTAAATCTAATCGTCAATGGAGCCCATGCGATTCGAGACCGTTTAAGCGAAGGGCAAAAGGGTAACTTAGTTGTGACCACTCAGCATTATCCGGATGCACAGTGTGTGGTTATTGCGATTGCGGACAATGGGGGCGGTATCCCCCCCAAGGTACAGGAACGAATTTTTGAACCATTTTTTACAACAAAAGAAGTAGGTGTTGGAACTGGGCAGGGCTTGGCTATTGCTCACAATGTAATTGTAAAATCACATGAAGGACAAATTTGGTTTGATAGCAAAGAGGGTGTGGGTACTACTTTTTATATCAAACTGCCCATGATTCAGTCTAAAATGGAGTAATGAATAATCGCTTCACTGCACTTGCTCTCAGGGCATGGCGGATCTTTTCGTTCTCCATTATTTTTTTAGCGGGATGTGAAGATGCTATTAATACTCAAGAAAATAACATCCAGGAAGGTGTAAGATTCTTTGAAATGGATGAGATTAGAAAAGAAGCGTTACCCGTTATAATTAAATTGGCCAAAAAAGAGGGCTTGATACGGATTGAAGCTGGAGAATTTATTATGGGCAGTCCATTGGGAGAAGTGGGGCGAAAACCAGATGAATTAAGAAATCGAGTAAAAATTTCTCAACCATTTTGGATAAAAAAATTTGAAGTTACTCAAGAGGACTGGAATAAACACGTCGGAAATAACCAATTAAAGGGCGATCCGGTTTTTAATTTAAGTAGTAAAATACTTAATGAAATTTGTTCTTCTTCAGGTTATGCGGACGGCAATTTTTCTATTATCGGTTTTCAGGGTGAAACCGGGAAAGAAATCTTTTTGGAAGAAGCAATGCTTTCGCACGGTTCGTGGAAAACTGCAAAAAGCCCCAGGAATTATCAAGTGAGCAATCAAAAATTTAATGATTTAACCGATCTTCTGGATTTCTTGAATTCTAAGAATCTTCAACAAATTGATCGGATGGAAAAATTTAATCCAGTTTCCCGCGTCTCTTATTCCCAAGTGGTTGCTTATTGTTGGGAAAAAACTCAAAGGGCTCGACTAAATGGTTCTCTTCCAAATCCTTTTGTTTTTCGATTACCGACCGAGGCGGAGTGGGAGTATGCGTGCCGGGCAGGAACAATTGGTTTTTGTGGCATTGGCGAAGAAGACTTGTTGTCAGGAGAAAACGCCAATATTGATGGCTCGATAAGAGGTTACATAATAGATCAACGCCCCAAGTCTGAATTTAGCGATGGTGGATTATTTACCCCCATTTTTCGTAAGGGGTATGTACCTATTCGCCCATTTCGTCCAATTTATCCTTCAAATGCCTGGGGCTTGCACGACATGCATGGGAATGTTTTGGAGTGGTGCTATGATTTCTATGGACCTTATCCAGATGACAACCTGACAAGGATTGATCCAATTGGACCCATACGGGGTAGCTATCGTATTGCAAGAGGAGGTAGTTTTGTCCGTACCGCACATGATAGCAGGTCTGCAGCAAGGTTTAGTTATGAAGCTTCCTACCGAGGTTCGGAGATCGGCTTTAGGTATGTATTGGGTTTACCCCTGAGGTGACCTGATCAAGGCAACTCTTTAATCCACTGGTTTAATACCGGTAGCACTACGGGTGTAGGAAGAGCATAGCTGGTAACACGGTCAATTCTGGCTATATTAATACCTATACAGTACCCGTTTAGATCAAAGATTCCTCCACCCATCATTTCTTTGAATAAAGGTAGGTCATGCTGAAGAATCATGGGAAAATTGTCTTTTCTTTTAGATACTGGCCCACTCATCAAAAGGTTGCGGTTAAACATATCAAAAGCGACCTCGCGGTGTCCCAGCGTTATTCTTAATAGGCTTTCTTTTTTTCTTCTTTGAATGGAAAGAGTGAGTAAATCTCCGGGGTCTTTTTTCTTAACAATTTCATAAATTTGCTCAGTTGTTCGGACCGTTCTTCCATCCACTCGTATAATACGGTCCATCACTTTTAAACCACCTCGGTCTCCGGCTGCATGAGGAAGCACTTCTAAAACCTTAATTCCCTTGGTAGATGAATTACTTTCTTCCAAAATTACACCCATTACACCTCCTTCTCGACCGATGAAGCGTGATTTGGCAGAAATTACCCCGAAGGTTAGTCCGGAAAGGTCTTTATTTCCCGAAATCGCCCAATTTCCAATCTTGGTTTTGTTTAAATCATTATGCCAATCTGCAAATGGCCAAAGTTTCGATGAATCTGTAATCTGCCAGAGAGCAAGGTCGGTCTTCTCATCTCTTTTGCGTATACGAATAGGCAAATACTTTCCTGAATATGACATGGCATATCTCGCACCCATACTTGAACTTGCCTTGGAAAGTAAATAGCCTTTCGCATTAACCATTATTCCATGGGAAATAAGTTTATCATTTCGATAAAGGCCCCAAAGCAAATCCAAAACCTCGGCTTTCTTCTCTCCTATCGCTTCATTCATCAGAGATCCATTTATGCGATGTGAGGTGTCCAGGACGTCAAAATCAGGGGATGTTGCGAGAAGCCCTTTAAAACTAAAAAAAACCAGAAAACATGACCATTTGAGAAAGTTCATTCTTTTGCAGGTCTTTCTCCGAGAGTCAGGCGAACAGAAATTTCTCTACCCTTGTGAAGGTAATCAATAATTACCATCGATCCAGGAGGTTGTCTTGAGATGAGGATGGTTAATTTTTCCCGAGTGTCCAAGGGTGTGTCATTAAGCCTTAGCAAAAAATCCCCCGGTCTTATTCCTGAACTTTCCGCGGGAGTCCCTGGAATTAATTCCAAAACCTCTAATCCCTTGCTAGCTTCTTCGCATGAAACACCGAGGAATCCCCCTCCTTGTAAGGATCCATAAGTGAGGATATCTTCTTCCAAGAAATAGTTCCAATTGGAAAGAAACGATTCAATGGGAGTATGAAAATTTTCATCAGAATTTTGAGAAATTCTACTGTGTATACCAATGACTTCTCCAGATAAAGAAAAGAGAGGGCCACCGGAGTCTCCACCAAGAAGTCGACAATCTGTTTGGATCGTTTCATCTTTTTTACGTATGAGTCGTCCGAGACGCAGGACCATGCCCCGTTCATTATCAAACCCACTCGGGTGCCCCAAGGCAAAACACCAATCCCCAACCACAGATTTATTGGCAAGAGCCATGGTTGCGTGTGGCCAGGGACCACCTTCCGTAATCTTCAACATCCCGGCATCTGATAATTCTGACCCCCCGAGGCTAATCGCTTTCACCTTATTTCCATCAGGAAAAACGACGGTCATTTCTCTGCCCCGCTCTTCGATCACATGGGCTGCAGTGAGAATTAATCCTTCCGGAGAAACAATGACTCCACTACCTGCTCCCTCGATAGCCTCAACAGAAACAACAGTTTCTCGTACTTCGGATAATTGTTCATGAAGTTGCTTCTGAATGCCAAGCAGATCATCAATAGAATGTGGGATCCGTTTATTCCAAGGTTCGGTGTTAGAAGCATCAATTCCCCAAAGCTTATTTGGAGCTAAAGCAGCCAAGATAAAAAGGAGGAACCAGTGATAAGCTGTACTTCCCTGTGCTTTATTCACTTTCTTCAACAAAACTTAAAAATTTTTGGGCAGTTTTTAAGAGTGGTGACTCTTTTCTTAGGTATGGAGAAAAATTAGAAACCAACTTTTTACTATCGGATTTATAAAAAGAGTAATACAAACCTGCCCAAGCTGAATGCGGATTTGTACCCTTCATCCAATAGACTAAGTCAGGTAGATAATCTTTGTTATTAGCTTTCGAAAGAATGTGCATACTTGTATCCATGTTTTCTCGCTTAAGATAAGATACTTCCATCTGTACTCCTTCGTATGCTTCAAAATTTTCGATAGCCGAATTTAATAAATCTTGAGCTCCTGAGATCGCATAGATTTTTAGCCGGGGTGAATGTATCCAATGGTCTGCACTTATTCCGGTCCATCCTTCAAGAGCAAATTCAACTTGTCCTTTGGTAGGGGCGTTTAAAAATCGGAGGAAAGAAAGGGTAGGTGAACTTTCTTTTACTCGTTCTGGGATCCAACTGATAAGTGGCTGAGGTGAGTTTTTAGCTTCATTTGGAAGCGGCTGGGGGGCAGAAAAATAGGCAACAGACCCACGGTTTTGCCAATTGTTTTGAGTAAATAAAAGATTTGTTTTTTTTGATTTCAAACAAAGAGCAAGATTCCAAGTAACTGCTTTCTTTTGTGGGCCTTTAAATAAGTGGTCCATGATTTCACTATGACTCCGATAAGTCGCTTGAACAATGCAGGCAGCTTCTCTTTGGTATGCCTGACGAATCTTTTCGAAGGGCCCTTTACACTTTTCCCAGACAAGTACCCGAATGACTGGGAGGTCAGGCGATTTGGCCATCTTTTCCCAAACAGCAAGCATGCATACAAGTACAAATATTGACAGGAGGGAAAGTGTGATTCCTGTATATTTGGGCGGTCGAAAAAATGGGGTGTTTTTTTCAAAGTCAAATCCTTGATGCCTCATATTCTAAGTAATAAGCACGAGGGCTTGAGGGACAAAGAAAATCAAGTCCTTTGTGGAAAAAATTTTCGTAAAACTTTGCCCATTTCCTGGTGGTGGAGAAAATGGCTAGCTTTGGAAAGTTGTATCCACTTTCTTTTACGAAAGGATGCTTCCGGCCAATTTTCAAAAACTTTGCTCACGGCCATGGGATATAAATAGATACAGGTAAGCCCCACTGAGCAGGGAATGGGCTTGGAAGCCAAAACGCCTTCAATTCCCGCCTCTTCATAAGCCTCTAGTTGAGCAGTGCGTGCTGGTCCTATGCGCTTCATTAAATTTCCTTTAGGCAGGCTCCAATTTTTTCTTTTGGTTGAAATTACAAGCACTTCAATCTTTCCAGAAGGATTCGTTCGGTAAGGAATGACTCCCCACTTTGAATTGGATTTTATTTTCTTAAAACCTGCCACATTTCCACCTTGTTACCTTTGATATCGTACTTGGTAACTTTGTAAATAATGAATCATAAAACCTTCAGTGCTCGGCCCATCCCGCTTGCTCAGGTAAATGCTTTGGGGTATTAAGGAATTTCTATTGCATGCAATTTCTTTCTGTTGAAAACCTTCATTTGTCTTTTCGTTCGCCGAACGGAAAGAGTCAGCCTGTTGTTCAAGTGCCAGCATTTTCCATGGAACATAATCAACAGCTCGCTATCAAAGGACCTAGCGGTAGCGGAAAGACGACTTTTTTACATATGCTTGCTGGAGTATTAACCCCGGATTCGGGACAGGTTCGGATCGATGGCCAATCTTTGGGTGCGATGAATGAATCAGATCGTGACCAATTGAGATCGGGAATGATCGGTTATATCTTTCAATCTTTTAATTTGTTGAACGGTTTTAGCTGTATCGAAAACCTACTCTTGGCGATGAGCCTAAATGGGGCCTCCAACTTGGACCGTGCTCGTTCCTTGCTCGATAAAGTAGGGTTGATTGACCGTGAGGATCACCTTCCTGGCCAACTCTCAATTGGTCAGCAACAACGCGTGGCTATTGCCCGTGCTTTGATTAATCGTCCGAAATTGGTTCTAGCCGATGAACCAACAGGGAATTTAGATCCCACCAACACAGATCGTTCGCTTGAGCTACTACGATCGCTTTGCAAGGAGTGGGGGAGTGCACTCATTTTAGTCAGCCATGACCCACGAGTAATCGGGAAGTTCGAACATCAAGTTGATTGGGAAGAATTGAATCAAATAAATGGGTCTAAAGAGGTGGAGGTTGGAAAACAGTAAAGGAAGTATGGCTGCGATATCTGTATCTTTAAAACTTGCGACCCGTGCACTCAGGCAGAACCTGCTTTCTACTTTAGTTGCTGTATTTACTGTGTCTTTGTCTGGAGGATTATTTTTGGGAGCCTGGAAAACCAAACAATCAGTCAAGCTTGCCTTTGCCCATTCTGCGGGTGGCTTTGATGCCGTTTTAGGAGCGAGAGGTTCACAACTTCAACTCGTGCTTAACGCCTTGTTCCATCTGGAAAATTCTCCAGGAAATTTGGACTGGGAACAGTACGAAACGATTCGTTCACATCCTGGAGTTTCAGAGGCTTATCCATTTGCCTTGGGAGATAATTACCTCGGGTACCGATTAGTTGGAACCATGCCGGAATTATTTCTTAATCATCAGTGGAAGTCCGGAACAAATTATCAAGTACGATCACCGGGAAGAATCTTTTCGGAATCAGCTAAGGAGGCCTTGGTGGGAGCCGAAGTGGCCAGAGAACTTGGCTTGCAATTGGGCGATCGTTTCCACCCATACCATGGATTGGAATATAACCCAGACCGCAAACATAACGATATTTACCTAGTGGTGGGAATTTTGGAACCTACGGGCACTCCTACGGATCAAGTAATATGGATACCTCTTAGAGGTGTACAAACAATGGAAGGGCACGATCCTGAGGAGGCAAACTCCATAAGTGGTGTACTGTTAAACTTGAAAGGTTCATCAGGACTGGCCTTGGATGTAAAATATAACAAGCAAGGCGATCGGGCCACTCTCGCATGGCCGGTACCTGCAATTTTATCGTCTTTCTTTAACCGCTTTGCTTGGCTGGAACGATCGGTTGCTGCTCTTGCACTTTTAATGGCTTTGGTGGGTGGCTTAATTATTTTAGCAACCCTGCGTTCAACCATGCATGAGAGAAGGCGCGAATTTGCGGTGCTTCGCTGTATGGGTGCAAGCCGAGCAGTGGTAACTGGATCCATTCTTTGGCAATCTATTTTGCTATCCGCATTCGGAGCATTGGGATCATGGATTATTTATTTTCTCCTTTCTATGGCTGTATCATCTCTTATTCATTTACAAATTGGTGTGGGCATGAACCTTCCCATGTTGGATGGTATGGCTTTACTTACAGGAGGAGGAATTCTTATGCTTGGTCTCGTAAGTGCATGGTTTCCTGCCCGCAAACTTTATCGTTCGAGCTTGCAAGAATCTTTAAATCCTCACGGATAGTGTGTAAGTCAGGCAATGAGTAACCCAGAAAAACTAGCAATGGTATCTTTTGGTCGAAAGGGAATCCTTTTGGTTTTTACCTGTTGGTCTGTCGGATGTGCACCAGAGTCAGAGGATTTAGCAAATCAAGTTGAATTCACTGAAGTGGGCGAGCCTTTGGCCGGAGATCCGATAGGAGGCCCAACTTCTAACCCCCCAGAGGACGTGCCCCAAGAATTCAAGGCACAGGAAGGGGATGCTAATGTGACTACTGATTTAAATCAGACGGATGAAGTACTGGAGGGCAGAATTGTTTTGGGTCAGACCTTATTGTCTTCGGAGGACAATCAATCCTTGCAGGTCATTAATAATCTTCCACCTCACGATAGCTCCAGTGGATACGAGGCACTAAAGTATTCCGTACTGACCACTTTCCCTTATGAAATTGAATGGGAGTCAGACGGGTTGGATTATGACTTCTCTTCTTATTCGGCTCGCGTACCCAAGGAAGTGCGTAGTTTTTCCGGAACGCAGGTAGCCATCGAGGGATTTATGGTCCCGACCGTGGTCGATGAAGAGAATTTAGTGAAGGAATTTTTATTAATGCCTGATCAGTTAAGCTGTTGTTTTGGACAGGCTCCAGAAGCAAATGGATGGGTGGTTGCACGATCCGAGAGTGGAGTGGAAGTAACCATGGACCGAGTGATACGGATTTTGGGAAGACTAACCGTGGAAGAGAGATGGGACGAAGAATTCTTTGTTGGTCTCTACCATCTACAGTGCGATGAGTTGATCGGATCTGATCCTTAATCCACTCAACTTGTGAGTGGACGAATGCCAAGATTACTTCTCGTCCGATTTACTTTTTTCTGCCTTAGGTCTACCAACGGTTACTTTGACCATATGGTCAGGATCGCTGACCGATCCATTGTCCCGGCTAGAACCCATTTTAATTTTGTCCACAAATTCCATACCCTCAATCACTTGGCCCCAGACTGTGTATTGACGGTCAAGGAAGGAAGAGGGTTCAAAGCAGATAAAAAATTGGCTATTAGCACTATCGGGACTGGCTGAGCGAGCCATGGAACAGGTGCCGCGCTCATGTTTCTTGTCATTGAATTCAGCCTTTATGTCTGGAAAGTCAGAACCACCGGTTCCAACTCTACCTTCACTAAAATCTTTGACATTTCCAAACTCAACATCACCGGTTTGGGCCATAAAGCCATCGATGACTCGATGAAAGGCTACACCGTCGTACTTTCCGGCTTTGGCAAGCTTCTCGATACGTTCAACATGTTTGGGTGCGACATCTGGGAAAGTTTCGATGACGACTGGACCGTCTTTCAATTCGATGACGATGACATTTTCGGATGATGATGAGGAAGGTTTGGCTGCTGACACGACAAAAGGAAGCAAGAGCGCAAAACAGGCGAGATACTTCATAATAATTGGTTATAATTTAGGTTAAAGATTATCTACCCTTGCCGATGACTAAAGCAAAGGTCGAGTCCAAAGAGCCATTCTAGAACTAAATTCTAAAGAAGAATGTTTTTTAAAAGAGTTGGGTAAGGGGTTGTCCTTTGTCAACTAGAGTGAATGGTCTGCGGGAGGGAGAGAAAACGATTTCGTCCAATGGCAGGCCAAGAGCATAGGCAATAGTGGCGTTAAAGTCAGGGATTTGGGTGATCCCATCGACCACTTCGCGACCTTCTTCGTCTGTCGCTCCCCAGATCTGTCCACCCCGAACCCCACCTCCGGCAAGCATGCAAGAAAATGCTTTGGGGTAATGGTCTCTTCCCTCATTTAAATTGTAATCTGGAGTGCGACCAAATTCCGTGGCCAAAACCACTAAGGTTTCTTCGAGCATCCCACGTTTATGCAGATCGTCCAATAAAGCGGATAGTGCTTGGTCGAGAATATCGCACCTCTCATATACGCGCTCGTAATTATTGTTATGAGTATCCCATCCGCCAAGCTGTACCTCGACAAACCGAACCTGTTTTTCAACTAGCCTTCTTGCCAGTAGTACACCCTGGCCAAAATTATCCCTTCCATAGGCATCGCGTACTCCTTGTGTCTCTTGGCTTAAATCAAATGCGTCCAAGTCTTTGCTTCGCATCAAACGGACGGCATCTTCGTAAATGTCAGCATAGGAGCGTACTTTTGCGAGGTTATATTTTTGAACAAAAGCTTGGTCCAAATTTTTGGATAAATTTAAGTTTCTGTTGAAAGTATCTTCGTCAAATCCTTTGTGTTCACAATTGGCCAGTCCTTTTCCGGGGGCTCCAACTTTTAGGGGCTGGTGCTGGGTAGATAGAAAACCGGATAGTGGATGTTGGTTGCCAGTGCCTACCACCACTGCACCGGGTAGAGTAGGGTTAAACCGACCGTCCAAACGAGTCACCCATGACCCCATGCTTGGGTGTACAATGGTTCCCCTTTTATCGTAGCTTGTGTGCATGAAGTAATTCCCCTGCTCGTGAGCCCCTTTGGTTGAGGTTAAACCCCGGATAACCGCAATTTTGTCGGAGTGATTAGCGAGTAATGGAAGGGTCTCTGCTAAGGCAATTCCATCGGTTTTCGTTTTTACCTGTCCCATCGCTCCTTTAACCTCGCTTGTTTTAGGGTCGAAAGTATCGAGATGACTCATTCCTCCAGACATATAGAGGTAGATCACATTTTTTGCTTTGGGGGCATAATTTACCGGACGGTTAAGTCCCAAGCCTGCACCAATGGCTGGAGAGTTGGTTACCCAGGGCAGTATGCTAACCCCAAGAAAGCTTTTGGCTGCATAACTCAAATATGCTCTACGGTTTAGTTCAGATTGGAAAAGTTTTTGGGTACTCATGGCGATTACTGGATGAAAGAAAATTCACGAGTGTTAAGCAATGCCCAAGCAAGATGACGCAATTCATTATGCACTCGATTTTGGTAATATTCCTTTTGCTTTTTCGCTTTTTGGGCGATCTGAGCTTTCTGCTTTGGAGTATCCGAATCTTTGAAGGCTGGAGCAGTGGGTAAATCCGGAAAGGGCAGGCTATTCTTACAAAGTTCAATTTCCTTATCTGTGGGAGATCTTTGGAGCATGGCCTCATAAACGATCTTAATTTTTTGCTCCAGGGTTTCTTCTTTAATGACCGCTTTCGCAAGGGGAGAATGCTTATCAATTAATCTCCAACGGAGGTTACCATTCATTAGGTTTAGCACTTGAGGAATCGATGCTTCTTTTCGGCTGTTATTGATTAAATCCCGATCAGACTGGCCAAATTCTCTGAGGAAATGGTCAGCATTAGCAGGCGAATTTTGTTCAGATGCTCGGCGTAAATCAGTTGGAAATTTTCTTTCTTCTGCAGAGGGCTGGCGTTTTCTTTTTGGAGGGTAATTTTTGTACATGGAATAAACATTAAATCCACCTCCCATGATTTGGCTCGCGAGTGCAAAGCGCTGATTATCACGTAATTCGTTTTGGAGTCTTTTAAGTTTACCAAGTGATTCTCGATCATCCAACTCTACAGCCTTTTTCATCCGAGCATTGATGGCATTTATCTGTTCCTGAATTTCAACTATTTGTTTCCTTCCCTCCTTGACGACATCAAACAATTCTTCTGATGACATTCCTTCCACTTTTAAACGGTACTTTTCCAGGTTTGTCTTTTTAGACTCGAGAAAATCAACCTCCTCCTCTTTTGGCTGACGGTGATCAATTTCCGGAACAACTAAAGTGAGCAAAGAATCCCATAACTGCTCAGCTGACATTCTTTGCAGAGTAGGAGCCTGAAAGTAGTATGGGGCTAGCGATTCCAATTCCTGGTCAAAGGCTTGGTTTTCAAAAATGTTCAGGTTGAGAAGAACCCGTTGAAATTCCCTAAGGTCATAATCCAAACGAATGAGCAACCCCGATAGATGGTCAAGGAGTTCTGGCATGGAGGCTTCGGTATCTTCTCTCCAATCATTCAGGGGCTCTACCAATCCCCGCCCAAATATCTTTTTCCAAATCCTATTTACAACAACTTTGGTAAAACGAGGATTGTTAGGAGAGGATATCCACTGGGCATATTGATTAACTAGATCACTGGATTCGGATGAGTTAAAATCGTTACCATTTTCAAAAATTACTCCCGGTTGAATCACTTGATGCGGTTTTCCATCATCATACTTATAGTCGTGAGGTAACTTTAATTTTCTATCCTTATGATGTGCACCGAATTGAAGGGGTAGCAACATATCCTGAACAGCTTGCCGGAAGGCTCGTGCCTGTTTCTCGAGCTGATCCGGCTTGGAGGACATGGACATCATTTGCATGCCATTTCCGCGTTTCTTAAAGTTCTTTGCTAATTTCTTGATCCCATCAACTGTTTTTCCCTGCATACGGGTAACCATTCCATAGGTATGGGCAGCCATTTGATAGTATTCCATTTGCGTCCACTTATCAAAGGGGTGGTTGTGGCACTGGGCACAAACTAGTTGGGTCCCCAGAAATAATTCTGCAGTATTAGACATATTTTCGAGGGGCATGCCATCGTCCCTTAGGTAATATCCCACCGCACCATTTTTCCAAGGATAGCCCTCCGAGGCGACTACTTGCCGGGCCATTTCATCATAGGGGACATTTTCCGAGACTTGGGTCTTCAACCAATCCACATAAAGATGGCCGACACCTATCTGGTTTGCCTGGCCCATGATGTATGATTTTGCTCGGAGATGATCGGCCCACCAATTAAACATTTGGCTCTGATATGCTTTAGATTCTAAAAGTTTATCGATCAATACCTGCTTTAACTCTGGTTGATTAAAAGGGTGAATATCTTTGATTTCAGAGTAGCTTGGTATTCTTCCAGCAGTCGCCAGATAAACCCTTCGAACTAACAGACTATTGGAAAGTTTTCCTGGTGGCGTAATTTCCCTTTGCGAATGTTCATCTCTAAGAATTTTGTTTATTTCTGCCACCTCTTTGGCCAACTCGCCTCGTGAGAGTTGTAGGCTTTTTGCAGCGAGAAAAATGGGGAAGAATAGGAATAAAAACCGAAGGATGATAAATAAGCGACTCATTGAAGTGGTATTAGTTTAGGTTATCCCTAATTCTATCAATGTTATTTTGCACGGAGAAAGATGAAAAAAATTGAAAATTTTTTAAAGAGGGCGATGCTCATCTAACCGTTCAAAATTCTTTCAATCGCCCAATAAATTCCGAGGACTGCAATAATTAATGACAAAGGAATAACAATTCCTTTGCGGTAAGAGTCTTCATTTTTGAAACGATAAACTCCAATAAAAGAAAGGAGGATGACTGCGAGTTGACCACCTTCTACTCCTAAATTAAATCCAATCAGAGATAATATGAGGATAGAAGGATTGAGGTTGAGATCGGAAAGAGCACCGGCAAATCCAAGTCCATGAATGAGTCCGAAGACAAAAATAATAATGAGTCTGCGGGGGTGGTAGGTAGGAAAAAAAATATTTTCCAAAGCAACGAAAGCAATACTGGCCGCAATGATGGGCTCGACGATGGTGGACGGAACCGAAATCAATCCAAGGGTGGCTAAGCCAAGTGTCAAGGTATGAGCCAGGGTGAAAATAGATATTTGGTAGATTAAAACCTTGAACTTTCTGGATAAGAGAAACAGGCCGATAACAAAGAGAATATGGTCTAGCCCAAGAGGCAGAACATGTAAAAAGCCTTGCCTGAGAAAGGATGCAAAGGTGCTCCAGGTGTCTGCATTGACATAATCATTTTGTTCAGGATTGGTTAATTTTGAAGCACCTGAAACATTCTCATCGGAAAAATGCTGCAAGCTTTTCAGTTGGGGAAGGCGAAGTGCAAAGCTTTCCTCTCCAGGAAATAAAACATTTACCCGGCGGTGAGGAACACCATTTAAACGGTTAGCAAAAATCAAGTCAAGTGGGGCAGATTCCTTTGCTTTAATTTGATAGGTTGAATTTGTTTCACGTGAAAGTTTTGCGGTTGCTTCCAATAAGATGATGGGGTCATCAGAAAACTCCACCATTCGCGGTTTTGAAAACCCATACTCAAATGCAGGAAGATTCCAAGGTTCCTCGTTTAAACGGATGAGCAAAGAATCTTCTACCAATTCAGTTGCCTGTTCGAGCAAATCATTCCGTTCAGAAATATTTAAGTCGTTGAGGATATTTGTAGTTAGGAAGGATTCAGCTTCCGGATCCTCAGCAAAGCCTCTGGGGTCGATTTCGATTAAGATCTTTGAAGTCCCATTGTCATCAAAGGATCCAAAAACGGGAAGATCAGGAATGGGGTGAGCAATACTCGGAAAGAAGGGTCCAAAGGAAAAGAGAACAATTAGTGTACTCAAGAAGGATCGATTGTTAAATATCATAGGGAAAAATTTATATTAGAAAAAAGTATACTTCGTTCTTGTGTCTTTTGAAATAGTGGATTGGAAGTAATTAGTAATTATTTTAATCCTAACCCCATAATATCATGAAAATCGTCGCACCTATCCTCGCTAGTTTCTTTTTTGCAGCTTCCGTATTTGCTGGTTGTCCTTCCAAGACAATTAAAGGCAAAGTGGTAAGCTTTGATGCTGACTCCAAGACCCTAACCGTTAAGCAGGGAAAGCGTGAAAAGCAGATTAAAGTAACCAGCAAAACCGAGTTGGATGGGTTTGAATGCCCAACTAAGTTGGCTGCTGGCGACAAAATCGCTGTTGATGGATGTAATTGCTCAAGCAAGAAGGCCTCCAAGATCGCACTTGCCCAAAAGTAAGCTATTTTTATTTAACCACAAAGCCTCCGCTCAGCGGGGGCTTTTTTATGCCTAGTTGGCTGACAAATCCCGCGAACTTTTTCGGGTTTTCAACTTTTTACTATTCGTAAGAACCCCTCCGTTGGGACCGAGGAGGCAACAAGGCAAAAAGATAACAATTCCGGCCAGTGCCATAGATGCTGAGATTGGAAAGTTCATCGAATAAGCGAGCTGTAAACCAGCAACGGAGTAAAAAATCGACAAAGGTAGGCAACACATAAGAATGCTTGGTAAGCGATGAAAAAGGAAGGCCGAAGAAACGGGAGGTAATATCATCATGGCTAAAACCAAAATCACTCCAACGGATTCGAATGATGCAACCACAACCAAGGCTAATAAAAGCATTAATCCATATTGTATCCAAATTACGGGCATGCCTAATGACCGGGCAAGACTGCAATCAAAGCTGGTTACTAAAAGAAATCTATAAAAGACGATTACTGAAATCATTGTGGTTAGGCAGACCACTCCCATATTCCACAGAGCTTGATTCCCACTGGGTAATCCCCAAAGTTCTAGTTTTGGTGAGAGGGGAGTAAGCCCAATCTCACCATAAAGAAAACAGGCGGGGTCTAAATGAGTAGCTCCAGCTTCAAGGCTGAGTAATACGATACCTAAAGCAAAAAAGGAAGTGAAGGTAAGTCCCATAGCTGCATCCTCCCGTAAAGGAGTTTTGGTCCGAAGCCATTCGATAGATGCTCCACACCCTAATCCTGCTAGACAGGCACCAATCCAGACCGGTCCAATTGACAAACTGTCGGTAATTAAATAGGCGGTAACGATACCAGGTAAAACCCCATGACTTACCGCATCACCGAGGAGAGCCATTCGTCTGACTACTACAAAACAACCAACCAAGCCACAGCTCAGACTGACCATCATGCCCATAAAAACAATTTGCAGATTCCAAATAACCTGCTCTCGAGTAGACCATGGATCAAGTAGTGCTTCAGCGAAATCAAGCATTACTTATCTGCAACTAGGGGAGGGGAAAGCCAACCACGATCAATATCATCTTGGCTAGGGATTGGCTTCCCGTGGGGGTCACGCTGGGGATTATCTAAAATACGTTCAATTTGCCGAACAGTTTTTTCTCCTATGATATGTTCGATTTTTTCTGCGTCGTCGTGAACATGGTCCGGTGCATAAGAGGCTTCTTTAGTCAGATAGAGTTCCCAAAGGCGATGATTGCGAATCATCCGGCTGGCAATTTCCCAACCGCTTGGGGTCAATGAAACCATGGTTTCTGAAGGCAGTTCACTTTTTTGTTCAGTGGGAAATTCTTGGCGGGTGGCGTAGCCTTCGCGAATCAATACACCGATTTCCTTTTCGATTTCAGCGTCGCTTTTACCCCGTCTTTGAGCCAGCGCGGTTTGGGGAAAAGATTGGCTGGAAAAGGAACGGGACTCTAATACCTGATAACATGCCTTAAGGGTATTTTCGAAACGAATACGTTGTCCCCGTCTTCTTGTTCGAAACCAAGATGGAAGAATGCCACGAGCGGGACTGAAAAATAGAACTGCTAAAAAAAGAAGGGTGGAGCATAAAACAATTACTGGACCAGCTGGTAATCGTTCTCCCATAAAAGAGAGAAAACAACCAACTATTCCGCTAAGAGCACCTAGGATTCCCGAATAGACAAGTATTTGGCTCATCCTGTAAGTGAGTAATCCAGCAGTCGCTGCAGGAATAATTAGAAGAGCAGAAACGAGAACAACTCCAATAACCTGAAGGGATGAGACAATGCAAAATGCCATCAGTATCCAAATGCAAAATTGCAAAATATCAACAGGCAAGCCTACTGATCTTGCGAATGACGGATCAAAGCCAGAAAGGAGTAATTCTTTATTTAATAAAATAAAACATATAATGATTAAAGAAAGACAAAAACATAGAGGTACAAGATCTCGATCAGAAAGTCCAACTAGGGAGCCAAAGAGATAACTTTCCAATCCAGACGTTCCACCGTTTGGAGATTGTTGAAGATAGGTAATCAGGCAAATGCCTAGGGCGTAAAAACCAGACAATACAAGTCCCATAGCACTGTCCTCCTTCATCTTTGTATGCCTTTTAAGTAACGAAATAATACCTACGCCAAGAAAGCCCGATAAGGTCGCTCCAATCATCAACACTGCTTCATTCTTAGATTGGCTGAACATAAAACCGACGGCAATTCCGGGGAGAACTGCATGCGACAAAGTGTCCCCAAACATAGATAGTCTTCGACTGACAACATAACCACCCATAAGTCCACAGTTGATCCCAATGAGAATTGCTCCCAAGGCAATGATTTGAATGGAAGGATCTGTAAAAGTCCAAAATCGAATAGCTTGGTTGATCCAATCCTTATCGGACTCTGATGAAATTTGGGCAGCTTTTAAAACACTTGCTTCCTTAGAAAGAACCAAAATAAGGAGCATGTATTTAAGCTTTTTCCAAATTGGTAAAAACATTTACAAAGCCTCTTGAGTGGGCTGTTTCTCATTCAACTTGCGGCTTCCTACCTCCGACAACACGGTTAGTTTGCCACCGTATGTTTTTTGCAAAAGATCATGAGTGAAAACATCCTCGGTTTTCCCGTAAGCAACAAGGCGCAAATTAAGAAGGGCCAGGTGATCAAAATAATCTTTGGCTGTTGATAAATCGTGGTGCACGACCATCAGGGTCTTCCCTTGATTGCGCAAATTCTTGAGTAAATCAACAATGGCTTTTTCCGTTATTGCATCGACGCCCTCGAAGGGTTCATCCATCAGGTACAGATCGCTTTGTTGGGCTAGGGCACGGGCGAGAAATACTCGTTGCTGTTGACCGCCCGAAAGGTTGCCAATTTGACGATTAGCGTAAGGGAGCATATTCATTTGCTCGAGGCATTCCGAGGCAAACGATCGGTCGCGCTTACTAATCCTCTTGAACCATCCAATATGCCCAAACCTTCCCATGAGTACAACATCCATTGCTGTTACTGGGAAATCCCAGTCCACACTTTCCCTCTGTGGTACATAGCCTACTCGAGTAAGGGCTTTACGAGAGCTATCACCGAATACCTTTACATATCCATCAACCGATTTCATTATTCCCATGATTGCCTTAATTAAGGTCGATTTACCCGCACCGTTTGGACCTATTATGCCAACCAAAGACCCTGGCTCTACTTCCAAATCTATCCCGTAAAGCACGGGTTTTTGTTGGTAAGCAACAGTGAGGTCGTGAATCTCAAGAGGTTTGGGTAGGGCAACTCGCATCAACGCTCGCCCAGGGCTTTTTTAATGACATTCAAATTATGAACCATCATACCTTGCCAGGTTGCAGTGGAATGTTTTTTTCCTTCCGGCCCTCTTGTGTAATTTTTATTTGTTCCCAAAGCATCAGAAAAAAGAGTACCCCCAATATTCGCCCCAGTCTCCTTGGCAATTTCTTCTAAAGCCTTTGGGTTTACGCTACTTTCTACGAACAGGGCGGGGGATTGATGTTTTTGGATAAAATCGACTAAATTAGTCCGGTCGGCCAAGCCCGCTTCAGCCAGAGTATTGACTCCTTGGAGCCCGATTACCCGGATTGCGAAATGATTTCCAAAATACTGAAAGGCGTCATGACTTGTAATTAAGATGCGTTGGCTCTTCGGTATGCTTAATAACAGTGATTTGCCCCACCTATCGATGGTCCTCACTGAAGCCTTAAAGGCAGATAAATTTGCTTTAAAAAAACTTTGTTCTTCCGGCATTACTTGGGAGAGTTTTAGGGTAAGAGCTTGGGCACAGGATATCCAAAGATCGGGATCAAACCAAAGGTGTGGGTCAACAGTTTGGTTTGTATCGTTGGTAAAAATTAATTTATTTCGCGGTATTTCCTCGCAGGGTGAAAAGTGAACTTTTCCTTTGCGTTTTGTTTCCTGCAACACTCGGGCGATTTTCCCTTCGAGAGAGAGGCCGTGAAATAAAATAAAATCAGCTTCGTGAAGTCGGGCAATATCCTCAGCGGATGCCCGGTAAGAATGGGGATCAACGCCGGCACCCATGAGGGCATCTACCTCGATACGATCACCCCCAATTTGACGGGCCAAATCAGCGAGATGAGTAGTTGTTGCTAACAATTTATAATTTTCAGTTACATCACTTCGATCTTCATTTGAATTTGTACACGAGATCAGCGATGCACAAGATACCAAAACAAGGAGTAAGGAAAAGAGATTGTTATTTCTGTATTGTTGATGCTTAAAATATTTCATTTTGATTAATCAAAGTATAAACAAATAGGCTTGAAAAACAATTGGGTCAACATCAGGGTTAATTTTTTATTATTTAATATGCCAAGCTCGACCGTAGAGAATTACCTCAAGCAAATTCTTGTGGAGTCCCTTCAGGGGACTTCTTCCGAGGTTGGTATGGGCAGAATAGCTGATTGCCTTGGAGTCACCCCGGGTACTGCCACGACCATGGTTAAAAGCATGGAAAGTAAGGGTTTGGTGAAATATCGACCTCGTAAAGGAGTGAAATTGACAACTGCCGGTCGCAAGGTTGGTATGAATATGTTGCGCCGACATCGATTGCTCGAAACCTTTTTGGTTGAGACTCTTGGTTTAGACTGGGGAGAAATTCATGAAGAAGCTGAAGTATTGGAGCATGCAATTTCTGAAAAAGTTTTAGAAAAACTGGATGAATTTCTTGGTCGTCCAAGCCACGACCCTCATGGTGATCCCATTCCCACACGAAGGGGTGGTTTACCCAAGGCATCCAACCGTTGTTTATTAGATTGTAAAGAAGGAGACCTTGTGCGCATTGAATCAATAAAGGACCAAGAAAAGGAATTTCTTCAATTTGCCCGCAAAAATAAATTGATACCCGGTAGAAAAATTGAAGTGATTCGCCACGATCGGATTGCCGATTCCATAGAGATTAAAATTGATAACAAAACAGTCATTACTTTGGGATCCAAAACTGCAGAAAAAATTGTTATCCGGAACTAAGGTTTCGAACTTTTATAAAAAAGGGGTTGCCCCCAAACTTCTGAATTTGCGAAAACCATAAACCCTAACTTTAAAACCCACTATAACAGCCATGCCTAGAAATGTAACACTCTTCACCGGTCAATGGGCCGACCTCTCATTGCCGGATCTTGCCGCCAAAGCTTCCCAAATGGGATACGACGGACTGGAATTAGCCTGTTGGGGCGATCATTTCGATGTCGATAAAGCAGCAGTATCCAAAAAATACTGCCGGGAAAGATGGGATATTCTTAGTGATCATGGACTAACTGCCTTTGCCATATCCAGTCATTTGGTCGGACAGGCAGTTTGCGATCTGATAGACGAGCGTCACAAAGCAATCCTACCCGCAGATGTTTGGGGGGAAGGTGACCCTGAAAAGGTTCGCCGACGGGCAGCCAAAAAATTAGCCAAAACGGCCAAGGCATGCCGAAACTTTATCAATGAAAAACCTGGCAGGGGAAAGAAAGATGATTTTCCTGCTGTGGTAAATGGCTTTACTGGATCAAGTATCTGGCACTCCATCTATGCATTTCCACCCACGGACCAAGCCTACTGGGACAAAGGGTTTGAAGATTTTGCCAATCGCTTCGGACCCATTCTCGAGGAGTTTGAAAAGCAAAATGTAAACTTTGCTTTGGAGGTTCACCCAACGGAGATTGCCTTTGATATAGCTAGTGCTCAACGGGCTTTGGACGCGGTCAAGAGTCATAAAAGATTTGGTTTTAACTATGATCCTTCTCACCTTGGCTATCAAGGTGTGGATTATGTAAAGTTTATTAGAACATTTCCCGGACGTATTTATCATGCCCACATGAAGGATGCCTGGTGGGGGCACGGGGACGGGTCGGTAGGAGTTTTTGGAGGTCATACCACATTTGCGGATCCCAGAAGGTTTTGGGACTTTCGTTCCATTGGTCGTGGAGATGTAAATTTTGAGGATATCATTATTGCCCTCAACGATATCGGTTATGCTGGTCCACTTTCGGTAGAGTGGGAAGATAGCCGGATGGATCGATTTCACGGAGCTGAAGAGTCCTGTGCTTTTGTAAGAAAGCTTGATTTTAAACCTAATGAAATGGCCTTTGATTCGGCATTCGACAAGGAGAACCAATAAACCTTCAAACAGATGAAAAATAGAAAATTAAGAATGGGCATGGTAGGAGGTGGTCGGGGGGCATTTATTGGCGGAGTGCATCGTCGGGCCGCTGCTTTGGACGGACAAATTGAGTTGGTAGCGGGAGCATTCTCTTCAGATCCAAAAAAATCAGCATTGTCGGGTAAGGACTTTTTTATCGATTCGTCGAAAGTTTATTCATCCTACAAGGAAATGGCCCAAAAGGAAAGTGCCTTACCCTTGGGAGAAAGAATAGACTTTGCATCCATTGTGGTGCGCAATCATTTGCACTTCGAAGTCGCCAAGACCTTTTTAGAAGCTGGCATTAATGTAATCTGTGACAAACCAGCCACCTTCACTCTGGCGGAGGCAAGGGAATTGAAAAAAATTATCCATAAAAGTAAAAAGGTATTTGCCCTCACCCATAACTATACAGGCTACCCCATGGTTAAGCTTGCACGCCAGATGGTGAAAAAAGGAGAACTTGGAAAAATCATCAAGGTGGTATGCGAATATCCTCAGGGCTATGCCATCACTGCTTTGACCGGAGAAGACAAATCGATTGCTAACTGGCGAGCCGATCCGAAAGTTGCAGGTATTTCCAATTGTATGGGAGATATTGGAACCCACGCGGAAAATCTCGTTCATTATATAAGTGGCTTGGAGATCGATTCATTATGTGCCGATCTTTCGGTAAATATTCCGGGGAGGAAATTGGATGATGACGGCAATGTTTTGGTTCGCTTTAAAGGAGGTGCCCGGGGAATTATTTATGCCTCCCAAGTTTCCAATGGAGATGAGAATAACCTTAATATTCGGGTATATGGAACCAAGAGGTCAATCGAGTGGCACCAAGAAGAGCCCAATGATTTGATTGTTAAGGATGCCCGTGCTCCCCGCCAAGTTTACCGACGTGGAAATAGTTATGTTTCTGGAGATGCAGCCTTGCATACGCGTATACCTTTTGGGCACCCGGAAGGATTTATTGAAGCCTTTGCCAATGTTTACAACTCTGCATCCGTGGCAATTCGTGATGAAGTGAATGGCAAGTTTCCCCGTAAGTCAGGTTATGATTATCCGGATATTCGTGATGGTATTATTGGCATGGCTTTTATCGAGACTGTAGTTAAAAGTTCAAACTCAAAGCAAAAGTGGGTCAAGTTTCCCTCTATCCCTAAATAAATAATAATCTTCATATCTCAGATCTTTTATGACTCAAAAAATAGGAATTATTGGCGCAGGTGGAATGTTGCAATATCATGCTCCTGGATTTAAAGCAGGCGGTGGCGAAATTATTGCCATTTGCGATATGAACCAAGAAGCAGCCAAGAAGGCGGCTCATACTTACGGAGCATCTCATGTCTTTGGAGATTCTCAAAAGATGCTGGATGAATTGCCTGACTTGGATGCAATTAGTATTATTACGCCAAACCGTACGCATATGCCTCTTGCATTACAGGCTTTGCGTGCAGGCAAGCATGTCTTTTGCGAAAAACCACCAGCCCTCAATGCCCAGGAAGTGTCAGAGATGAAACAGGCGGCTGATGAGGCGGGTAAGACCTTGATGTTCAACTTCAATAATCGTGCTCGTCCGGAATCTTATGCGATGCGAAGTTACATCGAGTCCGGTCAGTTGGGAACGATTAATTCCGCTCAGGCCAAATGGATACGTCGAACGGGAATTCCTGGCTTTGGTGGATGGTTTACCAACCAGGCTCAGTCGGGTGGGGGTCCTTTGATCGATCTTTTACATATGATTGATTTGGCTCTTTTTTACATGGATTATCCCAAGCCTACTCATGTGCTTGCTCAGACCTTTAATAATTTTATCCAAGATAAGGGATTTAAAGGGCCGTGGGGAATTCCAGATGTAGCTGATGGTGTGACCGATGTTGAAAGTGCAGCCCATGGCTTTGTCCGTTTTGATACCGGCCAGGTGTTAAGTTTTCAAGTGTCCTGGGCGGAAATGAACAAGCGTGAAGAAGTTTCCGTTACGTTCCAAGGATCTCAGGCTGGTGGAATGGTTCGCAGGCTATTTGGGCGGGATGGAATTGATGCTACCGCTTTAGATGATTGCGAACTTTATTTTCAAGAGCATGGTCGCTCGGTCAACCGTTCGGTAGTGGTTGAGGAATGCGAAGATATGGGAAGAATTCGGTCAGCCCAGAATTTTGCTTCAACGTTAGAGGGCAAAGAAGCTCCTTTAAATACTCCCGATCAAGCCCTTGCCTTGATGAAAATTATCGATGCTACCTACGAGTCCGCCCGATCGGGCAAGCCCGTCGAAATTGCTTGAGTTTGGCCATTCCCTGAGCTTGCCAATACTTTCTAATTACCGTAGTTTCTTCTTTCGAACATGAGTAAACAGTATAACAAATTGATCAAGCGTCGTCGTCGCACTGCCTATTTGGCTCGTCGAAAAAAAGCGCTGGCTGAAGCCACCCCCAAGAAAACGTCTGCCAAAGCAAAGCCGGCCAAAGCTAAAAGAGTTTCCAAGTCCGTGCCTAAGCCCCCCGCTCCCAAGGCCGAACCTACCAGTTCAGCAGCAGAGGTTAAAGCATCGGACAAAGCAACCGCAGCTGATGTGCTGGGACCAGATTCCGAGTCTTCAAAAACTCCGGAAGCTGTCGTTGAGGAGAAGGATTCACCTTCCTCCTCAAAGGAGTAATTTTTGAGCGGGCCGGGAATGCGGGGAATCATATTTGGTTTCCCTGCCGTCTTTGCTTGCCTAAGTTTTTTGGCCTCACCCTGTGGTGGAGAGGTAAAATTAGACGTAAGAAATCGAGAATTTTTTACGGTAAAAGATCTAAAACGAATTCCAGAATATTTTACTGGACGAGAATTTTCGGGTTGGAAAGTTTACTGCCGATCCAATACTCAAGTTAGGGATGGATTCTACTTTGTGGTAAAAGTTGGAGGGAAAAAGCAAAAATTACCGATTAACTCTCATTGGATTGTTGAATGGGTGACCTCTGCTGATCCAATGGTCAAAACTCAAAAAGTTTCCATTCCAAATTTAAAGCTTTTTGGTAAAGAAGTTTTTGTCGGACTGACCGGAGACCACTGGACCGATCGTTCCCTTAAACCGCTTGCCTGGCGATTACGCCTGATTGATGATCAGGGGATTGCGCTGGGATCAAGTCAAAGTTTTTTGTGGTCCAAATAAATTGGGTCCGCCCAATAACATGACTGATTCTTGGGATCCGGTTGGTTCACCTGATTCGATTAGCCTTCTTGGCCTTGAGGAGTCCCTCCTTGGCGGACAAAGTTTTTCCTGGTCTTATCTGGGTGATAAGAAATGGGTCGGAGTAATTCGGAGATCAGTCGTTCATTTGTGTTGGGAAAACGGTCAGTTGTATTGGTGTGCGAATGGTCCCGTTCCTTTGAGTAAAAAAGAAATTGAAGATTATTTATGGCTTGATGATTCATATCGAGAAGCCGTCGATGCTTTACCTTGGCGAAGTGATCAGTCCTTGGACCAAGCAATCAAGAAATTTTCCGGTTTGAGAGTTCTCAGGCAACCAATCGATGAAACCTTATTGGTTTTTCTTTTGAGTTCCGCCAAGAGCATTCCTCAAATTAAACAGCTTCGCCATCGTATCCACTTGAATTTTGGAGAGGACTTAGGAGAGGGTAGGTTCGCTTTTCCCGGCTGGGAAAGGCTGAGTAAATTGTCTGAAACTGATGCGAGAAATTTGGGCATGGGGTACCGTGCTAAGTACTTGGTTGGTGTCGCCCAATTTCTTTGCCAACGGCATGGCTGGTTAGAAGAGGTAAGTGGATCGAATTACAAAAAAGCCAGATCTTCTCTTATGGAACTTCCTGGCGTGGGACCCAAGGTGGCGGATTGCGTACTTTTATTCGGTGCAGGAAAAAGCCAAGCGTTTCCCATCGACACCTGGATTTTCCAAGCTTTAGAAAGACAGTACGGTATGAAAGGATGGACTATGAAACAAATGCAAGAATTTGCAGGAATTCATTTTGGTCACTACGCAGGACTTGCTCAACAATTCCTCTTCTCTTTCCAAAGGTCAGTCGGGCAGACGAAATCGGCCAAAAAAGAATCAAAAAGTGACAATGAACTTTCCAATTAGGCCGAGTGGCGCAAGACTTGGTTTCTTATTTTTGTAAAATATTTTAATGAATCCTCACTCCCAGTTTAAAAATTATTCAGTAGATCATTTCTTTGATGAAATGTTCATCGATGAGGAGGGAAAAAGTCCACGCCCTCATTATGAAAGAATTTTTAAAAGATTGGACAGCCTGACCGAATCGGAAATTTCAGATAGGCGTCAACAAGCAGACACTTCTTTTCTAGAGCATGGTATTACTTTTACAGTCTACGGTGAAGAAGGTGGAACCGAACGTATCTTTCCCTTTGACCCAATTCCCCGGGTGATTCCTGAGAGTGAATGGAGTGTGGTTGAGCGGGGGCTTAGGCAGCGTATCATCGCCTTGAATTTATTTCTCAACGATATTTACCATGATGGAAAGATCATAAAGGATGGGATTATTCCTGAAGAGATCATTCGTTCGTCCAAAAATTTCCGTCCGGAAATGGATGGTTTTGAACCACCTCAAGAAGTATACGCTCATATCTGCGGGACTGATTTAATTCGGGACGACCAGGGTAATTACTTGGTCTTGGAAGACAATGCCCGCTGTCCATCTGGAGCCTCTTATCTCTTGGAAAATCGGGAAATTATAAAGCGGGCTTTTCCTCAAACTTTTGGGGGTATGTCGGTTCGCCCAGTAGAAGCTTATCCGGACTTACTCTTACGAACATTGGAACACCTTTCTCCCCGTAAGTCCCAAAAACCTGTCTGTGTCCTGCTTACTCCCGGGGTATACAACAGTGCCTATTTCGAACATACTTTTCTTGCCAGACAGATGGGCATAGAAATCGTCGAGGGTAAGGATTTAGTTTCGATTGATTCTTTTGTTTACATGAGAACGACCCGTGGATTAGTCCAAGTCGATGTGATCTATCGTAGGTTGGATGATGACTTTTTGGACCCTTTGGTATTTCGAAAAGATTCGATGCTGGGCGTCCCCGGATTAATGGATGCATACCTCCGTGGAAATGTTGCTCTTGCCAATGCCGTGGGAACGGGAGTCGCCGATGATAAGGTGACTTACGCTTATGTTCCTGATATGATTAAATACTACCTTGATGAGGATGCTATCCTTCCCAATGTGCCCACTTATTTATGTTGGCGCGATACAGACCGCTCGCATGTTTTAGAAAACCTCCAAAATCTGGTGGTGAAAGCGGCTAATGAATCTGGTGGTTACGGTATGCTCATAGGAAATCAATCCACAGCAAAGGAGCGTGAAGAATTTGCGCAGCTCATAAAATCCAATCCTAGAGAGTATATTGCTCAGCCGATTATATCTCTTTCACGTCACCCCACTTTTTGTGAAGAGGGAATAGAAGGCAGACATATTGATTTACGCCCCTTTATTCTTTATGGCGAAGATGTGGAAATCGTACCTGGTGGATTGACCCGGGTTGCTCTGAAAAAAGGATCACTCGTGGTTAACTCTTCTCAAGGTGGTGGCAGTAAAGACACCTGGGTATTAAAGGATTTTTAAGATCATGCTTTCTCGAGTTGCAGATAATTTATATTGGATGAGCCGATATATCGAACGGGCTGAAGGAATGTCCCGTATGATTCAGGTACACCAAAGCCTTGCCTTGGAATATGCGGGGAACGATCAACAACTCGAAGAGTTTTGGCAACCTGTTCTTAAATCCATTTGTACAGACCAAGTACACCTGGAAGCAGAGGGATTCCGTAAAATTGGTAAAACATTGATTTTTTCTGATACTTATTCGAACTCCATTCGTTCCTGTATTTCGATGGCTCGGGAAAATGCCCGTATGGTCAGGGATCAATTATCTGAAGAACTTTGGTTGGAAATAAATAACATTTATCTTTTATTTCGCGATGGCGGGGCAGAAAAACTCTATGATCAGGGATCCGATCATTTACTCGATCGAATCGCCCGTTTCTCCCTGGTTTTTCAGGGCTTATCTGATGCCACCATTCCCCATGCCGAGGGTTGGCGCTTTTTGTCTTTGGGCAAATATTTGGAGCGGACTGATCAGACAAGTCGAATGCTTGATACATTAAATTTGCGCAGTAAGGCTCCATCCCGTGCTGATTTAATGTCCGTTCTTCGTTGCTGCATTGCTTTATCTGCATTTCGCCTACAATTCCGGGGAAATCTTTCTCTCCAAAATGTTGCAAACTTCCTGCTTTTTTCAGAAGATTTTCCAAGGTCAATTCGTTTTTGCCTCCGAGCTATTGATCATAGCCTTCATACAATATCTGGCTTTCCTTCAGGGGCGTTTTCTAATGAGGCAGAGCGGTTGACTGGGAGTGCTTTGGCTATGGTGAATTTTACAAGTTGGGAACAGGTAGTAGAAAAGGGCTTACATCAGACTCTCGATGAATTGCAGGTCACCCTGATTAAAATTGGACAGAGGGTATTTGAAACCTATGTCTTATTACCCTCAGAAATTAAAAGCCTGGGCGAGATTGATTCCGTCCGACTTGCCCAAGCTCAACAACAGCAGTGATTTCTAAAAGGGTTAAACCTGTGGTTGCCTAGGAATTTTTTAGCAAACCATGCGATTGTACATTTTTCATCGAACAAGTTACCGTTATCCAAGTCCGGTTACTCAAAGCTACAACGAATTAAGGCTGCATCCTCTTACCAACAATTGGCAGAAGTGTATATCTTCAACGCTATCTATTTTGCCGATCTGTCGCCCGAAAAGCTATTTGGATTTAAATGGTAATATTGTACAATTCTTCGAACTCGCCGAGGAACATCAAAAATTGACGATTGAGGTACGTTCAGATGTCGAAACTAGACTTCAAGTGAATTTTGAGGAATTTCCTTATGGGGTAAATTTGTCAACTTTGGCCAAAATGGAAAGGGTTCCTGAATACAGAGATTATTTACAGACCTCTACTTTTGTGGAGATTAATCCAGAGATCTGGCGCACCGCTGTTGATATTCAAGCAAACTCTAGTGATGTTTTTGAAACCGCCTATCAAGTGATGGGTTTCATTTATCAGAACTTTGAATATTCAAAAAGTACAACAACGGTAGAGACCCACGCTAATGAAGTGCTTAAAATTCGCCGTGGTGTCTGTCAGGATTTTGTGCATGCCGCTCTCGCTCTATGCCGCTGCCTGGGTATTCCCGCTCGCTATGTGAGCGGATACTTTTTCGATTCAACTAGGGATCGTCAGATGCGTGGAGCGGAAGCTTCGCACGCCTGGCTCGAGGTAATGGTTGAAGGACATGGCTGGTTTGGATTGGATCCAACCAACAACCGGGTGGTTGATGATACTTATGTTATTTTGGGAACGGGTAGGGACTATCGGGATGTTGCACCGGTCACCGGTTCCTATTTTGGGCCTAGGCCCAGTGAATTCGAGGTCGTGGTCCGGGTAAAGCAGGTGGATGATTAAAGCCTGAAATCAGAAGATCGATTGGCCAAGGGGATCGAGTCGATAAGTTTGTGGGTATAACTCGATTTTGGATTTCGATAGAGATCTTCGGCTAACCCGTTCTCTACTATTTTCCCATTCTGCATTACCGAAATTTCATCGGACATAAACTTGACCACGCCCAAGTCGTGAGAAATGAAAAGGTAGGTCAGGTTGCGAGAGGTTTGAAGAGATCGTAGTAAATTGAGAACCTGCGCCTGAACGGAAACATCCATGGCGCTGACGCATTCATCACAAACAATAAATTCTGGTTCAGTGGTCAATGCTCGGGCAACACAAATCCTTTGCCTTTGTCCTCCAGAGAATTCATGGGGATATCGGTGTAAATATTCCTCTCCCAGACCCACTTCTTCAAGAAGTTTGACCACACGATCGATACGGTCCTTACGGGACTTCCCAAGGCCATGTACCTTCATGGGTTCAAGCAGGGCTTGCTCCACAGTAAGGCGGGGATTTAATGAGGCATAGGGATCTTGAAAAATAATCTGCATAGATTTGCGAAACCTTGTGCGATCCTGAATATTTTCTAATGAAATTGTATTTCCCTGGTAAAGAATTTTTCCTGAATTCGCTTTGGTCAACTGGAGGATAGATCTGCCCAAAGTAGTTTTCCCAGAACCTGACTCTCCGACCAGACCATGGGTCGATCCTTTACGAATAATAAGGCTCGCTCCATCAACTGCCCGGACAGGACCATCTTCGGTAGGGAATTCAACCACCAAGTCTTGAACTTCAAGCAGAGTTTCTTGGGAATCTAAATTTAGGGATGGGGATTCCAGTTTTTTAAGGGCCTGACCTTTCCCCGTTTTTGGATTCATGAAATCATCCACCGTGGGCAAACGGACCGGGTTACTTTCTAATGTTGGTCTACAAGCGATCAGGGCTTTGACATAGGAGTGTTGAGGGTTGGAGAAAATCGAGCGCGTATCATTTTGCTCAACTACTTTCCCGCGGTACATCACCACGACACGATCAGCCAGTTCAGCGACAAGGCCCAGGTCATGACTAACAAAAAGAACACTCACTCCCAAGTCGGTGCACAATTCTTTAAGAATGTTCAGGACCTTGGCCTGAACCGTTACATCAAGGGCGGTGGTGGGTTCGTCTGCAAGTAATAGGGAGGGCTGGGTCACCAAGGCCATGGCAATCATTGCTCTTTGTCGCATACCCCCGGAAAATTCGTGCGGGTAGGCGTGGGGGTGATCTACCACACGTTGAACGCCTACCCGGGCAAGCATTTCACAAGCCTGCTTTCTGGCATCCTTCGGACTGGCCATTCCATGAATAACCAGAGGTTCTGCAACTTGATCAAGTACAGACAGGTATGGATTCAAGCAACTCATCGGATCTTGAAAGATCATAGAAATTTCTTTTCCACGAATGCCTCGTATCTTTTCATCGTGTTGCCTGAGGAGATCTTTTCCTGACCATTCGATCTTTCCCGCCTCTATGCGTGCGGGTGGCGTGGGGAGAAGTTGTAGGATGGAGTTACAAGTTACGGACTTACCTGAACCTGATTCGCCGACCAATCCAATAATTTCTCCTGGCTTGATTGAAAGATCAACCCCATCGACGGCGTGGACAATTCCTTCGCGGGTGTGAAAGGATACCTTTAAGTTTTGAATGTCTAAATTTCCCATTGTCTTAATCTTTGGAGGATTTTGGATCGAGGGCATCACGCAGACCATCCCCTAAAAAATTAAGGGCAAATAAAGACAGACAGAAAAACATTCCTGGGAAAAAGAGCAGCCAGGGAGCAGCATCCATTTTCTCTGCACCTTCCTTGATCAGGCTACCCCATGAGCTCATTGGAGCCTGTACACCAAGACCAAGAAAACTCAGCACCGCTTCCAAGAGCATAACCGCGGGCACGGTTAGGGTGGCATAAATGATGATCGGACCAATCAAGTTTGGAAGGATGTGGCGAAAAAGGATACGACCATGGGAATAGCCCAAGGCCCGTGCAGCTTCTACAAATTCAGAGCGTTTTAAATTCATGGTTTGTGCCCGGGTGATGCGAGCCATGGTTAGCCATTCCACAGCACCAATTGCGAGAAAAAGTAAGAGGAAGTTACGACCGAACATGACCATTAGTAAAATAACAAAAATGGTAAAAGGTAGGGCATAAAGCACATCTACTGCACGCATCATCCATGCATCTACCCGACCACCAGTATAGCCCGAAAACATTCCATAACTCACCCCAATAACTAGTGATACCAGGGTGGCTAGTAGTCCAACAGCCAAAGAAATTCTACCCCCATAAGTGGTACGGGCAAAGAGATCGCGCCCAAGGTTGTCCGTGCCAAAAATATGATCTTTACCTGGGCCTTCAAACACGCGATCGAGATTCTGCTGATCGTAAGCGTAAGGAGATATCAAAGGCCCAATGAAGGATACTGTAGTAATGCCGATTAAAATGAATAAGCTAATCATGGCCATGCGGTTTGCCCTTAAGCGTAACCAGGCGTCTCTTCCTAGAGAGGATGACTTTTCGACACTCATTGTGCTTGTCGGGCTTTTGGATCAAGCCAAGCCTGAAGTAAGTCGACCAATAAGTTGAGAAGTATAATCAAGGCGGCATAGAAAAGTACGGTTCCCAAGACCATGGTGTAGTCCCTGTTGAAAGCTGCGGTAACAAAGAATTTACCCAGGCCAGGTATAAAAAATATACTCTCTATGATAAAGGATCCGCTAATCAACCCGGCAAAAGCGGGTCCTAAATAAGTCACCACCGGTAAAAGCCCTCCCCTTAAGGCATGCCTAGTTACAACCTGCCAAGGATTTGCTCCTTTGGCACGAGCTGTACGAACATAATCTTGCTGTAAAGTTTCAAGCATGCCTGCTCGGGTCAGGCGGGCAACATAGGCTGCATAGAAAAGGCCAAGAGTGAAGGAAGGAAGTACCCAGTCTGCTGGACCATACCATCCAAGTGGTGGAAAGAGACCGAGTTGAGTGGAGAAAATGTAAATCAGCAAAGGTCCAAGTACAAAGGTTGGTAAGCAGATCCCCGCCATAGACAAACTCATGGGCAGGTAATCCAACCAGGTATTTTTTCGCAGAGCGGCAATAATTCCAGCAGGTATTCCGATAAGCAAGGCGATCGACAAAGACAAAACGCCCAGTGTCAGGGAAACCGGAAAGGCGGTAGCGATCAATTCAGAGACTTCCCAACCCGGATATTTAAATGATGGCCCAAGATCGCCTCGCAAAAGGTTTTTTAAATAGAGCAGGTACTGATCAAACAATGGACGATCGAGCCCAAAATGACTTTCCAGTTTTACTTTGATCTCTTGAGGAATTGCCTTTTCTGTATCAAACGGACCACCCGGAGCATATCGGGTCATAAAAAAGGTAAGAGTGGCAATGACCCAAAGAGTGGGGACGGCTTGCAACACCCGGGAGAAAACAAACTTTTTCATGGGGCTTCCTCCTTTTGCAAGTAAATATATTTATAAGGATGGTGATCCAGTAGGGTGGGGTACCATCCGCGCACTGTGGGGTGTCGCAGAGTTAGATGAACATAAAAGTAGAGAGGCAGGACGGGGAAATCATTTGCTAATAAATCTTCACATACCTGAAAGTTTTCCCATCGTTCTTTCTCGGAATTCGATGTTTCCCCAAGTTTCAGGGCTTTGTCGTAGGATGCATTTGTCCAGCCGGTCATATTGAGTCCTTCACCCGACCGCCACATATGGAGAAAAGTATGTGGATCGACATAATCTCCAATCCATCCTGCTCGAGCCAATGAAAATTCACCTTTTGAAATAGTGGAGAGAAAAACTTTCCATTCCATATTGAATAATCGAATTTCCACTCCAAGGGCTTCATTCCACATGCCGTGCAGGGCTTCGGCAACCTTCTTGTGCCCCTCTGATGTGTTGTAAGTTAGCTCAATGGGCGGTAGTCGCTCCAATCCTTTTTCTGATAAATAGGAATCGAGCAAACGCCTGGCCTTTTTCGGGTCGTGTATAAACTGTGGTTGTGGATAAAAACCACCTGTGCCGGGAGGTGTAAAGGTATTTGCGGGTGTTTGTCCGCCTTTTAGAACTTTATCGACCAGTCGTTGACGATCGATTGCCAGGCTAAAAGCTTGGCGAACCCGAAGATCGTCAAACGGGGGAGATTTTAAGTTGAATCGATAAAAATATGTCCCAAGATAAGGTTCGAAGTGAAGTTCATCGGGATACTTTTCTTTCAAATAATCAATGCGATCCGCGGATACACTCTGGGTTAAGTGTAGAAAGCCGGCCCGATAAGCCCGCTCCTCGGTATCAACTGATTCGATGGGGTAGAAACGAATGCCTTCGAGTCGAACGGATGAAGCATCCCAATAGCCTTCATTCTTTCCTACCGCGATGACCGAATTAATTTGATGCTCGATCAATTGAAAGGGTCCATTGCTTACAAAGTTACCTGGCTTGGTCCATGGAGTCCCCATTTTTTCAAAGGCATCAAATTTTTCAAGGGTGGGGCGGTGGACCGGAAACCAGGAATAATGATTAAGCAATTCCAAGAAGTATGGAATCGGATGTTCCAAGGTAATTTTCAAAGTATAATTATCAATCGCTTCGGCTCCCACATTGGCTTCCTCCCAAGACTTTTTTCCTTCATGGTATAGTTTGGCGTTTTTTAGCGGATGAAGCATGGAAGCATACTGAGCTCCGAGATTCGGATTGAGGATACGACGAAAGGAATAAACAAAATCATGAGCAGTTACCGGATCTCCATTGCTCCAGAGCGCATTATCTCGGAGATAAAAAAGGTAGGTTTTCCCCTCTTCCAACTTCTCCCATCTTTGGGCGACCCCAGGGACGGGTTTTAGGGTTTCAGGATGCTCACTTACCAAACCCTCAAGTAAGGCAGATAGAATATTGTGAGCGGCCACACTGGTCGCCAAGTGAGGATCCAGGTGCTGTGGTTCCGCACCCAATCCAAAGTGTAGGATATTCTCGTTCAGTGCAGTCTCGACATTAGAGGGCTTGGAGCATCCCTGAACGAACCATGCTACGCAAAGACATCCGACCAATGCGATTAAAGGATGAAATTTATGGAATATTAATACTGTGCACATAAAATATGTATCCGACAAATACGAGACAGGCGGTCAGGCTTGGCAAGCAAAAGGATGGATAAATGTTCAGGTTTTAGGTGTTTGTCTTTACTCCGATGAGAGATTCGAAGTATGAATTTCTTTTTCTGAATGCGCGATTACTTCATTCGTAGGTTGCTTTTGATTCCTCCCGTATTGGTAGGGATTAGCTTGTTGGTATTTGCTTTGACACGGATGGCCCCCGGTGGACCGATCGAACAGGCGATGATGCAGATGCAACAAGTGAGCGAGGAAGGCGGGGGTGGACGCAGTCCTGGAACCGAGCAAGCTCTTTCAGCAGCACAGTTATTGGAGATGAAAAGGCTTTACGGATATGATAAGCCTGTCTGGGAAGCGTATTTAATTTGGTTAGGTTTAAGGCCTAGAGAAATTGAATTTCGTGAGGTTCGATTTTCGGATAATAAACAAAAGATTAGCGAACGGATCAGTTTGCCAAACTTTCATCTCGTTCGTTTGGATTGGAATGGGGATGGGTATGTGAGCCGGGAGGAAATTCCGGAACATCTCAAACGGGCAATACCTTTTAAGGAATTCGATCACAATAAGGATGGCCGGATTGACGGGTGGGAGGCAGATTCTCGTAGTGGATGGGTTAGGAAAGCCCGTGAAAGTGTAGATTTACTAAGAGGCGAAGCTGGTAGCGTGAAGATCTTGAATCGTTCCTCTCTTTTGGGAAATTGGCAGGTTCGAATGCGTGATGCAGAAAACAGCAAATTTGCGGTACCAATTGCCGAGTTGTATCTGGAAAAGTATGCCGGTGTATTTCAGGGAAACCTTGGGAAATCCATTCGTTTTGGAGAACCGGTGATCTCGGTTATCGCTGAACGCCTTCCTGTTTCAACCTATTTTGGAGTCCTTACTTTTTTATTGAGCTATTTTGTTTGTATACCTTTGGGAGTCTTTAAGGCATTAAGGCACAAGACAGGGTGGGACGATTTTTCCTCCGTAGTTGTATTTATTGGATATGCTGTTCCAGGGTATGCCTTGGGATCTTTGTTGTTGCTCTTCTTCTCTGTCAAACTCGACTGGTTACCCATGAGTGGGCTAACCTCACCTGGTGCCGAGGAAATGAGTCCGTGGGAGCAAACCTTGGATCTGTTCGCTCATACGATTCAACCGCTGGCTTGTTATTTAATTGGCGGATTTGCCTTTGTTACCATGTTGATGAAAAACCACCTGCTCGACCATCTTGCTGCGGATTATGTCAGGACAGCCATGGCTAAGGGGCTTTCTTTTTCCCAGGCTGTTCGAAGGCATGCCTTACGCAATTCGCTTGTTCCCATGGCCACCAATGTCGGGCACCAAGTGACTTTATTTGTAACGGGTTCTTTTCTGATTGAAACGATTTTTGATATCGATGGATTTGGGCTTTTGGGATTTAACGCGGTAATTGATCGGGACTATCCGGTGGTTATGGGAGTGCTTGGATTGTCCGCCTGCTTAATGTTGTTGGGTAATGTGCTTGCAGATGCTCTCGTGGCGTGGGCGGATCCTCGAGTACGCTTTGAGGGATGATGAGAATAACCCTTAACCCTTTAACCTTACGAAAGCTTCAACGCTTTCGCTCCCTGCGTCGCGGTTATTGGTCATTTATCTTTTTGTTTGGTGCTTTTTTTCTTAGCTTGTGTGCTGAGTTGGTCGTAAATAAACGGGCTTTAATTGTATATTATGAAGGCGAATATTTTTTCCCTTCCTATGGAGCTCAAATTCCTGGAGATCACTTTGGTTTAGGTTATAGTTACGAAACTAATTATCGAGAACTCAAACGGGTTTTTCACCAACGAGCAGAAGGCAACTGGCTCCTTTTACCACCCGTTCCCTATGATCCCTATGAGATGGACTATCGAGCAGCTGATTCCACCGGTTTCTCACCTCCAAATTGGGAAAGCCGACACCTTTTGGGTACGGATAAGACTGAAAGAGATGTGCTCGCCCGATTGGTCTACGGGTTCCGTATTACTTTTGCCTTTGCCCTGGGCTATCTTTTTTTAACTTATTTGTTGGCTATTCTGGCTGGATCTGTTCTTGGCTATTTTGGGGGTAAAGTTGATATGTTCGGATTGCGCCTCGTTGAGGTCTGGTCGAATGTCCCCTTTCTTTACATGGTGATCATCCTTGTATCCGTGATGCCCGGGTGGTGGGGACTCACTTGGCAGATATCTTCCCTGCTTTTGATTATGGTTTTGTTTAGCTGGACTGGAATGACTTATTATGTTCGTTCTGCTATTTACAAAGAAAAAGCCAAGGACTATGTGGCTGCTGCTCAGGTAATTGGAGCGGGGTCGGGAAGGATTATTCTTCGGCATCTCCTGCCAAATGTTATTTCCACCTTGGTTACTTTTGCTCCTTTTACTGTTGCTGCGGCAATATCCTCAATTACCGCATTAGATTTTCTTGGCTATGGTCTGCCCGCACCGACGCCTAGTTGGGGTGAATTGCTCAAGCAGGGGGTGAATAACCTTAGGATTGCCCCGTGGATTGTTTCGTCCGCCGCCGGGGCACTTGTACTCACCCTTACCTTGGTTACCTTCGTCGGAGAAGCGATCCGAGAAGCTTTTGACCCCAAAAAATTTTCCACTTACCAATGAATAGCACAAAAAAAATAAACCTGCATATTTTAACTCTCCTTTCATTTTTCTTCCTTTCTGTATTTGCAGGCTGTGAGGATAATACACTTAAAAGACCGGAGCCAGGAAACCCAGGAAGCCAACCCAAAGAAACGGCTCGAACTATGGGCGAAGCGGACCGTGAGTATATTCGGGAATTGGCCCGTGAATTTGCTCAGGAATTGAGAAAAGAAATCGGCTCTTCTGTCGGGGATGTAAAAGCTGATCAACCAAGCAAAGAAAAAACATTTACTGAATTTTCCGGGCTTTTAGATGAATCTGGAAACCCTCATCCTTTGCTGGCTCACTGTTCTGATACGGTTCTGGATTTCTACTTAAAGCACAAAGACGCATTTCAAATCTCTAGTATCAATCAATTACCCAAGGATTTGCGATGGGAGGATGGATCAAAGGAAAATGAATTTTCTTCTCCTGACGCCAAGCGTGGAGGAACCTGGAAAACTTTCATGTCTGACTTTCCCAGAACCTTGCGAACCATTGGGCCGGATGCCAATGGAGCTTTTCGCAGATATTTGCTCGATTATAACGGTGTGGGCCTCGTGATGACACATCCAAATTCTGATGGCTATTATCCTGGACTCGCCGAGCGGTGGGCTCTCGGGGAAGATGGCCGAACGGTTTATTTTCAATTAGATGGTGACGCGAGGTACAGCGATGGTCAGCCAGTGCGGGCGAGTGATTTTTTCTTCACCTTCTACTTTATGAGGAGCAAACATCTGCAAGCTCCCTGGTACAATGATTTCTACGGAAAGGACAAATTTTTAAAGGTTACACTTTTTAATAAAAATACGCTTTCCATTACTTATCATTCCGCCAAACCTGACTTGGTTGAGCGCATTTCTATACGTCCTATACCCGAACACTTTTATGATGAACTGGGCGGTGATTATCTAAAGAAATACCAATGGGTCCAGGAGCCAACAACTGGGCCCTATGTGGTTCGCAAAGAGGACATCAAAAAAGGGCAGTCTGTGACTCTGACCCGTTTATCCAATTGGTGGGCTGATCAGAAAAAGTTTTATCGCAACCGATACAACCCCGACCGAATCATGGCTCAAGTCATTCGTGACCCAAGCAAAGCTTTTGAGGTATTTCTCAAGGGGGATCTTGATATGTTTAGTCTGTCCAAAACCGATTATTGGTACGAAAAGTTGCCCGATACTCATCAATTAGTGAGTGATGGATATTTGACCAAGGTTACCTTTTTTAATCAAGTCCCTCCTCCCTCCTACGCCCTGCGTATCAATTCTTCTAAACCACCATTTGATGATTTAAACATTCGAATTGGGTTTCAACACTCAATGAATTTTGATCTCGTTCTCCAAAAAATATTTCGGGGAGATTTTGAAAGGATGCGAACGGTAGCAGATGGATATGGCAAGCGTTCCCACCCGACTTTGCAGGCCCGAAAGTTTTCTGTTGATTTGGCGACAAAGTTTTTTGCCAAAGCGGGATACCGTGATCGTGGAAAAGATGGGATTTTGATCAATGATGCAGGTAAACGATTGTCAGTTGAATTGCTCACGGGCTATAAACATTTGGAAGATGTGCTGGTGGTCTTACGGGAGGAGGCCAAAAAAGCAGGGCTTGATTTGAAGCTTAAAATACTCGAGAGCACAGCCGCGTTTAAGACGGCATCTGAGAAAAATCATCAGGTTGTTTTTTCAGCATTTAGTTCCTTCGTCGAATTGTTTCCCCGTTTTTGGGAACCTTATCATTCAGATAATGCCTATTCACCGAGCGGAAAGGAAAAGTTTACTACAGATGGGACCTTACGGTCGGATATTGTTGTGAAAACAAGTACCAATAATTTTACCCAAACCGCTGTTCTCGAAATTGATCAATTAATCGATCAATACAGAATGGAGGAGAATTTAAAGGGAATTACCAGTTTGGCTCATCAATTAAGTAAATTGATTCATGACCATGCAGTCTATGTACCAGGTTGGAAAAAGCCTTGGTTACGAATGGGGCATTGGAATTGGGTGGCATTCCCCGAAGACTGGGGCCCTCGTGAAACCAGAGACTATGCAGAATTTCAAGTTTTTTGGATCGACGAGGATAAGAAGTTATTAATTGATGACGCCAGAAAGAATGGTAGGAAATTAGATGCTCAATTTGGTGTGAGAGTTTATGAAAAGCACCGAATCAATTTATAAGCATAAGGATTTTTGCTCCATGCGAACCAACGATTTTCAATGAGTCTGCTTGAAGTAAGAGGGCTGGAAGTTGCCTTTGAAAATGAAGAGGGCGAAGACTTAGTCGTAGTCGATGGAGTGGATCTTTCTTTAAAGCCGGGACAGACGCTTGGACTTGTGGGTGAATCGGGTTGTGGGAAGAGTGTAAGTGCACTTTCTCTGCTTCGCCTGCTTCCGCAACCCACCGGTAAAATTCTTAACGGTTCTATTTTGTGGAAGGGCAACGACTTGCTCAATATGTCCACCGATGAAATTCGGTCCATTCGTGGGAAAGAGATCGGAATGATTTTTCAGGAACCGATGAATGCTTTAAATCCTGCTCATACGATCGGAAGGCAAGTGGATGAGGTGTATATTACTCATCAAGGTTTGGACAGGGGTCAAGCCCGAGTCCATACCTTGAAGATGTTGCAAAAGGTGGGCATCCCTGAACCAAGTATTCGAGCAAATGAATACCCCCATCAATTGTCTGGAGGTATGAGGCAACGGATCGTTATTGCCATTGCTTTAGCTTGCGAGCCCGATCTGATTATTGCCGACGAACCAACCACAGCCCTTGATGTCACTATTCAGGCACAAGTTCTTCAACTGATGTCCGAATTACAGGAACAGTCAGGTGCGTCCCTACTTCTAATTACGCACGATTTGGGCGTGGTTGCTCAGACTTGCGATGAGGTAGCTGTTATGTATGCAGGAAGAATTGTTGAGCGAGCTCCTATGCATAGGCTTTTTGAATTCCCTCAACATGCCTACACCAAAGGTTTGCTCGCTTCGATACCTTCACTTACCGGTCCCGTGCAAACCAAACTTCCAGTAATTCAGGGAATGATTCCAGCATTGGCAGATTTAAACTCAGGCTGTCGCTTTGCTTCAAGAAGTCCTCACTTTCACGAGCAGGAGTGGTTGGAGGTACGGGCACCCCTTGTGGAGGTCGAAGAGAATCATTGGGTTGAGGATTGTCCTGCATGTGGACGCTTGAATAACCAAAGTTCAATTTGATGGAGGAATTACTTAAAATATCTCAATTGAAGGTTCACTTTCCTGTTAAAGGTGGAATTTGGATGCGTCCGGTGGCTACCTGTAAGGCAGTCGATGGAGTAAGCCTAAAGGTAGCCAAGGGGGAGACCCTTGGGTTAGTCGGTGAATCGGGTTGTGGGAAATCTACTTTAGCAAGAACAGTGGTGGGATTAAACGTGCCAACAGCCGGAGAAATTTTCTTAGACGGACAAAAACTCGGAGATTTTGGGGGGAAGCTTGGCAAAGAAAACCGGAAGCGTGTACAAATGGTTTTTCAGGATCCAGCAGAATCGCTCAACGCCCGCCATAATGTCGGACAAATCCTCGAGGAGCCCTTGGTTATTCACCAGATAGGAGATTCATGCCAAAGAACCGCCCGGGTAAAGGAATTGTTAAACTTGGTGGGATTGCCGGAAAATGCAGGTTCTCGTTATCCCTTTGAATTTTCAGGCGGACAGCGCCAAAGGATTGGTATAGCCCGAGCCCTTGCGTTGAGTCCTGAAATTTTGGTTTTAGATGAACCTGTTTCTGCTCTTGATCTGTCCATTCGTAGTCAAGTTCTTAACTTATTGCTGGAGCTAAAAAATCGCCTTGGTTTAACATGCCTATTTATTGCACACGACCTCTCGGTGGTTCGTCATCTTTCGGATCGAATCGCAGTGATGTACTTGGGCAAGGTAATCGAAATCGCATCTGCTGAAGAATTAATCAACAATCCACTGCATGCATACACACGCTCATTGATTGACGCCATCCCACAGCCGAACCCTCAAGTGCGCGGGAAATTTTCCGCCCTTTCTGGAGAAGTGCCTTCCCCGATTAATCCTCCCCCTGGTTGTGCGTTTGGGTATCGTGTGGGTTCACCATCCTATGCTAAAAGTATTGGCCAGATTTTGGCATTGAAGGAATACAGTCCTGGTCACTTTGTTCAGGAGTGTCCTTGCTGTATGATCTAAAAGAATATTCATCTTTAAGCTACTTTTTTTAATTTTCATTAGAGTTTACCAATAGAATCATCCAAGAAAAGGCTTGCGGGTGTATTCGGGTCTGTCTTTTATCCGAAAAGTTACCCTAAATTCCTAGATGTTTTTTAAGCTCACTTCTTCTGCGATTTGCATAGTTTCCTTTTCCTTTGGATTATTTCCTTTGAACGGGCAAAACCCTGCGGATATGCCCATGCGGCAAGTGATGAGCGAGGCTCAACAATTAATTGGTGAAGGAGATTATGCCAGTGCAGCTCCGTATTTAGATCAGCTTGAAATTCGCTTTGCCGGTGAAGGAAATCCGGAGGTTGAGAAAATTCTCGAACAATTTGGATACGTCCGGGGTGTTGGATACCTTCAAAACTTTGGCAAAACTGGAGACATGTCTAACATGCAAAAGGCAGCGGATGCATTTGCAAAGTTTGTGGGGAAATATCCCGAAAATGAAAATGCAGTCGCCGCTATGCAGCAACGCACTACCTGCTTGCGTGCTTTACAAAAATGGGATGAAGCAGCAGAAGTTATCGAAGAATTGTTGGATGAGGATAAACCTTTTAAGAAAAAAATTCTTAGGAGGAGTGATTTAATGAACCTTTATTATGGTAGGGCTCAGTGTTACCACATTAAACAAAATTGGAGAAGTGGTGAAAAAGCTTTCGAGGAGTTACTTAAATTTGCCGACCTTGCCAAGGATGAAGACAGAGCGGCTTACGCTGTTTCCTGCATGGTGGAAATGTTTGTTAAAGAGAAAAGGATAGACGAGGTATTTCCTCTACTTCCGAGGTTGTCAGCTGATACTCCTGTCCGCTTTGATCTTCGATTAAATGTGAACCTGATGCAGGGGGCTGAGGTACTGAAGGAAAAAGACAGACAAGTAGAAGCATCTCTTCTTTTTGCCCTAACCATGACGACTGAAGAAATTGTGACCTTTTACACTGCAAGGGAAAAAGAAATTTCCTATGAAATAGATCAAATCCAGTCATTTATTGATTCACAAGGTAGACGCTTACCCCCTAAAAGAATCATGTCTCTCAAGAGTAGGATCAATGAATTGGCGATGAAGGCAACAAGCGCTCGGAGTCATCTAAAACTAGCAAAGGACACTCCTTCCTTCACTACCGTCTTACGATGGAGAAAAGCGGATAACTTTCAGGCTTGTAAGAGGGAGTGGGAGTCTTTCTGGGCATTTTACTGGCTCTACAGGGACTTTCCTGATCATGAAATGGCGGAAAATTTCATTTATGCCGCCTTTGCATCTGCAAACACCGTAAAATTCCGTGAGAAGTCAATTGAGCTGGGTGAAGAGTATTTGGCGAACAAGGAGTTATTAAAGTTCCGTGCCGATGTTACCTTTATTATGGCCAACGCGTATCGTCAGGAAGTGGTTTCACAAATGGAAATCGTGGAGGAATTACAAGCTTCCCTGGCTACTGTTGATAAAGAGAAAGCGGCTGCCGCAAAAGCAAAAGCTGAGGAATACCAAGCCCGATTTTTTGAGCTTTGTGAGGACTTTTTAGATGTCATGCCTGAACACAAATATTCTCGTGAATTTATTGGTATGATGGGTGCTGAGTTTTTCAAGCGTCAAGAATTTGATAAGTTGCTCAATAAATTTGCTGGTTTCGAAAATGGAACTTTTAACCCATCCCTGGGTTATGCAAACAAGAAAGAACTCCAAGGAACCGTGGCTATGGGCCGTATTAACTACATGAGTGGACTGGCTTTGCTTGCCAGTGGAAACTATGATGCTGCTAAACCTTTCCTCGGTGCAGTTGTCGGGGTCAGTATAAAAGGCCTACCTTTGGACGAAGCAGCGATTGAGGAAGAATGATCATGAGTTGGTTGACTACATATCCATCAAAAAAAAGCATTACTAATTTGGTAATACCTAGAATCACTTTTTTGCTTTCATTACCGCTCATTTTGGGAACAATTGGATGTGGGGGAGATGACCCTGTTACCACTGATGAGTCTGCAGAAAAAACACCTGCATCCGAAGTTGATTCTACTGACATTACCGATGGTAATTTGGATGAGGGCTTAGCTCCAGACCCTGTAGAACCTGACCCAGAAGAGTCTGAACCTCTCGAGGTTCCAGATCCGAATGGGGTATTTTTGCCGATGTATGATGAGAAGGATGGTAAGATGGAAATGGTCAAATTAAACGATCATCCAGTTTACTCGAACGGGGAAGGCTACTTTTTATGGACCAATGGTTCACTTTGGAATATTACAACAAAGGTTGGTTCAGGGAGAACGGTTGCATCCGGCGGAGAAAACTTGGTTGATTCATGGCCGAATGGAGCTCAAGCAAGATTTTCTCCGGATGAGGAGTATGCAAAACAGGCGATGTTCCGCTTGGCAGTTGCTTTTCAGGGATCTCAAGATAACGAAAATGCCATTCGTTTGTTTAGCCAGTTTGTAACTTTATTCCCAGAAGATAAACTAGTCGCAGAAGTCTACCTAAGCATGGGAGATCTTGCTACAAGTGGTTTAGGACCCGATACCCAGCCAAGTATTAAGCAAATTCAACAAGCAAGAGCTAGTTATTCCAATGTCCGGAAAAATACAGAACAAATTGGTTTAATTTCTGATTCTGTTGCCAATGAGGGTGGTCTATTGGAGAGAGTGGGTGAAAACCCCGAAGGGTTGGTCAACCATTTCCTGAGTTTCGATAAAGATTCAGATAAATGCGTTGGCAAGGGGGAGTACGATTCCTTGCGGTTGGATATGAAAGACACCTTCGACTTTGCCTTTACGGATCATGATTTTAACGGCGATGCAAAATTACAATTTGAAGAACTTTACGACGCCGCGACAACTTCCTGCTACAAGGAAATCGAATCTTTATACACTACTTACATGGGAAAATACGGAACCCAAGAAGGGGCTCAAGTAGCCAAGGCCACCGAAAAAATTGGTTTTGCGAAAGAGAAATTAGGACAGCCTTCCGCCATGTTAAAGTTGTACTTTGATGAAATTGAGAAATTTGGAAATGATCCCGCAAACCTTGGTGTTGATGATCTCCTCAAAAAATACTGCGAAAAGTATCGTTATTATGAGGATCGATTTGGACAAACTCTAGAGGTTTTGGAAAAACTCCAAAATCCTTCAGAACAAGTATCTTTCAGCTATACTGATCGTAAAGGGATCGAACAGCAGGTATCAGGTACTGTTCAGGAAATCATACTCGATCGCAGCAAAAGTTTGTCCATGCTCTCTTCCCAATACAATCAGATGGACCCGAAAATCTATGAGGATATCGTTAAGTATCGGGGAGGCGTTTTTAATAATCCTAAATACATCGAGCAATTTAAAGGTTACTTAAAAAAATATGAGGGATTACAATCACGATTCCCCAAAGATTTATCTCCCTCCAAGGCATTTGCTTCCATGTTGCAAGTCGCTGAGTCCAATGGCCAAAAAAGCCTCGAACTTCGAATGAGGGCAAATCTTGACCGGGTTGGCTCTCGGGTTGGTTCGAACTACAATCCCCAGACAAATGATTTCGCTGCGGCCAGTCCTAGTGTTCTAATTTGGATGGCCCAAAAGATGTTGGCACAAAACTCACTCAAAGATGCCCTTGCAGCGATGGAAAGACTTTCTCAAGTCTATCCCAATGCTCAGGGTGAGCTTTTGTTTTCAGCTAACTATATAATCGGTCAGGTTCACGATAAAAATAAGGATTTTGAAGAATCTGCTAATAGCTATGACATTGCGATTACCAATGCTCCGTGGCACCCTAATTCTAACAATGCCCGATTACGCAAAGGTCATGCATTGTATGAAATTGCTAAGATCAATAAGGACAGCGAAAAGTTTCTTCTGGCTCAGGCTTCTTTTGGTGAAGCCAGAGATAGCGACGAAAGTACCATGGAGCTGAAAGGTGAATGCTCTTACATGATGGGGGAATGCCTCAAAGAGATGAGAGATTTTGAAGGAGCGTCCCGACATTTTGATGACACTACCTCAAGGTATGCTTCCTCAGGTAAGTGGGCCGAGAAAGCTTTCGACCAAGCTATCAGTTGTTATGAAAGAATTGGTAATTCTAATCAAGTCAGCAGGCTGGAGAAAAGAAGAGATGATTGGCTAAGGAGGTACCAATGATAAAGAATTTTTGTTCAAAGGGCTGGCTGTTCATCGTTGCTGTTTTGTGTTCAAGCACCGTTTCTGCAGCAGAAGACTATTTTAAAAAATATGCCGGTGGTGGTATCCCGGTAAAAGTACATTACCTAAAGTCAGCTGCTACTAAGCCAATGAAGCTTTTGGGCATAGACTCGGCTCGAGGCATAATTTATGCAGAAATGGAGGGTGCTGGGCGATTGGAACTAGAGTTGCGTGGTTTGCAGAGACAGAATATCAAAAAATTTGAGTTCAACTGGTCAAGAAACGCGAAAACATACCTCAACTACTTGTCTAACGAGCAATACGACCCCCGTGTACTGACCGCATTACGACCTGAGGTTTACAAGGTCATGCTCTTTCTTGATATGCCCTTTGAATACCTTGCCATTCACGATGATTGCTTAACCTATGTCAAAGGTCTGTTGGGTATGGAGCAATACAATGAGGCTTTTTATTTACTCTCTCGTTTAAATCTTTCTCGACTGGATGGTTATGGATATAGAGATTTTTCCGAAGCTGCTCTTGAATTGTGCGGTAAAATGATTGTATCAAATCCTGATTCTGCTAAAGCATCGCGAGCTCTTTTGCAGCGAATATCGATTCGGGATAACAGTGCAGATCATGCCTCCTATCTACGTTTGGCAGATTCATTAAGAAACCAGGGGCTTTATACCGAGGCGATCAGTGAATACGCTAGACTTGGACCGATTGTAGCCAAGGACCCGAATAGTCCATACAATAAAATTTTGGAAATATGGCCGGTTTATTGTTACATGAAACTGTATGAGGTCTATGCACCGGCCGCTGCGAAAGATAAAAGATATGCAGCGGCAGCAGGTAAAATGTTCAATTCTGCAGTTCAGGGACTTAAAAAACTTGATGAAGAACCACCGGCTCGAAATACCAACGAGTATTCGCTGTATAAATTATTGCGTTCTTTGCTTCGCGTTCAATACGCCCGTCAATTCGAAGCCCGTGGAGAAGAGTTCAAGTCTGCAGATTATTACAGGCAGTCTGTACTCGAAGTTACAGAGGGTATAGTCAATGCCCGGATTGGACTAGATTGGTTACCTGAATCCTTAATGATGGCAGGAGATGCTTATGAAAAGCTCGAGCTTCAAGAAGCTGCCCGAAATGTCTACAATCAAATCAAGGTATTCTTTCCTAAAACCAAGTGGGAAAAAATGAGTATCGAACGACTGGCAAAACTGCCCCAATCATAATCCAACAAATCCTCATTGACCTAGATCAATTTTCTTACTTTTCTAATTCCTTAATCGCAATGAACCGCACTATGAAACCTTGTACCTTACGTATACCTGCCTGCCTACTCTTTCTCTACGCTACTCTTTCGCCAACGATGCTTGTTAGCAAAGCTTCGGCTCAAGACAGTAACCTTTTTGTTGCAGCATGGAGTAATTTGGGCCCCACTTTCTTTACTGTTTTTTTACTCCTTATTATTGCAGGTATAACATTGATTATTTTCAACAGTATCAATGTTCGCAGGAAAGCTTTTATTAAGGATGATGTAATTGATCCAATCATGGATGCAGTCAAGGGCCTTGACATCGAAGGTGCGAAATCGCTTTGCGACCAGTACAAACTTCCCATTACTTCGATTATGAAAGGTGGTTTGGAACGGATACAAGATGACGAGTTAGATATCGAAGCGATTGAAAAAGGATTAGATGAAAACGCGGCCTTGCATATGTCCAAACCATTTACCTGGATTAATATGTTGAACACGGTTGGTTCAATTGCCCCAATGGTTGGATTGCTCGGTACAGTGGTTGGTATGATTGGTGCCTTTGCCGTCTTAACCAGTGCCGGTATGGGTGGAGAGGCAAGTAAGCAGATGGCTGGTAATATTGGTAGCGCACTCTGGACGACAGCTGCCGGCCTTGTGGTTGCGATCCCTTGCCTAATTTCATATTTTCTTTTCAAAACAAAGTTTGGTAACATAGCAGCTGAAGTGAACAAGGTTACAGGATCTATGGTCTTCACTCTTGTACGTGCTGCCCGTGGCGGTTTTGATGAAGAGGGTGGTGCAGAGGAACAATATGAAGAAGACACTTTCGAGGAAGCCGCTCCTGAGCCTGCCTGATTGAATATTTTTTCTCCCTTACTTACTGTTTGAAAAGACTGTAAATTATGGCGAAATTTGAAGTGCCAGACACCAACGATTCACCGGATCTTACTCCGATGATTGATGTAGTATTTCTTTTGATCGTATTTTTCATGGTCGTTGCTAAACAGGTATCTGAACAATATGTCGAGCTTTCAGATCCTAAACTTGGCATTGCTTCAAATGCCAAAATTCCCGAGTCACCTCCATCTCGCACCATTATTTCTGTGGATGACGACCCTTCGATGGGTCAAATGATTTATTGGGGAGAACAACCGATTGATATTTCTCAAGTTTCAGTTGCCGTAGCGAGAAATCCATCATGGAAAGTCTTTTTGAGGTACCATGTAGATATCCCTGCATCGGTTCTTAATGATGTCCATGAACAAGTCTTAATGGGAGGCCAATCTAATATTGTTTTTGGTGCCTTTAAATCGGCGGAGTAGACTTAAAAGGTCATGGATACTTTTAAGAAAATTTTAGATGATGTCGATGAAGTCGATCTTACTCCAATGATCGATGTTACATTCTTGCTATTAATTTATTTCATGGTCACTACCATGATCAAGCAACCTGAAGCAGAACTTTCTGCTATCCTCCCGGGGAAATCTGCACCAAGTAGTTACAATAAACCAAAGCCTGAATCCCATATAGAAATCGAAGCAGATGGTTCGGTCAGGGTAGATGGCAATTACATGGGTAATGCGTTTGAAGCCTTAGACCTTCCCGATGTTAAAGATTACTTGCTTGGAGAAAAAAGTAAGCATGGAGAAGATTTTGTAGTACATATTTGGACAGATCCATTAGCCAATTGGCAAGCCCCTCTAGCTGCATTGAATGCATGCGGAGCAGCCAAGATAAAGAGTGTGTCGCCAAACATGAGACGAAAGTAAGGCGTACTTCAAAATGGTAGTTTGTAAATTTTTACATACCCGTTTGCGGGTGGATGATTTAGAAAAAACGCTCGAATTCTATCAGCGTGTTTTTGGTTTAGAGGTCACCCGTAGGCATGAATCTCCACGTGGGTCTAAGCTAGCATTTCTTGCTGTGCCCAACAGTGAAGAAGAAATTGAAATTACTTATTTTCCGGGATCCGGCCCAGTGAAAGTTCAGGAGGATTTAATGCATTTGGCCTTTGAGGTTGATAGTATGGTAGATTTTCAAACTCATTTAGATTCAATTGGTGTACCCATGAGTGATGGTCCAACCCAAAGCTCGTCAGGTTCAATTTTTGCTTTTGTCGACGCACCTGAAGGTTACGAGATTGAGGTAATTGAACGCCCAAAGTAGAACCTTTATTTGGGGTTCTAGTTCCTTATTCAATTATGCAATCAGATAGCCTCACCTTGATTAAAAGCTTACTTTGCTTGTTCTTAAGTGTACTTTCTTGCCTGGCCCAAGAAACACCACAGGAATTGGAGGATAGTCGGAAAATCCTGTTTGACGGCCAAAGCCTGGAAAATTGGGAAATCACAGATTTTGCGGGTCGGGGAGAAGTTGGACTTGATGGAAATGGAAGTGCTTTGCTTGAGTTTGGCATTGCTTTAACCGGCATACATTGGATTGGTGAGGAACTTCCACGGGTGAATTATGAAATCAGATGGGACGCGATGAAGGTTATGGGAACAGATTTTTTTGGTTCTCTCACATTCCCTTATTTAAAAAGTCATGGAACCTTAATTCTTGGCGGGTGGGGCGGTGCTTTGGTTGGGATATCTTGCATTGATGGTTTTGATGCATCCGAAAACGATGCGGCCACGGCACATCGATTCAGAACTGATCATTGGTATGCTTGTCGATTACGAGTTATGAGAACCCATTTAAAATTTTGGGTTGATGATGAACAATTGATTGATTGTGAAGTTGAAGGCAGGAAAATATCCATGCGTACGGGAGAGATTGAAATGTCTATCCCATTGGGCTTTTCAACTTATGATACATCGGGGCTCATCAAAAATGTAATTCTTATCAGGTTGCCGGACTAAGAGAAACCAACTCGTGTAAGCTCAGGATGTTTTTTGAGTTTTATTTTCGCGCAACCTTAATTGACCACAAGCAGCATCTATGTCGTGTCCTTTTTCCATACGCAAAGTTACCCGTGGTGGGTTGCCTTGCTCCACCTTTTGGTGGAATGCACGAATTTGTTCCAGGGAAGGCCTTTTCCAAGAAAGTCCATCCACGCGGTTGTATGGAATTAAGTTGATCTTCGCATTAAGCCGACGTGCATGGCTTGCTAAAAGTTCCGCTTGCTTAAGGTCATCATTTACACCTTCGATCAAAATATATTCTAATGTGATCATTTTTTTGCGCTCCGCGATAAATCTCTCACATGATTCGAGCAATGTGTTGAGCGGATAGCGTTCATTGATGGGCATAATTTTTTGGCGGGTTTGATCATCCCCACCATGGAGAGAAATCGCTAAGCGTATTTGAGCGGGGTATTTTGCCAGTTCTAAGATCTTGGGGGCCAATCCACTGGTGGAGAGTGTCAGGTGTCTCGCTCCAATACCTAAACCCTTTTCAGAAAGAATTTGGTCGAGTGCAGGGAGAAGGGCAGGTAGGTTGGCCAAGGGTTCTCCCATGCCCATGAATACGAGATTATCAATTCTACGATTTGCCTGATTGCGGGCGAGGAGGACCTGACCAACGATCTCCCCAGTTGTAAGGTTACGCTTTAAGCCATCCAATCCACTGGCACAAAATTTACATCCTATTGCGCACCCCACTTGAGTGGATACACAAAGGGTTAGCCGTGATGAACGTACGCCTTTTGTTCCGGTAGTTGCCGGAATGAGCACGCTCTCGATAAGTTGTCCATCCCTTAGTTTCCATAGAAATTTACGGGTGGTGTCGGTTGAACCTTGAGACCGAAGTATTTCCATAGGACACAAGTCCCAATGAGTAGAAAGTTCTTGCTTAAAAGATTTGGGCAGGTTGGTCATCTCTTCCCATTCGAAGCACCCTTGTTCAAAGATCCAATGGCGCAACTGTTCCATTCGGTAGGTTGGAACATTGCCAAGTTGCCATTTTTCGAAGGGCTTGTCTAAGAGTAAAGGATTCACGATTATTCTTTTGCCCGAAAAATTGGACCATGGCAAACGATCTAGTCGGTTACATCTTGCCCAATAGTAAAAATATGGAGAGCATGTAATGTATTACTTATGTCAAACTCTTTGGTCGATAAATCATTAGTTCAGTTAAGCGAGGCTGGCTTGCGGTTGACCAAACAGCGAAAAGCGATGCTAGAGGTTTTGGCAAAAGCCGAGAATCCATTGTCCGCTGAAGAGGCACACGCCCAACTTCCCTCCGGTTCATGTGACTTGGTAACAGTGTATCGTTCGCTTGAACAGTTCGATCGTGTTGGAGTCGTTCAACTTGGAGTTCGGGAAAATGGAACAAAAGTGTTCTGCCTGTCCCATGGACATGACCACCACCATCATTTGACCTGCCGAATCTGTGGTCGTACCGAACGAGTGGATATATGTATGGCCGAAGAATTGGAAAAGGTAGGAAGATCTTACGGATTCACTGAATTGTCCCATGTGATGGAACTCTTTGGAACTTGTCCTGAGTGCTAAAAAGAAGTCTGAATTTGAAGAAAGTCCTCTAGAATAAATTTATATTCTTGGGTATTCTCCCTTGCTTGCTCTCCTTTTTTTATGGAATATGATGTTTTTATAAAATTTTGCATGTTTAGAAATATTACTATTTTACTCTGTTTTGGACTTACTTGCCTGTCCGCATCTCCAGATCCTGAGTTAAAAAAGATAGAAAAAGCACTTCAAACAGTTCCGCCTGTTAAATCTCAAAAAGTTCCTCAAATTCTAGTCTATTCGAAAGCGAGTGGATTTGCTCACAAGTCAATTCCGACCGGAGTTAAGGCATTACGTGCTTTGGCACAAAAGACTGGAGCCTTTAATCCAACATTTTCTCAGTCGGTTGAAGATTTTTCAGTAGAAAACCTAAAAGAGTTTGATGGATTAATTTTTAATAATTGCACCCGTGTGGAAAAGGCTTTTGTCACTCAAAAACAGCGAAGTGCACTTTTGAATTTTATTAGGAAAGGCAATGGTTTTGTCGGTTTTCACGGAGCTTCAGATGCGGGTATGCCCAAATGGCAAGAATACACAAATATGATTGGAGGTTGTTTTGATGGACACCCTTGGAATGCAGGTGGCACATGGCCCTTTAGGGTAGAAGATCCTGGGCATGCTTTGTGTAAAAGCTTTTCTGCCAAAACCTTTCGATTTTCAGATGAGATCTATCAATACAAAGGTTACGATCGTAAGAACCTGCGTGTTTTAATAAGTTTGGACGCAAATAAAAGTGGGAAATCTGGAAAGTCTCCTACTCAAGATTATCCCGTTTCCTGGGTTAAGTCTTATGGAAAAGGGAGAGTATTTTATTCAAATTTTGGACACAACAAAGCAACTTGGTGGACACCTTTTTTATTGGAACACTTCCTTGCAGGCATTCGATGGTCGGTGGGAGAATTGGATGGACTGTACGATAGTTTGCCTCAGCCGCCTAGACTTTGATGTATTAAACTTAACTCCTAAACTAATAACATAAAACTATAATAATGAGTAACCAAGATTCAGTAAGTAGACGAAATTTCATGGGATCAGCAGCCCTTGCTAGTGCTGCGGTTTCTTTTCCCAATATTCTAACGGCAAAGAGCAAAGGAAAAGAAGTTATTCGATTTGCTTTGATCGGTTGTGGAGGGCGGGGAAAAGGTGCCGCTGCTCAAGTAATGAACTCACCTCACAAGACTGAATGTGTGGCACTGGCAGATGCTTTCATGGATACAGCCAAAGGAGCCCAGAATTACCTCAAGCATGTTGGGCATGAAGATAAGCTTAAGGTAACAGATGATACCATTTTTGCCGGTTTAGATGCCTACAAGAAGGTTATGGAAATGGACAATGTTGATTTGGTTCTCCTAACCACTTCACCTGGATTTCGTCCTTTGCACTTCGAACATGCCATCAACAAAGGCAAACATGTCTTTATGGAAAAGCCAGTTGGCACAGACGGAGCAGGAATTAGAAGAGTTCTCGCAGCAAATGAAATTGCCAAGCAAAAGAATCTTATGGTTGCCGTTGGTCTTCAACGCCACCACGAGCCTAATTATATAGAAACTGTTGAGCGCATTCAGGATGGTGCGATAGGTGACCTTTCCTATGCTCGTGTATTTTGGAACGGGGGAGGGGTTTGGACCAAGAAAAGAACTTCCAGCCAGAATGATATGGAATACCAAGTTCGTAATTGGTTTTATTTTAACTGGCTTTGTGGAGACCATATTGTTGAACAGCATATACATAACACGGATATCATTAATTGGATCAAGGGAGCCTATCCGATCAAAGCGAACGGTCATGGAGGTCGCCAAGTGCGCGGCAATCCAGCAAATGACCCTGATTGGAAAGATCACGGAGAAATTTTTGATCATCATTTCGTTGAGTTTGAATATGCGGACGGATTTAGGATGTACAGCCAATGCCGACATATTAAGGGATGTTCCCAAAATGTATCTGAACACATATATGGAACTGATGGTTATAGCCAAGTAGGTGGTCCTCACACAATCTTTCCAAAATCTGGAGATCCTTGGCGTTATCCTGGTAAGAAAGTAGGCGGTCATCAACAAGAGCAGCTCAATATGATTGATGCATTGGCAAGGGGGGAAGTTTACAATGAGGGAGATTATGGAGCGAAAAGCACCATGACCAATATCCTTGGTCGTTGCGCCACTTATTCCGGTAAGGAGGTCACCTTTGATCAGGCATTAAATTCGAAGGTAGAACTTTGTCCTAATATTGATTCCCTTACTTGGGAAAGCGAAGCCCCTGTACAAATGAATTCTGCTGGAGGGTACGATGCACCAGTACCTGGAAAAACTCGAGTGATCTAATTCATACTTAATCAAGAATCTTAGATGCGACCCCGGGTGAAAAACTCGGGGTCGCTTTGTTTTGACCCGGCAAGATTAACCTTTAGCAAATTAGTTATGATTCTTTCAGACCGAGCCATTTTAGATGCAATTCAACGCAGGGATATTGTTATCGAACCCTATGACCGTACTTGCCTTGGCACAAACAGCTACGATGTCCATCTTTCTCCACACCTTGCCTGTTATGTGGATGATGTAATTGATGCCCGTAAGCATAATCAGGTGGAACATTTTACCATACCCGAAGATGGATTTGTTTTAAGACCAGGGCAAACTTACCTGGGAGCCACTTTGGAATATACTGAAACTCGTCGTTTTGTCCCCTTTTTGGAGGGGAAGTCGAGCGTGGGCAGGTTGGGCATTGATATCCATGCAACAGCGGGTAAGGGAGATGTTGGATTTTGTAACCATTGGACGTTGGAAATTTCTGTTTCTCAACCAGTACGAGTCTATGCAGAAATGCCCATCGGGCAGCTCATTTATTTTTTGGTGGAGGGAGAAGTCGAGGTAGATTATTCCAACAAGGCCTCTGCTAAGTACAATCAACGTTCTTCATTACCGGTTGAATCAATGATGTGGAAGAATGCTTTTTAAGTGAATAAGGAAGAAGGGCTGTTAAGAGAAATTCTCGAGGAACATGCTAATAATCCTTGTGGCCAAGATGAATTGTGCGATATCTCTCATTCCGGCGAATGGAAGAGTCGTAAAACAGGGAATCTTTGTTGTGTGCAAATACAGGTACACAATGATCAGATATTGCGGATGGTTGCTCGAGTTGAAGGTTCTGCATTAGCCAAAGCCTGTGCATCAATTATGTGTAGTGAGTTGGAAGGTAAATCTATTGAGAGTGCCCGAACAACGATACAATCGGTCGAAAAATGGATCGAGTGCGGAGAAGCACCAGAGCATTGGCAGGGCGAGCTAGTGGTATACCAATCCTTGGTTCAATTTCCCGAACGAGTGGATTGTGCGACCTTGTGCTGGAGCTCACTCAAGAATGCACTCGAAGGCTAATACCCAAATTTTTTGTAACCCTTATACCCACCACCGGAATTTCCCCAGTTTGAATTTCCGAATGATCGCTCTTTTCTATGCCCGTGGCGTGAATGTGCATTGAGTAACTCATAACGCGACTCGGGAAGTTCTTTGATGAACCTGCTCTGCATAAGTCGAACGGGCATACCTTTTTGGTTGGCGAGGGTGGGGTAGAGTAGGTGTAAAGATCGTTCTGCCCGGGTAGTCGCGACATAAAAGAGCCTTCTTTCTTCCTCCAAGTCACCCTCCCCGTCAATTGCCCGCTTATTGGGGAAAAGTCCATCCGCCAAGCCGATGATAAATACATGGGGATACTCCAGGCCTTTAGACTGGTGGATAGTGGATAATCGAATACAGCTTTCTCCCTGTTTAACTACTCGATCTCCGGATTCTGAGCTAAGAAGTACCAATTGTGAGAGCATTTCTGCTAAACTTTGATGCTTGGAAGCAAAATCAACTAGGCTTTCTAAATCCTCTTCCCTTCTCGGCCAGTTTTCGAAGGTTGCTCGGAGGTAGGTTTGATACCACCCGCCAATGGCTTCTTCGACCACAACGGATGGAGTTGCTGTAGCTGCAATCACATCAATGTTAGCCAAGGTTTCAGCCATCGATTCCCAGTCTTCCTTGGCATCTGCTGGAACTTTTTTAAATACTTTTTCTTCTCCCAAGACCTGGCAGATTGAGACCGCTTTTTCAGCGGCAACTTGGGTAGCCAGTTTTAACAGTTTGATTGCGGTTTTTTCTCCAATTTTAGGGAGTAGGCAAGCAAAACGGAAGAAAGCAGTACTGTCTTTGGGGTTGGCCACAAATCTTAATTGGGCGACCATATCCTTAACATGAGCTTGTTCGAAAAATTTCAATCCACTGGTTATGAGAAAAGGAAGTCCGCGACGAGAGAGTTCAACCTGTAGCTCCATAGCGTGATAATGAGCTCGGTATAGGATGGCGATTTGATCATAGTTTGCACCGGAATCATAAAGCTCTTCAATTTTAGAGATTACAAAATCAGCCTGTTGATAAGCTTCCAAGGTTGGTACCACTCTGGGTAATTCATGGTGTGGTCGGGATGCCTTTAATTCTTTAGTAAAACTTTTCTCAGCCGTTCGATTCTCAAGAATTCCGTTGGCTAAATTAAGGATTTCGGGAGAGCTTCGGTAATTGGTTTCGATTTTATAAATTTTAGCTCCCGGGTGCCTCTCTGGAAAAGAAAGGATCTGATCGAGGTCTGCCCCTCTCCAGGTGTAGATGCATTGAGCATCGTCACCTACGGCCATTACCTGATGGTTTGAAGCAATTTGGTCTACAATACTGGCTTGGAGCAAATTCACGTCCTGATATTCATCTACGAGGACATGGGAAAAACGATTTTGGAAATAGGTGCGTGCATCTTCGTGTTTTTCCATAAGCGTTAGCCAAAAGACAAGTAGGTCGTCGTAATCGGTTAAACCTCGAGCTAATTTCGTTCGGGTATAAGCGTCGAAGAAATGCTCAATTTTTGAGACAAGTTCACGGTTCGACGGATAACGTGCGAGGGCTACCTCTTCGACATCTTTTCCCACATTTCTGGCATAGCTTATCAATCCTTTGATCGGCTTTGCCTTGGGGTTTTCTTTTGCCTTAAAGAAGTCGGGGTCAATTTCCCGAATGATTTCATTTAAGAGTGCGTCGGAATCACCATCATCGAGGATGGTAAAACTTCTCGGCAGACCGATTAAATCTCCAAACATGCGCAGTGCCTGGCCACCGACATGATGAAAGGTACCACCAAGAAATCTGTGACCGCCTATGCCGGTCAATTCTTCAACTCTTTCAAGCATTTGCCTAGATGCTTTGTTGGTAAAAGTGAGCAGGAGGATAGATTCCGGAGGAGCTCCTTGTTCCAAGAGGTAAGCGACCCGATAGGTCAAGGTACGTGTTTTACCCGAACCGGCTCCGGCCAGAACTAAAGCAGGACCATTTGGTGCAGTGACCGCCTGGTACTGGTCTGCGTTTAACTCTTTTTTAAAATCAATGCCTTCGCCAGTGGCAGGCTTGATTGATTGGGGTGGCGGACCAAATAAATCGTCTTCTTCGTCTTCGTAGTCGTACATGTTAAGATGATGCTGAACTTGCTTTGGATATTAGAGGTGCAAGAAAATCACGATGAACAACCTCGGGTCGATTGCTCCAGGAATAAGTCTTGATCACGGTTTCATTACTTGCTCCGATAATATTTTTAAGCTCTTCACTTGCAAAACGGGCAATTCCCCGGGCAATGATTTTACCTGTCGGATCGAGGATAGATACTACATCTGACCGTCCAAAGGAACCGGTTGAATGTAAAATCCCACTGGCTAAGAGGCTCGCACCTTGTTCAAGGATAGCCGTGCAGGCTCCTTGATCAATTTCGATTGATCCCTGAGGGCTTGGGAAAAAAGCCAGCCATTTCTTGCGTTGCTTTAACTCTAAGCCCGCGGGGGCAAAAAAAGTACCCTCGGTTTTACCTTCGATAATTTGCGGAAGTCGACCTGGGGTTTCCCCACATCCAATAAATACTGCACAACCTGATTTTGTCGCTACTTTGGCTGCCTCAATTTTAGTAGCCATTCCACCCATCGCGGTCGGGCTGGTCGTACCTTCTGCCATTTTTTCGATCTCAGAATTAATTTCACTCACAAACGGAACAAGTACACCAGAATTTACCGATGTCATTAAGCCTTTTGCGGTTGTCAGGATAATTAGAAGTTCGGCTTGTGTTAGGGAGGCTAGAAGAGCTGACAATATGTCGTTATCACCAAATTTTAATTCTTCATCACTAATTGAATCGTTTTCATTGACGACTGGAACTACACCTCTTTCGAGCAGAGAATCTATTGTTTCTTTTACTTTTATTGATCTTGCTTCTTCATTAAAATCCTCACGGGTTAACAAAATCTGGGCGGCCAAAAAATCATGGGCACTGAGGGCAGATTTCCATGCGTGCATCAGTTCACTTTGCCCAACTGAAGCACATGAACGAAGTACAGACAAGTCATCTGGCCTTGAAGCAAGACCAAGTTTCCCCATGCCTAAGCCAACGGCACCAGAGCTAACAAGCACAACATCAATACCTTGCTTCTTGAGCAGATCTATACCGGAACAAATTTGAGAAATTCTTTCTACTCGGATGTTCCCGTTACCAGCTGATAAAAGACCGGTTCCTAATTTGATTACCACTCGCTTCATCTATTACATCGTCCTAAGCGTCAAAAATGCGAGAAAAGGTAAATAGAGCAAACCTCAAGCAAACGAAGTTTGTTTGATTCTCAATTTGCCTAATAACTTTTGCTTTAGACTTTTCTTAAATCAGATTCCTTTGCACTCACTGCTTGAGTGATTTGGTCTCCCATATCATCAGTCAATTTTTGGACCTCTTTTTCTGCCCTCTTAAAGTCATCTTCGGGAAGGCCTTCTTTTTGTAGAGATTTTAGCGTATCTAAACCTTCTTTGCGGGAAGCTCGAATTCCAATCCTTCCATTTTCCGCGAAGCCCTGAGCCATTTTGCATAATTCCTCCCGCCTTTCCCCACTTAACTCGGGGATAGGTAACCGTATGAGTTCACCAGTAACAACTGGATTAATGCCAAGTTTTGCATCGATAAGTGCTTTTTCGATAGGAGCAACAGTCCCTTTGTCCCAGGCTTGAATCTGCAGGGTTCGCAAGTCTGGTGTAGTGATGGCAGCAACATCTCTTAATTTCATAGCGGATCCGTAGACATCAACTGTAACTCCTTCGATCATTGAGGGATTTGCTTTGCCTGTGTGTAGAGTGGCAAACTCACTTAAGACATGATCTACAGACTTTTGCATGTCGCTTTTTATCTTTTTAAAAATAACTTCGGTATCCATAATATTGTAGGGTTTTGTATTGTATAAATTAAATAGGTATACCTAGCGAACAATCGTTCCAATCGATTCACCGCAAACCGCTTTGCGAATCGATTGCTCCTGTTGAAGGTCAAAAACAAGAATGGGCATGCGGTTATCCATACATAGAGAAAAAGCGGTTGAGTCCATGACCGATAAGCGTTTTTCCAAGCAATCCATGTAAGTAAGTTCAGAAAACCTTTTGGCGTCTTCGTGCTTGTGTGGGTCCTTGTCATAAATACCATCCACCTTGGTCGCCTTTAAGATAATATCGGCGGAAATTTCACTGGCTCTTAACGCAGCTGTAGTATCGGTAGAAAAATATGGATTTCCAGTGCCTGAAACAAAAATAACTATTCTTTCACGTTCGAGGTGCCGAATTGCCCGGCGTTGAATGTAGGGCTCGGCTAATTTATCCATAGGAATGGCACTTTGTACTCGCACTACAGCCCCCATTTTTTCCAATCGATCCATCAAAGCGAGACCGTTGATAACCGTGGCAAGCATACCCATCGAATCCCCTGTTGTTCGGTCAATGCCTTTGTCGGTCCCTTGTAAACCTCGAAAAATATTACCACCACCTACTACAAGTCCAACCTCTACACCCATATCAGAAACCGCTTTTATTTCACCGCAGATCTTTTCTAAAGATTGAGCAAAAATGGGTTCACCTGCTGCTCGATTTCCGAGAATTTCCCCACTGATTTTAAGAATAATTCGTTTGAATTTGGGTTTAGGCATCATAAATTTGAGATATGGTAGTTCCTTGACTTTATCGGATGATAAAGCAGTATGTGAATCCCGTAGCCTGGTGGTGTAATGGTAGCACAGAGGTTTTTGGTACCTTCAGTCGGGGTTCGAATCCCTGCCGGGCTGCCACTTGTATTTTTTGATCACTTTGATTTGCTTAAAGAAGCGTTGCAAAACTTCTTAGTTTTCAAATGGATCAAATGTAGGTGGCGGTGGGGGTGGTTCCGGAAATTCTGTAAAATCTTTCTTATTAGATTCTGTTGGAGCAGGGTTAGCAAAAACATCTCCTAAAGGAACTTCTTCAGGATCATTGTTACTTTGTGGGTTGTCAGTGCTTTCTCCAAACGGATCAAAGGTAGCCGGTGGTGCGGGAGGATCGTTTAAAGGACTTCCCGGAGAAGGCTGAGTTTCTTCAAAAGGGTTTGTATTTGATTCATCGGGTAATTCTTCTCCAAAAGGATCAAAAGTATCTGGAGTAGGCGGAGCGGGGAAATTACTTGTATCAGGTACCTCGAATGGATCATTTCCAAAAGGGGCTTCAGATTTGGGCTGAGGGGGGAAAGATGATTCCTTTGATTGAGGCTCTGCAGGCGGTGGTAAATCACCAAACGGGTTGAAAGAAGGTGCAGGAGCTGGTGCAGGAGGTGGCGGGGGTAAAGTATTCTCAGGTGCCTTTTTTATAACTTTTTCTGGCTTGGGTTGGGGAGGTGGGAGAATTTCAACAGGAATAGATGGAGGCAACGGATCCTTTGACGAAGGAAGTAATTCCGTTTTAGGATCTTCAGGAACCTTTTCATCGGAATTATCCTGTTTGCCCTCATCAAGTTGGATGGGCTTGGATAGTTTATTACTTGGAATGGGTTGATTTTTATTTTTTTCTTTTTCGGGCAAAGGAGGCAGATCGATCTTTTCTAATGCATCAATTTCACCCGAGCTTTCTCGTGAAGCTGGTTCTTTATCTTTTGTTTCTTCAGCAATAGGAGGGGAAATAGGGGTAGCAATTCTTTGTCCGGTTAATAAATCTTGGGCAGGAACACCGTTGTTAAACCGAATTTCCGATATTTTTTCTCCGATCTCGTCCCATTCGGTGCATACGCCATGTTCGAGGTTGTTTTTAAAATTATAGTCAAACTGTTGTTGCCCAGAAAGGTACCATCCCTTGGAATTACCTTCCATCTTATCGTCTAAGAATTGGGCGGAGAGGCGCTTCTTACCATTTTCATACCAAATTGTCCTAAGACCGTGTTGCTGATCTTTTTGATAAAAGAGACCGAGTTTTTGTTGTCCGTTGGGGTACCATTCCGAGGATGGACCTTCCCGCAACCCGTGTCTGTAGAGTGTTGCTGATTTCTCGGTTCCGTCCGCGTACCACTCTTTGGCTTCTCCGTGAGCAACCCCCTTCCGCATTTCGACCTGAAAACTTTTAATCCCGTTGGGGTGCCATTCTGATTTTGGTCCGGTTAGTTGATCTTCTTGATAAGTTTCTTCACGCCATAACTCGCCAGTGATTCGAAATTCTTGAGATGGACCGTGGCGATTGCCGTTTTTATAAACTATAGAGGTTCTTTTTCTACCGTTGTAGAAATATTCTAGGGTGATCCCGTGTCGCTTACCATCTTTCCAGGAAGAAATTGATTTCGTAGGGCTTTGCTCAAAAGTTTCGATGGCCTTACCACTGAAGGGTTCCATCTGCTTGGTAAGGTTGCCCTCGATTTCGGCTTCGCGAACTACGCCTGTGTCGTCGACTTCCAACCAATGGAGCATGACGGTTTGGTCAGTGGAAAAGGTCAGTGGGTCTGTGCTTGTATTACTTAAATGAACACAAGAAACAAATGGTATGAGAGCGAGGGAGCAAATCCAAGGAGCCAGTGACTTCTTCATAACTAGTTTAATGTCTTTGCCAAGAGGTTGTGGCAAGAGGTTTTTCGGAGGCGGAGTTTCGATGCAGGTAAGCTTTTTGGGTTTTGTTAAAAGATTTTTCAAACTTGATGAACTTAGTTGATAGGCCTTGAATCTCAAAACTATGGAAACACACGAGATAGATTATGAATTGATTGGCGACGACATGCAGATCGTTGAGATTGAACTAGACCCCGAAGAAACTGTGGTGGCCGAAGCAGGTGCCATGAATTATTTGGAAGAAGGTATTGAATTTGAGGCCAAAATGGGAGACGGGTCAAAACCTCGCCAAGGTATGTTTGGCAAATTATTTGACGCGGGTAAAAGAGTTCTTACCGGGGAATCAATTTTCATGACCCACTTTACTAATCATGGAATATTGAAAAAAAAGGTCGCATTTGCTGCTCCTTACCCGGGGAAAATTATTTGTATGGATCTTAAAAAGCTTTCAGGGGAAGTTCTTTGTCAAAAAGATTCTTTCCTTTGTGCCGCCTTAGGCACTCAAATTTCCATTGCATTTCAGAAGCGTCTAGGTGCGGGTTTTTTTGGAGGTGAAGGATTTATTTTACAAAAATTACAAGGAAGTGGAAAGGCATTCGTACATGCCGGAGGAACAGTTGTAACCAAAGAGTTACAAGGAGAAACCCTTCGGGTGGATACTGGTTGTGTGGTTGCTTTTGAATCTAGTCTTCAATTTGATGTGCAAATGGCTGGTGGTTTAAAATCAATGTTTTTTGGTGGGGAAGGCTTATTTCTTGCAACCTTACGTGGCCATGGGCGTGTATGGTTGCAAAGCCTTCCTTTTTCCCGCTTAGCAGATCGTGTAATCCAGTCCGCCCCGTCTTTTCAGGGAAAAGACAAGGGGGAAGGCTCGGTCTTAGGAGGGCTTGGGCGGTTAGTTGATGGCGATTAAAGAATCTGTTACAGAAATAAAAGGGAGGGTAGGAAAAGAATTTTAATCGGGATAAAGAAAATCTTCCAGGTCTCTCCTTTGTTTTTTAGTGGGTCTGCCTGTTCCTTTCTTATTAGTAATTCGAAGAGTTAGTCGCTTTCCATGTTCTTTTGCTTTTTCATAAGCCTCGGGAGTGGTCAGATCGCTCAAAAGATTTTGAGCTAGAGGTGCAGATAACCGCTTTTGACTCAAATTTTCTACCTTTACCACCTTTTGCAATGGACCTAGTTTGATCGAAATAATATCCCCTTTTCTAATCTCCTTAGATGCTTTAAGGGGCTGGTCATTTATTTTAACCCAGTTTTTCTTACAGGCTTCCGATGCCATGTTTCTTGTTTTATATAATCGGGCGGACCATAACCATCGGTCGACTCTCATCTTTTCGAGGTTATCGTATTCAGGCATTCAAGTGAAGTAAGGTAGGCTTTATTATTTTTTGGGGAAATTAGTCAGCGTTTTACACTGGCTCGATAAGTACCGGTTTCGGGAAAGTTCGATTGATTGTTTTCCTTTGAATTTATTATGGGAGTCAGTTCTATAATGAACTCTTCTTTAGTAATAGGTGTCTGGAGAGTTCTTGGAGACTGAGGCAAGTCGGGTTTAGGTGAAGCTTTTGGAGGAAGGTTTAGGAAAATAGATTCCGCCTTATCCCAGTTCATATACAACCAACCTCCAGCACTCCCAAGTAATACTAGAGAAAAAAGTAGCATGAGTGAACCCGCGATTCCTGAACTTGCTGAATTTTCAGCTTCGGATGAGGCTTTTTTTCTTTCAATTAAAATACCCACTAATATGGAAATCTCGAAGAGAAAATATAGGGGGATTGTAAGGATACACAGACTCACTGGGTCACCACCCGGAGTAATGAGAGCAGCAGAGACCATTAAGATAACAAGAACAAACCTCCGACTTGAGCGCAATTTTTGAACAGTTAGTACTCCAATACGGATTAACAAGATCAATACCAATGGAAATTGGAATGCCAGACCTACAGCAAATGTCATCCAAATTACAGTACTGTAATAATTTCCGGCCTCTGGACGGTATATTTCGAGCCCTAATACATTAAAAGAAAATTCGATAGTAAAGGCCAGGGATAGGGGAAGGATGAAAAAGTAAGTCATCCCAGAACCGGCCAAAAAAAGGAAAGTGGCGGCTAAACAGCCAGGAAAAAAGACTTTTTTTTCTTTGAAGGTTAAACCAGGGGTCACAAAACTTCCCACAAAATAAAAGATAAGGGGAAGAGAGAGACCCAACCCTCCGAGGAAGCAAATTTTCATAGCAATGAAAATGGGCGAGTAGGAACGAATAACTTGCAATAAATTTCGGTCTTTGCCACCGGCAAAATGAATGAGCAATCGCAAACGATGTTGAGGGTCAGCAACTCCCCAATTTATAAGGTCATTTTCCGTGGCGTGAATTAAGTCAATTAATTCAACGCCCTGTTCTTCCAAATTCGCTTGGTACTGCGAGAGTCCGGTTGCCTGTAGGTCAATCGACAGGTTACCAAAGTCTTGAACCGCCGATATCAAGGGCCGTTGTAGCAGTCGGACTGAATCGCCCAAAAAGGCCGCCACCACCACACATCCTAATACAAAGGCAACAAAGGATTTAAAAATTACCCAGCGCATTTCTTCCAAATGCTCTAAAAAATGCATTTTATTTGGATCGTTTCTGCCTGCCTTGGCTTTCCCTAAAGCTCCAACTAGTCCACGCTCGCGAAAGCGTTGGCCAAAAGTTTGTGGATTATCCTGGGGAGGTGGTGGGGTCATCATTCAAGAGTTAGCAAATTACGTATCACAAAATATAGGAACCTATAATTTTGGTCTAAAAACCGCGAGCCGTCTAGCTTGGAATCTTAGTCAAGCAGCACAAATTTCATTTACTAAGAGAAATTTGTATTGGGCAAAAAATTTAATGTTCATGAAAATTTCAACTGTTGCTTGGTTATAAAAGTGCTCCGTTGACAAGTCCGCACATTGTTTAGATATTTGACGGTTTGTTATATTTTCCCCCAGTAAATTAGATCCCAAAACATAAACCCACCACTTAAACATGGCACAGACAAAGAAGACCAAATCAGCCAAAACTAAATCGGCCAAGAAAGCCCCCGCCAAGACGGCCAATAAAGCCAAAGACATTAAATATGTCTACGACTTCGGAAAGAAGACGGACGGAGATGCCAAGTTGCGTGAACTGCTTGGAGGAAAAGGAGCCAATTTAGCTGAGATGGCCCGGATCGGATTGCCCGTGCCTCCAGGATTTACCATTAGCACTGAAGTTTGTACCCATTACTATGCTAACAAACGCACCTATCCTAAGGTTTTGGATTCACAAATCCGTAAGTCCGTTGAGTTAATGGAAAAACAGTTGGGTAAGAAATTGGGCGATTTAAAGACCCCTCTTTTATTATCTGTCCGCTCAGGTGCTCGCGATTCTATGCCAGGTATGATGGATACCATCCTCAACCTTGGTTTGAATGATGAAACTGTTGAGGCATTGGCTACCTCCTCTGGAAATGCACGTTTTGCCTGGGATTGTTACCGTAGGTTTATTCAAATGTACGGAGATGTGGTCATGGGAGTACAAAAGCTTCCTTCTGAAGATCATGACCCATTTGAAGAAATAATTGAAAAATTTAAGGCAGAGATTTTCCCTAAGCAAAAAGGCGAGGTTGATGATTCTAAAATCTCCGTAACCCAGATGAAGGAATTGGTTAACCGATTCAAAATTTTGGTTAAAAAACGTACTGGAAAAGATTTCCCCACTTGTCCTTGGGAGCAACTTGAAGGTTCTGTCGGAGCGGTATTTGGATCATGGATGAATGACCGAGCTATTGTATATCGTCGGAAATATGGTATCCCCGCAGCGTGGGGAACCGCGGTGAATGTTCAAGCGATGGTTTTTGGAAATACTGGAAAAAAGTCGGGTTCCGGAGTCGCTTTTACTCGCGACCCGGCATCAGGAGAGAAGGTACTTTATGGTGAATTCCTTACCGATGCTCAGGGGGAAGATGTTGTTGCGGGTGTGCGTACGCCCCGCCCTGTCGCTCAACTCAAAAAAGTTCTTCCCAACCCTTTCAAGGAACTAGTCGCGGTTCAAAAAACTTTGGAAAAGCATTTCAAGGACATGCAGGACTTCGAGTTTACCATCGAGGAAGAGAAACTCTACATGTTGCAAACGCGAAACGGTAAAAGAACCGGGCTAGCAGCAGTGCGTATTGCGGTTGAAATGGTCAAGGAACGTTTGATCGATTGGAAGACCGCGATCAACCGCGTGCCAGCCGATCAGTTAGATCAAGTGCTTGCTCCAGTTTTTGATGCGGCTGCCCAAAAAGCAGCTGACACCCTTTGTAAGGGATTGCCTGCTGGTCCAGGTGCTGCATCTGGTCGCGTCTGCCTAAATGCTGAACGCGCGGTAGAAGCTGCCAAGTCAGGAAAGGTATTGCTTGTGCGCCAAGAAACATCTCCTGAAGACTTGCGCGGAATGATTGCCGCAGAAGGAATATTAACTGCTCGCGGTGGTGTTTCGTCGCATGCTGCTTTGGTTGCGCGCCAAATGGGTAAGGTTTGTGTATGCGGAGCTGCCGCTTTGGAAATCGATTACAAAGCCCGTACCGTAAAAGTTGGTAAGAAAACCTTCAAGGAAGGTGATTTCATGTCAATTAACGGAACCAATGGTGAAGTATTTGGCGGTGAGTTAAAGACTGCTCCATCTGAAATCATTCAGGTTTTGGTCGATAAAAAATTATCACCGAAGAAAAGCCGAGCTTATCAAAACTTTTCCAAATTGATGAAATGGTGCGAAGAAGCAACTAAGATGGATGTTCGAACCAATGCGGATTCACCTACACAAGTTGCCAACGCAGTCGCCTTTGGAGCTAGTGGTATCGGACTATGCCGTACCGAGCATATGTTCTTTGAGGGGAATCGAATCGATGCGATGCGCCAAATGATATTGGCTGATGATGAAAAGAATCGACGGACTGCATTGAAGAAGCTCCTGCCTTTTCAGCGAAAAGATTTCACTGGGATATTTAAGGCATTGGAAGGACGACCTGCGACCATTCGCTTATTGGATCCTCCCTTGCACGAATTCCTTCCGCATGATCAAAATTCGCAACGTGACCTCGCCAAAAAGCTCGGTGTTCCTTTAGCTTCAGTAAAACGTCGCGTTGAAGATCTTCACGAGTTTAACCCCATGCTTGGCCATCGCGGATGCCGACTAGGTATTTCTTATTCTGAAATTACAGAGATGCAAACTCAGGCAATTATTGAAGCTGCTTTAGCTGTTCAAGAGTCTGGCATTGAAGTAAAACCCGAAATTATGGTTCCGTTGGTTGGTTTTGCCAAGGAACTTGAATTACAAGTTGAGGTTATTCATGCAACTGCCAAGAAGGTATTTGCGGCCAAGGGTAAAAAGGTGAAATACTTGGTTGGAACCATGATTGAAATTCCCCGTGCAGCTTTGGTTGCAGATGAAATTGCTAAAACAGCTCAGTTCTTCAGTTTTGGAACGAATGATTTGACCCAAACAACCCTCGGCATGAGCCGAGATGATTCAGGAAGCTTTCTTCCTAATTACACTGAAATGGATGTGGTTTCGGCTAATCCTTTTGCAAGTGTTGATCAAACTGGTGTTGGGCAACTTATGGAAATCGCGGTCAAGAAGGGTAAGTCTTCTCGTCGTGGAATAAAGTTGGGTATTTGCGGAGAACATGGAGGTGATCCTTCAAGTGTCGTTTTCTGCCATAATATCGGATTAAATTATGTCAGTTGTTCTCCGTTTCGTGTACCTACTGCCCGTCTTGCAGCAGCTCAGGCAGCTGTTTCTTAAGTTTAAGTATAAGTTTGGATATCCTTTCTGAAATGAGGCCCGGGTGCTACTTGCACCCGGGCTTTGTTGTGTAAACAAAAGTAGGATTTATTCGATGTTTGAGGTAAAAGAAAAACCAAGGCTGGTTGAGCGTGCTTTCTTATTGGCATGCGTACACACTGAAAAAGATCGTGAGGAAGCGGATTCCTTACTGGATGAACTCGACGAATTGATTAGGAATTTGGGAATACAAATAGTGGGCCGTAAGGTAATTCGAATTCGTAAAACCTCGCCCCGCTATATGCTTGGTAAAGGAAAGGTGGATGAAATCCTCGATGAATTAAAAGAAGTTAATGCAGATGTGATGGTTTTTGATAACGAAATTTCTCCTGCTCAACAAAGAAATTGGGAAAACGAAAGCAAGATACTTGTGATCGATAGACATGAAATCATCTTGGATGTTTTTGCTGAACGTGCTCAGACCAAGGAAGCGAAGCTACAGGTTAAACTTGCCCGTTTGGAATATTCCTTACCACGGTTAAGACGAGCCTGGACACACCTTGGGAGGCAGCGAGGTGGCGGGGTTACACAACGGGGCGAAGGAGAGGCTCAAATCGAACTCGACCAACGTATGTTACGGGATCAGATTTCGGTAACCCGTAAAGAAATTGTTCAGGTTTCCAAGCAAAGACAAACTGGAAGGTCTCGTAGGCAGCGCCTGCCTTTACCTTCCGTGGCCATTGTAGGTTATACAAATGCAGGTAAGACGACTTTGCTTAATACTCTTACAGGTGCCAATGCTCTTTCTGCAGACAAATTATTTGCCACGCTTGATCCAACTAGTCGTCGGTTACGTTTACCTACAGGCCGAATAATTGTATTAACAGATACGGTTGGGTTCATTCGTAAATTACCTCACCGCTTGGTGGATTCTTTTAAAGCCACACTAGAAGAAGCACTTGTTGCCGATTTAATTTTACACTTAGTCGATCTGTCTAACCCAGAATATGAAGCTCAAATGGACACGACCCAAAAGGTACTGGCTGAATTGGGTGCTTCTGATAACGAGCTAGTAACGGTTTACAATAAAGTTGACCGTGGGGGCGATGAAATAGAACGGCTTAGGGCAAAGAAAGTTGGCAAAGATTCTGTTTTTATAAGTGCTCAGACAGGGGAGGGTGTACCTCGACTAATAGATCGTTTAGAAGAAATTTTTGCGGGTAAGCGTGAGATCTTAAAGTATTTAATTCCCTTAAGCAGATATGATCTCGTCGCCCGTTTGAGAGATCAGGGTGAATTAACGAAAGAGGAAACTAACGACGATGGTTACACTATACTCGGATCACCTCGCGATGGGTTGATCCATGCGCTTGAGGAGTTCAAGGTTTTTAATTAATTTCCTTTTTCCTTGTTTCTGAGGTAGTCCACCCAGGTAACACGGAACATGCCAGCGGCTATCCAAAAAACTCCTGACATGCAAAAAGATGTCATACTGGAAACAATATTGACTGCTAAAGGATCTTGAGAAGGAACATGAGGTATGAGCACTTCCCGCATGAAAAGAAAAAAGAAAACAGCGAGGACCAAGTCGATCAATGCACCTTTGCGTGTGATTAAAGGTTGTTGTGTGGAATCTTCAGACATAAATGTTCAGGATGTAGCCGGATTGAAATAGGTCAATTCAATCTAGCTTTCAATATCGTGCAAATCAAATAGGCGCTGCTTTATTTCATCCACACTTAAACTTAATAACATTTGAGGTTGTATGCGGTTACTCGGAAGAGCGGGTAAGTGGTCTAATTTCTCCGCTAAGCAAAGGTTGCGATTTGCTGAAACTTCATCAACGCGATCGATAGGAGTAAAGTGTGGGGCACCAGAAACAACTTCTGGATATTCTTCAATTAGATCCTTGATTGCTAAAACTGCTTCAGCAAAACGGTCCAATTCTTTTTTGGTGTAGCTCTCTGTAGGTTCGATCATCAATCCGAAAACCTCAGGAAAGGCAACGGTCGGAGCATGAAAGCCAAAATCAAGAAATAATTTACCAACCTGGGGAATCGCCTGGCTTTTGCTTACTCCAACTTTCTCCAAACTTGAGAAGTCCTTTTCACTTAAGGTAAGGATGAATTCGTGCATTCTTTCAATCTTTCCAGCACCAGCAGGCAGGGTAGGGTAACGGGATCGAAGAACTTCGAAAAGATAACGTGCGGAAAGTACTGCAATGGAAGACATCCTCGGTACACCTTCTTTGCCAAGACGAATTAGATAAGCATATGCTCGTACTTTATGGCCAAAGTTTCCCCAGTTTCGATGAAAACGTCCTATGCTCCTCGATGGAGAGCTAGATCGATATGTTCCATCCGCTTCTTTGTAGATTTGTTTGCCAGGCAAAAAATCAACTAACCGATCAGATACCGCTACGATTGCGTCCCCTGGACCGCCCCCTCCGTGTGGAATTGTCCATGTTTTATGCAGGTTATTATGAACTGCATCCACCCCAAGTTTTCCTAAATCGACAATACCAGCAATGGCATTCATGTTGGCACCATCCATGTAAACCAATCCACCTGCTCGATGAACATTTTTTGCTATTTTGGCAAAATTCTCTTCAAAAATACCTGAGGTGTTTGGGTTGGTAATCATGATACCGCAGAGATTTTTACCGTGCTCTTCAAGTTTGGCCTGAAGATCATCTAGATCGATTGTTCCGTGGTCGTTTGCCTTGAGGTAGACGATGCCGTTCCCGTATCCAGCTGTGGCTGCTGTGGCAAAATTGGTACCATGTGCAGAGCTTGGTATCAGCACGATATTTCGTTGCTCATCATTTCGAGACTTATGGTAAGCCTGAAAAAGCTTCAACCCTACCAACTCACCTTGTGCACCGGCAACAGGTTGGGTGGTCACACCAGCCAATCCGGTAATTGATTTGAACCACTCTTGAATTTCAAAAAGAATTTGTAAAGGTCCTTGAACATCTTCTTCGGGGGCTTGTGGGTGTACTTGTGAAAAACCATCCAAACCTGCAGCCCAATCGTTTAACAATGGGTTGTATTTCATCGTACATGAACCCAGCGGGTAGCAACCATCGTCTGGGCTAACATTCAGCTCGGCTAACTGTTGATAGTAGTTGAGTAGTTCGTCATGGGAGAAACTGGGAAGGTTTGCAGCTTCAGTACGAAAGAGGTGAGCCGGTGTGTCTGCTTCTGTTTGGTAACTTTGGCCGGCGGGGAAATACTCAAATAAAAAGTCTTTAACTAAGCTAAGAGAATTTTCGTCGTGCAGATCAGAAAAACTTATTTTGTACAACCTTTGGGATTCCTCAGGTAATCGATGGGTAACTTCAATACCTATGTGGAGATTTTGCAACCTAGCTTGCTTTAAAAATTGGTCATTATTTTCGTCTACACGGATAAGCAAATCGTTAAAACTTGGAGTTTCCGGAAAAGCGATTTCAACTCCTTGTCTTTGGCGTACCCATTCTGAAACTTTTTGGCGTGCATTTAATGCACTTGCCAAAGAATTTCTTAATCCTTTTTCTCCCTTTGCTAAAAGGTTTGCTCCTGCAACCGTTGCGAGAAACGCTTGATTTGAACAGACATTGGAAGTGGCTTTTTCCTTTCGAATATGCTGTTCACGAGTGGATAAAACCATAACAAAGCAATCACGACCTTGAGCATCTTTGGCTCGACCAACATAGCGCCCAGGGGTATTCCGTAAGTCTCTCTTTGCCTGGTCATGGTATCGACATCCAAATAACCCAAGACCAGGTCCTCCGAAAGAGGGTGGAATTGCTAAGTGCTGGGCTTCTCCAGCAATAAAGTCGACCCCGCTTTCCCCAAACTCAGAGGGTGGTTTGAGTCCTCCGGTAGCCAAAAGTGCAGGATCAATCACCGCGATGGACGGAATTTTCCAATGGTTGGAAAGATCACTTAATCGATCAACTTCTTCGAGAAGTCCTAAGGCATTAACCTGAGGGAAAACAAAGGCGGATATGTTACCATGTTCTTTTGCTAAAAAATCTTCCAAGCGATCGTAGTCGATTCTTCCTGAATTAGGGCCTAAAGGACAGAATTCAAAGTTAAGATCAGTACCTTGAGCATGGGTTTCTAGGAAAGAAATATCTTCAGGGTATAGAGAAGAAGCTAGCAGGACGGAACCAGGGCGCTTCCTGGACCGACGGGCACAGGAAATGGCCTCAAACATAGCGGCTGAACGGTCGTATAAAGAAGTATTAATTGCCTCAAAGCCGGTAAGGGCGGATAAAACACATTGATAAATCCAGTGGGTGACCAGAGTACCCTGGCTGCGTTCGGGTTGGTAAGGGGTGTATGAAGTGGTGAGTGGGCGCAGCCTAGAGACCTCCTCTACGATTGGATGAACCTTCCAAACTGGGAGCAAATCTCCAATAAATGAGGTTACCAGCTTGCTGGATTTAGCTATGGTTTCTAGGTGGACCGCAGCGTCCTCGTAGCAAAGTTCAGTTGGCAAAATTGGTCCGTGTAAAAAACGTGTTTCCTGAGGAAAGTGGGCGAAGAGATCATCGAGTTTATCAACACCGGCTTTATCCATCATCTCCGCAATGTCAGAATCTGATGCAGAAATGTAGTGTCGGGGAATTTCCCGGGGGTATTCATTAGGGTCGTAGGGAAGAATACCAGTTGAGGAATTGCTTTTGATTGAATGTTGTACAGCGGTAGAACTCATAAATACACACTATCCATGAGCACCATGACAATGAACGCAAAATCATTCACGTTTACAAAAACTTTTAGGTCCTCATCAGGACCTAAATATTCAAGATTTAAAAGTTAGTTTAGCGACCGATAGGCCTGCCGTTGTCCCAGAAATTTCTTTCGGTAATTTCTCCAGTTCGGTCAAAAAAAATTTCTTCTCCATGAAGACGACCATTGAGTAAATTCACTTCACCTTGGGCAAGGCCCTGTGCATTCAAAATTCTCATACTACCGGTAAAAGGTGTCCCGCCTTGGCGGATACGAATGGTGTCAATTCCATCGATTAATTCGGTAATAAATACGGCCTCTGCTTCGCTTACAGTACCCTCCCAATCTACGGTGTCTTTGGGTTCGCCTGCTTGTTTGGAGGAATTACCTTGTTCAGGGATTGTTTCCTTTTTTTCTAGTACTTCGGGTTGTTCAGTTACTTGATCGTCGGGTGTATCATCCGAGAGGGGCGGGGATACAGAATTTGTAGAGGATTGAACCACGGGGATATCCTTGGGTAGAGTTACATCTGTTTCACTTGACTGGCTCGATGGAACTATCTTTTCAACTGTTTGTGGAGGTATGTTCGAGTCGGCAAGCACGGGTTCTGTTGATGGAGCGGCAACCTGATAATCCGAAGTATCCTCAAGGGGAGGCTTAGATAGCTTGGGCTTGGAGGATGCGGGAGGAAGTTTGGCGGGCTTGGATACAAGTTCGCCTTGTCTCCAGACCCCGTTGAGGGTTCGTCCGTCAAGGTAGGTCAATGTGCCCATTCCATGTTGAAGATCATCGAACCATTCACCTTCGTAGATCACATTTTGACTAGAGATAAAACGGCCCATTCCGTGACGTTTGCCAGCAAGAAAATCGCCCTCGTATTGTGATCCATCTGGCCAATCATAAATCCCCTTACCTGTCCTTTCGTCCTTAAGGTAGTCACCTTTGTAGCTTTCACCGTTTACCCATAGAAATCGCCCGGTGCCATGCCTGAGATCCTCTGCGTATTCGCCATCATAAGTAGATCCATCCAACCATCTGTAAATTCCAGAACCATGTTTTTCCCCGTCACGATTGATTTCCCCCTCATAGCTACCATCCGAAAAGTCCAACTTTGAGATGGGTTTGTTTTGGCAGCTAAAAATAAGAAAACAGGTGGAAAGACAGATAATAGTCTGTATGGACTTGTAAGACATAATTGATTTATCCAAAATCATAGTTTGCTTTCGGGCAAGCGTGTAAATCTAAAGAATTTGAACGGGATAGATATTTTCCGGTATTGAATTGCCACTTTTCTGCAAATAATAAATAAAGTCCATTTTCTACAGGAGAGGTGGCAGAGTGGTCGAATGTGCCCGACTCGAAATCGGGTGTGCCGCAAGGTACCGGGGGTTCGAATCCCTCCCTCTCCGCCAATCAATTACTTCGAGTAAATTAACGATCGTAGAAGGCATTGATTTTATCAGCCACATCCCGAAAGGAAATATCGGCAGAATAAACAATTTTGAATTCTTCAATCGCCTCCTCTTTCTTTCCCATGGCTTCAAAACAGCAGCCCAACTGATAGATGGCGTCTTTTTTGCGTTCATCCATAATTTGAATATCCGCTTTAAGCAGCTTGAACTGTTCAAGTGCCAAATCAAAAAACTTCTTGTTCAAGTATGCACGCCCCAAAAATAATATAGCATCCAGGCGTACCTTTGCATTTCGTTGTGCAAGTTGAAAGTGCGGTAAGCAGGTATCATATTCTGCTTCTTCAAATAGGATACATCCAAGTTCATAGCGGTATCCATATTCGTTAGGATATCTTTTAACCAAGGACTCAAGCTGGCTTCGCTGAAATTTTTTCTTGGCCAAAATTGCATCAGCAAGGCCTTTCTGGGTCTGGGCGTTGTCAGGGTCATTAGCCGAGGCTTTTTCCCATTGCTCAATGACTTCCTCGTAATAACTCAAGGTTAATTGACGCTCTTTTTCTTCAAGGGAGACATCTCCCTTTCCTGCTTCTAATTTGCGGGCTTGCTGGATCCAGGCAATGGCATTTTGCAAGTCTCCATAGCGCTGGTAATAATCACTGAGCTGCCTGTAGTGGTTGAGGTTTTGAGGTTCCGCCTGAACTTTATCATATGCCTGTCGAATTAAGCCTTCTAGCCCCTTTGCGTCGTTAACAGTTTTAGCAGATTGTTCGAGTGCTTCAGCTTCTTCTTTGTCTTTAAGTTGTTCGCGAAAATTAGATGACCCTTCCCATTTTCCTTGAGTCATGGCTACGGCAACCGAAGCCCGCTTCATCATATCCTCAGCATCTCCATCGGATGGGTTAATTTTCAGGATAGCATTTCCAGTTTGAATGGCTAAATCAGACTGTCCAGATTCTAGGTAGGCGTTGGCCAGTTTTTTGAGGTTGGCAAGGTCTTTGGGCTGAATCGAACGAATGGTTTCATAAGCAAAGACAACGGTTCCGTTCATTTCCAGTTGAGCACAGGCATCAGCAAGCATGTGATGGGCAGCAATGTTAAAGGGATTTTTAGCAATAAGTTCTTCTGCTGAGCCAATCGCCAACTCCGGATCCTTGCCTGATTTACTTCTAAATAGAAAAGGTGCATTCGTGATCTTGCCGAATAGCGAGCTCATGCCCTTGTTCGAATTCTTGGCAATTTTGAGTTGTTGTCCCCTTAGCCGTTTGCGAAGTTCCAAACATCCGGGAGATTGCTTGAGAATTGCTGAGTAGATATCGATGGAATAATTAGGGTCTTGGGCAATGGCTCGGTCAGCGCCTTCTAATTGCTTAATTTGCCGTGGGTCTAAGTCGGCAATTTTAATTTCTTCGATCATAATAGAAAGTCATAAGTAGCTAACCATATTCAGGTTGACGACAACGAATTTTGAATGGCTAGTTGGAGGCTATGGAAACTTGAATGTACTAATTTTTCAGAAGTAGCTTCCACGAGTAACCGAACTTTTGATTCTGTACCTGAATAACGAAGTAAAATGCGACCCTCGTCTTTGAGAATCTTTTCTTCTTTTTGAACAGTTTTAAAAAGTTCGGGCAGTTCTTGTATTGGAACTTTTTTGGAAACCTCAAAGGATCCGGACAAAGAAGGCCACAATATAATTTGCTTGGCCAGATCTTCGAGTAAACGAGATTGATCCTTCATTGCTTGGAGCACAGAAAGAGCAGCAAAAAGACCATCACCTGTGGGTAAGTAATCTGTACAAATAATATGACCGGATGATTCACCGCCCCAATTGCATCCGGTTTCCAACATTTTTAAATAAACATTTTTGTCTCCGACATCAGAGGTAAAGGTAGAAATGTCCATTTTAGAAAGTGAGGCCTTAAGACCACTATTACTATGAATGGTGGCAACAAATTTGGATGCGTTTAATTTTCCGTCCCGTTGTGCTTGCAAAGCAAGAAGACCAAGAATTTGGTCACCATCCACAACCCTGCCCTTCGAATCAACAAATCGTACACGGTCTCCATCCCCGTCATGAGCGATTCCTAAATCGGCCTGCTCTTTTTGTACGAGCAGTTGTAAAGATTGTAAATCCTCGGAGCCACACCCTTTGTTAATTATCCCTTCTCCACGATGGGAGGTAATCACGGATGCTCCCAAGTTTTTAAAAACCCGGGGGGTCGTCTCGCATGTCGCTCCATTTGCCAGGTCAAGGCAAACACGGGTGCCAGAGAGGTTTAGTTCTGAGAAAAATTTCGAAACCTGGGAGAGATAGTCTTTTACCAATGGTTGGGGGTGACTGGTATCAGAATCATGGGGAACGGCATGATTTTGATCAATCAGGCTTTCGAGGATTTCCTCCTCTTCTTGCTCGAGCTTTGTGCCAAGGGAGGAAAAACATTTGATTCCATTGTCAGGGTGAGGGTTGTGTGAGGCAGTGATCATTACCCCAAAGTCCGCTCGTTTATGAATTACTCCAAATGCCAAAGCTGGTGTAGGCAGGATTCCCGCATCATGTACCCGAACTCCAGTAGCTAATAATCCTTGAGTGATAGACTTTTGTAGCGAAGCTCCCGACGGCCGAGTATCTCGCCCAATGATTACAACGGGAGTCGGCGATTGTTGAGCTAAAAACTCTCCGATTGCAAATCCCACCTTCTGGGCGAACGAATCGTTCATGGTGGGGGATCCGTAAACCCCGCGGATTCCATCCGTACCGAAATACTTAGTCATGATGCAAAAAACTTCCTTGCTTTATTTAACCAACTGGAGAGACCATTTCCGTCTAACAATTCTTTTGCCTGTTCCACTCCCTCTGTTAGAGATTTGACTTTGCCGGCAACCCAAAAGGCAGTACTGGCATTCATGATAATACTTGCCCGCAGACCAGGGGGTGCTTTCCCCGTAAGCAGAGAATCGAAAATTAAGAGGTTTTGTTCCAGTGACCCTCCTTTTAAATCCGTGGATGGGTGGGTTGCTTGGCCCCAATGATTCGGACTAAAGGTTGTTGATTGGTTTTCCCCATCCATCCCGTAAGCACGAACTAAATTTGGGCCGCATGCGGTTAATTCGTCCATTTTGAGGGAAGTATTATCCGCTGTTTTACCATGTACGACCCATCCAGACTTACTTCCGTTTGCCTTAAGGGTATGAGCGATTTGTTCCAAATAAGCAGGGTCGTAGACTCCAAGAATTTGATAAGCGGGTAAGGCTGGGTTTAAGCAAGGACCCAATCGATTGAAGAGGGTGATTACACCTTCTCCGGCTAAGGCTTTGCGCACTGGGGCAAGGTGTTTAAAAGCGGGATGGAAATGAGGTGCAAATAAAAAGCAAAAGTTTAAATGATCCTGGCTTGCTTTTAGGCGATCGGATTGAGTTTCCAAAGGAATACCCAGTGCCTCAAGCAGGTCTGCACTGCCGCACTTCGAGCTTACAGATCGATTTCCATGCTTAATAACAGGAACACCACCTGCTGCCACCAATAAAGATACAAAGGTAGATATGTTAAAACTGCCTGAACGATCACCGCCTGTACCGCAAAGATCGATGGCTTGGCCTGAATAGTCCTCTAGCTCGGGATTTCGGGCAAAGCTGCGGAAGGCAGAAACAAACCCCGAGAACTCACCATTGGTTTCTCCTTTGTTCGCCAGACTTTTTAAAAAATCACTTTTGCTTTCGAGATTAATGGATTCGTTTATTAAAAGACCGGCTGCCTCGGTAATTTGATCGAAGCTCAGATCATTTCCAGAATCCAAGTAGGGTACATATTCGAGTAAAGTATTTTTCATTTGTAGAGATTGGGAGGGCGGCTTGGCCGATAAATTTAACAGGTATGAACTTGCCCGTCTTCCTAAAGTCATCAAATAAAAGATGCATCCATAATGCTACAATCAAAAATCATCTTATTTCTTATCTCACTAATTTTGGTCCCGGCTTTTCTAACAGCCGAAGAAGAGGGCAGGGAGAAAACTAATTCCATTATTGGGTATGGGGATGCGTTGGTGCTTGGTTTAGTTGAAGGAATTACTGAATTTTTACCAATCTCATCCACTGGACATCTTATACTAGTCAAAGAACAGATAATGGACCCATCCTCGATGGATGCATCTCAAGAAGAAGCGGTTGATGCCTACTTAATTGTTATACAAGCTGGAGCAATTCTAGCGGTTGCTTTGCTCTATGCTCGGAGAATATCGACTATCCTGCTCGGTTTTTTGGGGTTGGACCCGAAGGGAAAGAAACTGGGCATTAATATTTTGGCCGCGTTTGCTCCGGCGGCCGCGTTGGGCCCCTTTTTGGATTCTTGGATTGAATCATATCTTTTTGGGTCTATCCCTGTGGCAATCTCATTAATTTTAGGTGCGGGATTAATGCACTGGGCAGAGAAGCGAAAGCGAATTTTAGATGGGGCAGATCTTGGCAGCGGAAAAAACTTGAACGAACTGAATATTCGAAACTGCTTGGTTGTTGGCCTGTTACAGTGTGTTGCAATGTGCCCGGGAACGAGTCGTTCAATGATGACAATTGTGGGAGGATATTTGGTCGGGCTTTCTCGTGGGCAAGCTGCTGAGTTTAGCTTTCTTTTGGGCTTGGTTACATTAACCGCTGCCGCAGCATATAAAGGACTAACCAAGGGAGAAACCTTATTGGCAAACCTAGAGTATGGGCCCATGTTTTTTGGTTGCTTGGTTGCTGGAGTTGCTGCCGCTTTTTCGGTCCGTTGGTTGGTCGGCTATTTGGCTCGAAAGGGCCTGGGCTTGTTTGTTTGGTATCGGTTGGTCTTGGGTTTTTTGATTTTATCGATGTGTGTGGAGTTTTAATGGTAGGATTGAATGCTATGTTAGGCATACAGTGTTCTTGACGATGTTCCTTAGGAATGATTTAAAGGAAGCACTATGGGACAGCCTAAAAGAAAACAATCCAAGCAACGCAGTCGCAAACGTCGTGGTGCCAACCGCTTTAAAGCCCCCTTACTCATTAAAGAGCCAGACGGAACTTTTACTAGACCCCACCGCGTAAACCCAGAAACTGGTGAGTATCGCGGTCGTCAAGTTCTGGACTTAGAGGTTTAACCACCAGCGCAGAGCTGCATGGCCAAGCCAGAGGCTCGAATTACACTTGCTGTAGATGTTATGGGGGGGGACAAGGGTCCCTCTGAAGTGTTATCTGGGATAGTTAAGTCCTCTTCGTTTGTTCCTCGTGACCTAAAGTTTTTGTTGTTTGGTCCTGAAAAGGAAATTTTCGGGCTATTATCCGAAAATTCAGAATGGCAAAAAATCCATCACGAAGTTCGTCATTCACCTGAGGTTGTGGCAATGGATGAAAAGCCTATTGCGGGAATTAAAAACAAAAAAAAGTCATCCATGGCTTTAGCCCTTAATGCACTTAAGGAGAAAGAGGCCGATGCTTTGCTTTGTTGTGGAAACACTGGCTGTTTAATGGCAGGTGGAGCGATAAAGCTTAGAACTTTAGAAGGGGTAGAAAGGCCTGCCCTCTGTACGATTTGGCCAGGCCGAGAGAGATACTTCACACTTTTGGATGCAGGAGCTAATCCGCATCCTAAGCCTTACCATATCGTTCAGAATGCTATTCTTGGATCGAATTATGCTCGAGTAGCCCTTGGTTTGGTTCGTCCCAAAGTTGGACTGCTTACCATTGGTACTGAGGAAGGAAAGGGAAATGAATTGATTAATGAGGCCCACTCAATGCTTAAAGACATTGACGGTTCTATCATAAATTATGCAGGATTAATTGAGGGTTTTCAAATATTTGACAATGTGGTCGATGTCGTGGTGTGTGACGGTTTTGTCGGGAACATTGTGCTCAAGGCTTGTGAGTCCTTAAGTAAATTAATTGGAAGTTTTCTTGATGAGGAATTGAAACGAAACGCTCTGCGAAAAACGGGTGCACTGCTCTCGATGGGTGCCTTTCGTAGTCTGAAACAGCGAATAAATCCTGAACAATTTGGAGGAGCTCCTTTGCTTGGATTGAGTCGCAATGTAATTAAAGCACACGGTTCCTCAAATCGTAATCATGTATCTGGTGCGATCAAAATAGCACTAGATCTAGTTAGGCACGATATACTTGGTCAAATGCAGGATGATATTCGCGGAGCAAATGATCTACTACGGCCATTTTCTCAGTCAAGCGGACAAGACTGACTTATTATTATCCATGGCTAACCTTATTCATACTCGTATTCTCGGAATGGGTTCTTTTGGCCCTGATCGGGTAGTGGATAACCAAGAACTCAGTAAGACTGTCGATACTTCTGATGAATGGATTCGTGCCCGTACAGGTATCAAAGAGAGAAGGTTTGCAAGCAAAGATCAATCTACGAGCGATCTATCCTGTATGGCGGCTAAAATTGCCCTTGAAGATGCTAATGTTTTACCCGATCAAATTGATTTAGTCGTTGTTGCTACAATTACTCCAGATATGCCTTTTCCTTCTACTGCCTGCTTGCTGCAGCACAAACTAGGCTTGGGTAAGGTCGCCTGCTTTGATCTTGAGGCTGCTTGTTCAGGCTTTCTTTATGCCCTTGATGTGGCCGATGCCATGCTTTCCAGCGGTAGATATAGAAAAGCCTTGGTCATAGGTGCAGAAAAAATGTCGAGCATTATGGATTGGCAAGATCGTACCACTTGTGTCCTTTTTGGAGATGGGGCCGGTGCTGCAGTACTCTCAAAAGAAGGCGAGGGTATTGAACTTCTCGGCTTTTATTGTGGGGCCGATGGATCGAACCCTTCATGGCTATGCCAGCCAGCCGGTGGTTCGGCCCAGCCGGCAACCCCCGAAAGTATTAGCGATAGAAAACACTTTTTAAAAATGAACGGTCGGGAAATATTCAAGTCTGCTGTTCGGGTTATGGAATCTTCCTGCCGAAAACTCTTAGATGACCATAAAATTTCAATAGATGAAATTGATCATATTATTCCCCATCAGGCCAATATGAGGATTGTTGAGAGTTTGTCCCAAAGATTGAAGGTACCTCTTGATAAATTTTATTGTAATTTGGACCGTTTTGGAAATACCTCTGCCGCATCTATTCCTTTGGCATTGGACGAAGCGATTCGTTCAAAAAATGTCCAGCGCGGGCAACTGGGTTTATTAGTTGCTTTTGGTGCAGGCTTGACTTGGTCTTCAACCCTCATTCGTTTCTAGGTCGTTATCTTAATGAAATTTTACACCACCCGTACTTCTCTACTGTTTATCTTTTCAATCGTGATGACATTATCCGCTTTTGGTAACCCTCGGAGCAACCGAAGCACAGATGAAGAGAAAAAACACTTGTTTCCCGGTACTGGTTTTTTATTCAAAAACCGCAGTCCTTATGAAAATGACGAAGCGAAGCAGTGGTTCCTGGATGCATTGGAACTCCAAAAAACGGACGAAATTTCAGATGCTTTAAAACAGTTTGAAAGATTTACCAAAAGGAGATGTGACTTGGTAATAAAACTAGAGGATGTTCAAGTGTTGGTGGGTCCAGAAGCTCTCTATCAGGCAGCAATGATTCGAGAGAAGCAGGGAGATTGGAAAAAAGCGTTTGATCATTTACAGCTTATCGCACGGGCTTATGTTAGGTATGATTTCGAGCGGGTTGCTAATTCATTGATGAGGATTGCTGAACTACTTGCGACTGCTGAACTTCCAAAAAAATGGGGCGTGATTCCCAGGTTGCGCTCTGGTTCAGATGACCGAGAGCGCCTGAATCAAATAGTTGAGCTTTCTCGAGGCCCTCAATTTGCCCCACGGGCTCTTATGGTTTTGGCAGAAATTTCTCTTCAGGATGACAAAGAAGAGGAGGCTGTGAATGCCTTGGAAAGGTTGGTGAATTATTACCCGGATCATTACCTATCCGAAAAAGCTTATTTTAAGCTTGGGGAAATCTACAAAGGTTTTGTATCTGGTCCTTCCTATGATCAAGGGTCCACCCTTAATGCGTTAAACTATTTCGAAGATTATTTGATTTTATATGATCAACCACCTAGACGAGGCCCTGATGAAACCATTTCCAATTACCAGCAACGTATAAAAGAGAGTGCCGAAAGGAAAAAAGTGGCTCAAACTAACAAAAATAAAATGCGGGCTAGCTTGGCCCAAAGTAAGTTGGAGATTGGAAGATATGTTGAAAATTATGGTAAGTACTTTCTTACCCATTGGGAAAAATTAGGTAACAAACCCGCTTTGCAGTTCTATAATCAGGCAATTACTACAGCTCCCGAGTCAGATGCAGCTAGAGAAGCAGAAATGCGGGTAGCTGAATTGAGAAATGATTAAGTTTTTTTGGGGTAACCTTTTAGCTTTTTTACCCCTATTTATCTTTGCTGCCTGTTCCTACAAGCTGGGGTACCCTGAGGCAGGAGAAGGCTTTTTTCATTTACGAGTCAAGAATGACTCGATGGCACCAATCCTAGGAGCAAAGGTTGACCGAGAGCTTCGTAAAAAAATACTCAAAAATGGGACTTTTATTTTGGTTCAGAACCAAGAAGATGCTGATGTTTCTATCATGGTCACACTCTCCAATTACACTGATTCGACCGAAGCGTACCGTCCTGAGGATTCTTTACTTGCGGCAGGTTTAAATTTAGGCATCTCGGCTAAGATTGAACTTCGTGATCAAAATGGTGATATTTTTCTGGAAAAGCAGGTTAGTGCTAATGCATCCGTCCTCCGTTCTGAGTCTACGCGGTTACCCGAAGAGAGTTCTTCCTTGCATGCCATTGCGGAGGAATTAGCCTCTGAAATTCATCTTTCTATCTTGAATCAATCCTGGTGAAATATTTCTTTTTGTTATGAAAAAAATCTTAGCTCCCTCCCTTTTAGCAGGTGATCATGGAAACCTGCGTTCTTCTTTGCTTGAAGTTGAACATGACGGCAGGGAGTGGATTCATTTAGATCTAATGGACGGACATTTTGTCCCTAACTTAAGTTTTGGACCGCAAACGGTTGCTGATTTGCGACCACATTCAAAATTGTTCTTTGATGTACATTTGATGTTAGCACGTCCTGATCTTTATTTAGATGCTTTTATTAAGGCTGGCTCCGAACTTATCACCATTCATTTGGAACCTCAGTACGATCACCAAGCGGCGTTAGATAAAATCCGTTCGGCTGGTGTTAAGACTGGCTTGGCAATAAACCCAGGCACCCCCGTAGATCTTTTCTTCCCTTATCTCGATCAGGTTGATCTTGTCCTATGCATGACGGTTAACCCTGGTTTCGGAGGTCAGAGTTTCAAAGGATTTGTTTTAGAAAAAGTACGCGAGCTTGCCAAGCGCCGAGAGTCTCAAAATCATTCCTTCTTAATTGAAGTCGATGGGGGAGTTGGTCCCCAACATGTCGAAGAGTGCTTGGATTCCGGTGTTGATGTATTTGTGGCAGGAACTTCCTACTACAAGTCATCCCCTCAGGAACGGGCAGCATTTGCCCGTTCCATCGGAGAAGAATAAAAGCGGACTTTTAAAAGTTCGGTTTAAAGAAAGGGAGCCAACACTAAGGCTACCACAGAGATTAATTTCAATAAAATGTTCAGAGATGGGCCGGAGGTATCCTTGAGCGGATCTCCCACGGTATCACCAACCACAGTAGCTTTGTGAAGTTCAGAACCTTTTCCGTGAATTACGCCATTAATTTCATATCCTTCCTCAACCATTTTCTTGGCATTGTCCCAAGCCCCACCTGAATTGGATTGAAAGAGGGCAAGAAGCACTCCAGATACAGTTACTCCGGCAAGTAAGCCGCCAAGCATAGTGGCGCCGCCACCAAATCCTATGGCAACAGGAGTAGCGATCGCAACAAGTCCGGGAGCTACCATTTCTTTAATTGCAGATTGGGTAGAGATTTCTACGCACTTTCCGTATTCGGCTGAATCAATTGCTTCATCAAAAGAATCTCGGTCGCTTTCTGACCATTCGGATGTGGGCTTGCCATCATTGAGCTTCATTACCTCAAGCGCTTTTTTAAGTGCAGGAATGTCACGGAATTGTCGGCGAACTTCATGAATCATAGACATGGCAGCACGACCTACTGCACCCATAGCTAAAGCACTAAAGAGAAAAGGAAGCATTGCTCCGATAAAAAGGCCAGCCATCACCTTGGGGTGAGTAACATCGATGGAGCCAAGGGGTTCTGCATGTGTTTGATCGTAGGATGCAATAAAGGCAGCAAAGAGAGCAAGTGCGGTAAGAGCAGCAGAACCGATCGCAAAACCTTTTCCAATTGCGGCGGTGGTGTTCCCCACGGCATCCAATTTGTCGGTTCTTTGCCTAACTTCCTTAGGTAGTTCTGACATTTCAGCAATTCCACCAGCATTATCAGAAATCGGACCATATGCATCTACAGCAAGTTGAATCCCAGTATTGGAAAGCATCCCTACGGCCGCAATGGCAATTCCGTACAGACCAGCCATCTCGTAGGCTCCTACAACAGCAGCGGCAATTACTAAAACGGGAAGGGTGGTGGATATCATACCTACGCCGAGACCAGCGATAATGTTTGTGGCATATCCAGTTATGGATTGCTCTACAATGGCCTTGACGGGCTTCTTATGAGTGCCGGTGTAGTATTCTGTAATAAGTCCGATCGCAAGTCCTGCCACCAATCCAATAATCGTAGCCCAGAATACTCCCATCGAAGTAAAGCTTACTCCTCCAAATGTCCAACTTTCTGGTAAAAATTTATCAATGAGAAAATAAGAAGCTGCAATCATTAGACCAGAGGATACAAATTCTCCGGTGTTAAGAGCTTTCTGTGGATCTCCATCGTCTCCTACTTTGACTAAAAAAGTTCCTAAGATTGAAGTTATAATCCCAACAGCACCAAGGATAAGTGGTAGGAATACGGGAGATAGACCACCAAGGAAATCAACAAAGTCTGTGGAACCTGCAACCATGGCGGCTCCTAACACCATGGTGCCGATGATAGAACCAACATAAGATTCAAACAAATCGGCACCCATGCCAGCAACATCACCAACATTATCACCAACATTATCTGCAATGGTCGCAGGGTTTAATGGATGATCTTCTGGGATGCCCGCTTCAACTTTGCCTACAAGATCAGCCCCAACATCTGCGGCCTTCGTGTAAATACCTCCACCAACTCTGGCAAACAGAGCAATGGAGGAAGCTCCGAAAGAAAATCCAGTTAGCACGGATAGAGTCGTTGTAAGACCATCTTTGTTTTCAAAGGCATTAAATTGATCGCTAAAAAGAGCAAATAGACCTCCCAGACCAAGGATTCCAAGGCCGACGACGCTTAAGCCCATTACTGCACCACCCGAAAAGGCAACTTCAAGTGCTTTTCCAAGACTGTCCTTAGCTGCATTGGCTGTACGAACATTTGCCTTCGTGGCAACTTTCATTCCCAAATAGCCAGCGAGGGCTGAACAAAAAGCTCCAACTACAAAAGCCACAGCAACAAGGCCATGGCTGTTAGGATTGTTATTGCCGCTCCAATATAAGACTGCTGCAACGGCAATCACAAAGATGAAGAGCACCCGATATTCGGCTCTCAAGAAAGCCATAGCACCATCCTGAATGCTTTTGGCGATCTTTTTCATACGGTCCGAACCTTCTGGAATTGCGTTGATAGAATGTGTTTTCCACCAGGTGAATAAAAGAGCAATAACTCCAATTGCAGGTATAATAATCGGCAGATCGTCTAAGGTCATAGGTTTTATGATTTAAGTTGTGGGCTGATTAATCATTAGATCAAGTGATCGAAAATGATTGATTTCGATCGCTTATGATCGATTTTAAGTGAAATAGCAAGATTGAAGTCTAGGTTGTGTCTCGTACAACCCTACCTTCTACCTTGCAAATTTTAGGGCAAATGTTTGAATGAACACATGATTAAGCAATTATCATATGTTCTGCTTTTCCTTTTTCTATTCTCATCCTGCGAGAATAGATATCGTAGGGGAGGGGCATCTGCACAACCCCAATCCCCAGTAGATTCCAAATTTATTGGAAAAACCAACGGAGACGCCTACCAGGTTAGTCAGAGCGAATACGATGCAAATTTCGTTACGCGTTATGGTTTACTTTATTTAAAGGCGAGCCAAGATCCCTTTTCTGGTAGGGTCCTTACGGTAAATTTTGGAGAAAGCGGTGAATATGTTTCTTCTGATGAATCATGGAAAGAGGGTCGTAAGCATGGAAACTGCTCCAAGTGGTTCTCGAACGGAATCAAAATGTACGAACGAAATTATCAGGATGGCAGATGGCACGGGTCAGTTACGCGGTGGTGGCCCAATGGGCAGAAGATGTATGTTCGAGCTTACACCAACGGCGTGAGGCATGGAAAAGAAGCTACTTGGAGATCGGATGGGACGCCATTATCTTTGTCAGGTAACGAAACGCCCAAGGTTGAGGTGGTTGAGTCCTCTGCTTCAAAACCTGAGGAAGGCTTCCCTGTGGTTGATCTTTCTAGTCCTGCAGTTTCGTCTGAGCCAGAAGGCAGTTCAGTTAATTTTAGCCCTGATAATGCTTTAGTACCTCAGGATGATGATTTGGGCGATTTGCCTGGATTACCTGATGCCAATTCAGACGAAGCTTCAGTAGATGATTTTTCAGATTTACCTACTTTTCCCCCGATGGAAGAAGATTTGCCTGGGCTTGATGAGCCAAGTTCTGAACTGCCTATTCTACCCAATGCCAGTGACCCTGAAGTAGTACTTCCGGGTCTCGAGGAAACACCATCAGGTGCAACAGATGAACCGTTGTTACCAGGATTGCCCGGTGTGGATGATGGAGGCTTGCCAGCATTGGCTGAGTTTGAAGAACCTGAAGCCTCTTCGGATGCGGGCTTACCCGATCTCCCGGGGCTGCCTGAAGCTGGAGATTCCGAAGGATTGCCTCCTTTGCCCGGTATGGAGGACGAAGGCGGGTTGCCTCCTTTGCCCGGTATTGATAATGGAAGTTTTGACGACTTGCCTGCATTACCACCACTTCCCTAATTTCATAAACTCACAATTTTTCCATTGCTTCCTGAATTGTGAGCTGATTGGTCTCATTATTTTCAATAACTTTAGGTAATTTATGTCTGATTTTAACGAAGAAGAATCCTCAGGTCGAAGAAAGTTTATTCGCGTTACCACAATTGGAATTTCAGCTGCTTGTGGAATTTTTCCTTTAGCTGCAGGGATTCCCGCTTTGCTGGACCCAGTAAAGAAAAACTCAGGGGAATCAGCCAAGGTTCCTTGGTCAAAAGTTGCTCCATTTGCCTCACTGCCTGAAGATGGGTCACCAGCCAAGTTTGAAGTGGTTCAGGAAACAGTGGTTGATGCTTGGACAACTTACAAAGACATTCCGGTGGGAGCCGTTTACTTAACTCGCAAACAAGATGAAGTAATCGCATTTAATTTAAAATGTCCGCACCTTGGCTGTGCTATCGATTTCCGTAAGCAAACCAATGATTATTTTTGTCCGTGCCATAATAGTTCCTTTGCATTGGATGGTTCGGTAACCACCGAAAATAGCCCAAGTCCGCGTCCGATGGATACGATGGAAACCAAGGTGGAGAAGGGACAAGTTTGGATTCGCTTTCAACAATTTAGGCCCAATATAGAGGAAAAGATTCCCTTGTCATGAAAATGATTTTTGATTGGCTCGACGATCGTTCGGGCTACCGGACTCTTTTGCATGAGGTTTTATACGAAAAAGTTCCCGGGGGAGCTCGTTGGAGGTATGTCTGGGGGAGTTGTTTAACCTTTGCTTTTTTTACTCAGGTTGTCACGGGAACTCTATTATGGATGTTTTATAGTCCAAGTGCCCAAACAGCCTGGGAAAGCGTTTATTTTTTACAGTACCAAGTTTGGGGAGGATGGTTTTTGCGAGGAGTCCACCATTACATGGCTCAGGCGATGATTGTCCTGCTTGTCTTGCATCTTATGCAAGTCGTGATTGATGGGGCTTACCGGGCGCCACGTGAGTTAAACTTTTGGTTTGGTGCCTTAATGATGGGAGTAACTTTGGCTCTTTCTTTAACCGGCTATTTGCTTCCATGGGACCAAAAAGGATATTGGGCAACTGCGGTGGCGACCAACTTGATGGCAGAAGTCCCTTTAATAGGCCCAGCCATTCAACAGGTAGTGGTTGGCGGGGTTGAGTATGGGCATCATACTCTAACTCGATTTTTTGCTCTTCACGCAGGGGTTTTACCGGCAATGCTAGTGGGCTTAGTGGTAGTGCACATCTATTTATTTCGAAAGCACGGAATCCATGTTAAGGAACCAAGACCCAAAAAAGATTCGTACTTTTGGCCCGATCAAATCCTTAAAGATGCGATTGCCTGCCTCGCTGTGTTGTTGGCAGTGGTTGCACTTACTGTTTATTTTCATGGTGCCCCACTTGGTCCCCCTGCTGATCCTGCTAATGAGTTTCCTGCTCGGCCAGAATGGTATTTCCTTTTTCTTTTTCAGTTGCTCAAGTATGTACCTGCATTTTGGGGAGCAGTCATTATACCCGTCTTTCTTGCCCTGTGGATCTTTTTGCAACCCTTCATCGGGTCCACCCGACCTGGTCATCAGTTAAATATTGGCTTTTGGTGGACCTTGATTGCTGGATCGGTTGCTCTTACTTTATTGGCGTTTTCCGAGGATAGCGCCAACCTGCGACATTCTGCCGCATTGGAGGAAGCTGATTGGCAGGCAGAACGGGTATTATCAATTGTTCAAGAAGAGGGTATACCTCCTGCAGGTGCAGTTACTCTATTGAGGAAAGATCATGAAAATAGGGGACGTAATTTGTTTGCTGCCAACTGTGCAAGTTGCCACCGCTACAATGGTCATGACGGGCGCGGTTATCCCCTAGATGATGCCCAGTCTGCTCCGGAATTAGCTGGGTTTGCCAGTGTTGAATGGATCACCAAATTACTCAATCATGAGCATTATATATCGGAAGAATATTTTGGTGGCACCAAATTTAAGAATGGTACGATGGCCCGAAAAGTTTTGGCTAAATATACAGCCGAAGAAATTGCGTTACTTCCTCGCATTGCCACATTGCTTTCCGATATGGCCGAACTTCCCTATCAAACCCCCTTATCCGAGGATGAGAGAGAAGAATTGCTCGCCCTCTTTTACAATGATGATTTGGTCTTCCAGGACGGTTTGGCTTGTATCGATTGTCATGACATTGATTCCGAAGAAGAGGGCTACGCTCCTGACCTGACCGGTTATGGTTCCGATGAATGGACAATTGCTTTTCTTGAAAACCCAGAAGATGAAAGGTTTTATGGAGATGAGAATGACCGGATGCCTTGTTACGGAAGGGATGGAAAGTTAACAGACGAAGAAATTAAAATCATCTCAGACTGGATACGCTCCCGTCCGTCCGAGTAATTCTCTTAATTTATTTTGTATTTTGGGTTAGGCATGACTTAATCCAAGTGTGTAAAAGTACTTGGATTGGTTAAAGAAATGTTCTATCTAAATAAATGTAATTGATGTAGGATAATCGCTAAAAGGTAGAAATAGAAAAAATCTAATGACCCAAGTTTACCTTTATCAAGATGGCCAACAAGTTGGTCCCTATGAGTTGGAAGCATTGCAAAGTTGGATTCAGTCCGGACAATTACAACCTACCGAACCAGCATGGTTTGAAGGCTGTCCTGGTTGGGTAACCCTGGCCGAAGTCCCTGGTATTATTCTTCCACAGGGCGGGCAGGGTAATCGTTCTTTGGATGTGCCTCCTTTTGAAGCCTATGAGGGGGAGGATCCATATCTTTTTATCAGTTACTCTCATCAGGATGCTCACTTAGTTTACCCGGAAATTACAATACTTCGCGAAACCGGCTACAATGTATGGTACGACGAAGGAGTGGCAGCGAGTAACGAATGGCCGGAAGAAATCGCCAATGCGGTACTTGGATGCAGTGTGTTTCTTTGTTTTATATCACCACGAGCGACAGATTCCATAAATTGTCGGAATGAAATCAATCTGGCTTTAAATGAGAAAAAACCGTTCTTGGCGATTTACCTTGAAGATACCGATTTGCCACCTGGTCTTCGTCTGCGAATGGGGGATTTACAGGCAATTTTGAAAAATAAAATACCCGTTGATAGGTATTTTCATAAGGTTTCAGGCACTTTGGATCAATTGCTCGGTCGCAAGGGAAAAGTCAATTTAGGTGCTTCCGAAAAAGCAACATCTCTCTTTGTTTCTCGGGGTGGTCAAACTTTTGGGCCTTATTCTTCTGAACAAGCTAATCAATTTCTACAAACCGGACAATTACTGGTCACTGACTCAGCCCTCCTTGAGGGACAAACGGAGTGGAAACCTCTTTCCGATATTCTCGATATGCTGAAGGAGACTGTCAGCAGGCAAGCTAGGGCAGTAAATGCTGACCTTCCTGTAGTTGAGCAACCTTCTGTGCCAGCTACCGTTTCAGCGAAAGGACAAAAGAAAAAGAATGTAAAAAAATCAGTCAAGGTTCGTGGATTAAATACCAAACAAACCACTGTAAAAGTAAAAGAAAAGAGTTTGGCTTCCAAATTTATCGCAACCTTAGCTGTCTTTTTTGTAACCGGATTAGTTGTTTGCGGATCGACCTTAGGATCTTACCTCGTTGCTCCCTCTCAAGTCGGTCCAATTGTGCGCAAATTTGGAGTGCCCATAGATCAATGGTTTCCTGGTCGAGAACCCGATTCAGTAGAGATTACAGAGGCGCCTCCCGGTATGATGGCAGATTTGAGGCTCGCTCCTGAACAATGGCATCATTTACGTTCATCCGGTATTGTTATCATGCCAATAGAGGGGCAAGTTGGTTTGCAGGTAATCTCTCCAGTTGATCCCAAGCTGGCCATGAATGATGAAGATTTGAAAATATTGCAGTACATTGCTCAACATTTGGTTATTTTGGATCTTACGAACTCTCAGGTTTCGGATACCGGCTTGGCGATTTTGCAAAAGTTTCCCAACCTTAAAAAATTAATTCTCGAAGGCTCGGAAAAAATTACCACCGCTGGAATAAGAAATGTTTCAACCATTCCGAGCTTGGAACTTTTAAACCTCATTCGATTAAAACTAGACGATACTGTAGTCGATTCTCTATCTCTTATGGGAGGACTGCAGCAAGTTTTTCTTTATCAAACTGGTCTTTCCAGCGAGGCGATACAAAAATTAAAAGATTCCCGCCCCCGAATGTTTGTAAACGCAGGTTAGGGTTTCTTGGTTTTTATTTCAGCTTTGCGGTTTGGAAAACAAGATTGGCAGATCAAACACTTGAGTCCATAGCAGGATCGAGCAGGGCAATGCTCCCGACCATAGTAGATGATTTGAAGATGAAGATCGTTCCATCTTTCTTTTGCAAAATGTCTTTTTAAATCTCGCTCTGTTTGAACAACACTTTTCCCTGAGGTTAGTTTCCATCGCTGGGCCAAACGATGTATGTGAGTATCGACCGGAAAAGCAGGATGATCGAACACTTGGGCCATTACCACTGATGCGGTTTTATGGCCCACTCCAGGTAGAGATTCCAGTGCCTCAAAGGACGATGGTACGACACCTTGGTATTGATCGATGAGAATAGAAGAGAGGTCTCGAATGGCCTTAGCTTTTCGTGGAGCTAAGCCACATGGTCGAACGATCGAATTGATCTGATCGACCGAGTGGTTGGCCATATCTTTGGGGTTGTCTGCTAGTTCAAATAAACTTGGGGTTATTTTATTCACCCTAGCATCTGTGCATTGTGCAGACAGAAGGACGGCGACTAAAAGGGTGTAAGGATCTTTGTGATCAAGAGGAATAGGCGGGTCGGGATACAATTCATCGAGCTTACGATCGATGAATTGAATTCTTTCCCCAAGGTTCATTGATTTGTTCAACAAGGTGAACCGCCTTCCTTAATTTTGTAATTTGACGATTCCAAATCTACCTGACTTGATCCAGTGTCTTGAATAACCACCCTTTTAAAGTTAAAGGCCGATTCCACGCCTTTACTTGATTGGTAGTGGGAAAGGAAGGGTTGATGGATGATCAATGCATCGTCTATTAATCCCTTTCCTGCCTGAGAGCCTTCCCTGTCTTTATTAGAAGTTACTTTTAAGTTATGGCCGGAATCTTCAAGGGATTTTGTCAAGCCAAGCACTCTAAAAATGTAACCCACCAACCGTCCAGGAGTGAAATCAATTTTCTTAGGACTGACCAGGTTCATGCCGTTAGTATATTCTTTTCGATTCGGTAAAGCTTTTTGGGAATAACTCACCAGCATACACGATTTTGGGTCATTATGTAGTGTGCAAAAGATTTTCATTTTTTGGGTTCTTTTTTACTCCTGAGTTAAGAAACGATCCTGTATGAAGTGCAACCTCTTTGTCACGGATTAATTTTAAAGGACTAGAATTGGGACAAATTGACCCAGGTTGGGCGGACCTAATCAGTATCCGTCACATAAATTCTTCGCTTAATTAGGAATACTTCGCCCATAGGCTTGTGTTTATGAAGGTTTTCAGGCGAATATAATTGGTATGTATTCTGCAAGAGAAGATTCGTTATGAATGTAGACCCCGAAAAATTTACTGAACTTGGAATTTCTGCTATTCAGGAAATGGCAAATGTAGCTAAGCGAAACGGACAGCAGGAGGTGGAGGTTTGGCATCTTCTTTCTGTCTTGATGAATCAAGAGAATGGCATTGTCCCGGCCCTAATGGATGAAATGAAAGTGGGTGCCGCACCGGTACAACTTTCTTTACAACGGGAACTCAAAAAATTACCTAAGATTGCAGGAAATGTTAATACTGCCCGATCCTACGCATCCTCTGCACTTACTGAGGCAGTGGAAAAGGGACAGGTCATATCTAAAGAAATGCAGGATGATTATGTAAGTACAGAACATTTACTACTCGGCTTATCTTCGGTGGGTAAGCCTGCAAGCTTTCAAAACTTTTTTAAGAATTTTGCCCTAACAGAGAAAAAAATCCGTGAGGCGATTATTAAGGTTAGGGGTGGACAAAAAGTAACTTCTAAAACACCGGAGAATTCCTTTCGTGCACTTCAAAAATACGGTATCGATTTAGTGGAACAGGCAAAAGCGGGAAAGCTCGATCCTGTTATTGGCCGAGATTCTGAAATTCGACGAGTAATTAGAATTCTTTCCCGAAAGACCAAGAATAACCCAGTACTCATCGGTGAGCCTGGAGTGGGTAAGACGGCGATTGTGGAAGGACTTGCTCAACGGATTGTCCGCGGAGATGTGCCCGAAGGATTAAAGGATAAAACGATTTTTACTTTAGAAATGGGCTCCTTGCTAGCCGGTGCAAAATTTCGAGGTGAATTTGAAGAGCGTTTGAAAGCCGTCCTTAACGAGGTGAGTAAGTCAGAAGGAAGAATTGTCCTCTTTATTGATGAAATGCACACGATTGTGGGTGCAGGCAAAGCGGAGGGTGCGATTGATGCGGGCAATATGCTTAAACCAATGCTTGCCCGTGGTGAGCTAAGATGTATTGGTGCTACCACCTTAAATGAATATCGTAGGCATGTCGAAAAAGATGCAGCCCTCGAACGGCGTTTTCAGACCGTACTCGTCGATCAGCCAAATGTTGAGGATACGATATCCATTCTGCGTGGTCTGCGTGAACGTTTTGAAATCCATCACGGAGTAAACATTCGCGACGAGGCAGTGGTTCAGGCTGCGGTTCTTTCAAACCGTTATATCTCTGATCGTTTCTTACCGGACAAAGCCATTGATTTAGTAGATGAGGCATGTGCCATGATTCGTACCGAACTTGATAGTATGCCCGCGGAACTAGACGAGGTCAGTCGGCGTGTATTACAGTTGGAAATCGAAGAAACTGCTCTGAAACAGGAAAAGGATAAGTCGAGCAAGGATAGACTCGAATCTTTGTGCAAAGAACTTGGGAACGCTCGAGACAAGATGGAAACGATCAAGCGGCAATGGGAGAACGAGCGCCAGGGAATTGATAATGTCCGTGTCCTACGCGAGCAGATCGAGTCCACACGAGCAGAAATGGAACGAGCTGAGCGGGCCTATGATTTAAACTTAGTTGCCGAACTTAAGCACGGGAAACTGCCAAAGTTGGAAGAGGAATTAGAAACCCTTGAACAAATGGAAAAGCAGGAGGATTCCATTTTAAAAGAAGAGGTAACATCTGAGGAGATTGCCGAGATTGTAGCCCGTTGGACCGGCGTACCTGTGACTAAATTAATTGAGGGAGAGCGCGAAAAACTTTTACGGCTCCAAAGTATTCTTCATCAGCGGGTAATTGGACAAAATGAGGCAGTAGATGCCGTTTCTGATGCGATTTTGCGAGCCCGTGCCGGGATCAAGGATCCACAAAGGCCCATTGGATCCTTTCTTTTTCTTGGTCCCACAGGGGTAGGAAAGACCGAACTGGCTAAGACTTTAGCCGAGAGTCTTTTTGATAACGAAAGCAATGTGGTCCGCATCGATATGTCGGAATACATGGAGAAACACTCCGTTGCCCGGCTCTTAGGAGCTCCCCCTGGTTATATCGGTTATGAAGAGGGCGGTCAATTAACCGAAGCTGTACGTCGAAAACCCTATTCGGTGATTCTTTTTGATGAGATTGAAAAAGCACACCCGGATGTTTTTAATGTGCTTCTTCAATTGATGGATGATGGCCGACTAACTGATTCCCAGGGCCGGACGGTCGACTTTAAAAATGTGGTGGTCATTATGACTTCAAATGTAGGTAGCCGTTATTTGCAGGAAGATTTTCTTGATAATGAAATTACAGAATCTGCCCGCGAATCGGTTATGGCTGAATTGCGGGATCATTTCCGCCCAGAGTTTTTAAACCGTATTGACGATGTTGTACTTTTTAAGCCCTTATCCCTCGATGAAATTACTTCCATGGTTGATCTCCTTCTTGCCGGTTTAAATAAGCGATTACTTGACCGAAAAATCATCGTTGGATTTACCGATGCTGCCAAGAAATGGATTGGAGAAAAGGGATATGATCCCACTTATGGTGCCCGTCCTCTTAAACGTTTTTTACAAAAGCAAGTGGAGACTCAACTTGCCCGTGCCTTAGTTTCGGGTGAGGTTGAGGAGGGGAGTGAAGTATCCTTTTCAGTCAAAGACGATCAGTTGGTGATGAAGGTAACCCGGTGACTTGTATCTTCCTTAAGAGCAGGAACGGACAGACCTCGCAATTACAAGTTGATTGATCCACACAAAGACTACGGCATACAGAATTGCACCGGCCAAAGTTTGCCAGCTTAGTCCGTTGGATAATTCAATTCCATAGATTTTTACCTGCTGTGCGGTATAAATTTTGAGCACATAACATATCATTAAAGACAAGGCCCAGATGAAAGTAAATATCTTGGCAAATCGAAGCATAAATACGCGACTGATTTTAAGCGGAGAAAAACCAAGATGAATCAGATCGCGAGTGGTTTCAGCCGATTGAGTAACTACCAAGCGAAAGCTGCTTGCAAAGGTGGCAATCGAAAGGAGTGAGAGCAAGGAACCGACACCGGCCATGCCCCAAATTAATCCATTGGCCAGTTGATTCAACCATTCATCCTGGGGGAATTCCCGGTTAGTCTCATAACCCAATTCATCCAGACTTTGCAAAAAATCATCTGTTGGCGATTTGTCCATAGCTAAAATTAGGCGCGATGGGCCACCATCTGAAGGACTCATATTTAGAGCATCAGACAGAATCATTCGATCCCCAGGGTGTTCAATTGGAGAGACTTGAATATCCGTGCTTCTCAATACCTCATTTTTGGCAAGATTAGACATAGAAACAGGAGCCCCTATAATTTCTTCATTTTTCCAAACAAAGAAATATTTTTCTGAACGATCATTGCCGTGGGTCTGGTTTGCCCATTGGAGAAAGTTTGCCGGTACGAGTACACTATTGATGCGCTTACTAAAGGCTACAAACCTGCCAAGCATTCGAAAAGATTCATCCTCCCCAATGAGGATTTCTATTGGCATAGAAGAGGCTGCTTCGCGAGAGAGGGCTGGGTATTCACTGCGCGAAGGGGCGAGGCCGAAATTCCATAGGTCCAAATAAAACTTGGGAACCATGATTGGTACATAAGATTGATTTTCCTCCCACTTCCATGCTTCAGGTTTTTGATCGAGGAATTCATCAGGCACCGATTCAAAAAACAAATCGGTTCGGGCGGCAGCCCCCAACCCAATCTTTCCAGCTGGCCAGATATGTACTGTTACCGGGAATTGGTTGCGGGTAAAACCACCTATTTTTTTGACTCCCGGAAGTTTTTTAATCCGGTCAATTTCTTCTTCCCTGAAAGATTCCTCCTGTTTTCCAAGGTTGAGTAGGATTCCTCCCTGAACGGATTTATTAAGGGTGACAAAGTTCTGTCCAACTTCCCGACTCCCAACCAAAAGTTTTGAATCGGTGAAAATTTGTAGAGCGAGCAAAATTAAAGTCGATCCGATAACACACCCAAGAGAGGCAGCTAACAATTCTTTTCTTGGGGATTTAGAACCGAGGCAACGATTGAGTAAAGATGCAATTGGCCGGCTCATAAATTGATGGATCGGTTACACGACAATGGGCTCGATCCTGCAAGAGAAGAGATTACTAATCCGGCTCCGTTTTGGTTGAGGACTTCTTCAATCAAACCAGCCGCTGCCTTGGCGTTATCTTGGTCAAGGTGACTGAACGGCTCATCCAATAAGAGCCAGCAAAAAGGTTTCCGTAAGCACCGGACGAGGGCGAATCGTTGTCGTTGTCCAAGAGAGAGAGTTTCAACGGGTTTATCCAATAAGTGAAGGATTCCCAAAGCTTCGCACATTTTTTTTACGGTCGGAGCTTGCGGATTTATTTCGGGCAAGAGCTCCAGGTTTTCCTGTGCACTTAACTTTTTGAAAAGCCGCAGATCCTGAAATAAAAGGGAAATTTTTCTCGCCCGTAAGATATGCCAGTCTTCTGCCGACAAATCTTTTGATTGAACACTATCTATTTCCCATGAACCGGAGTAATCTTTACGCAGGCCATAAATTAGATGGAGCAGGGTGGACTTTCCTTTTCCAGATTGGGCCTGTACGAGGATACGATCGTTAGGTGCCCATGTGATTTCTTCTTCCCATATTTTCGACGAAGCAATCAGGGGTCGGGGAATGGGTTCCGGAACAACTTTGTTGAAAGTAAGTTTCATCCTAAAAGGTTTTTGAAGTTCTCCCCTAGCATGGCTCGTAACTCATATTCAGTTACTTCGACGGAATCGGTAAAGGTGTCCAGAAAAGTTTTAAAGTCCGGATTTTTTTGAGTGGCAGGATAGATACGTAATGGATAGTCAGTCCCCCAGAGAATTTTTTCGCTTCCCACATGTTCGATTAATTCCTTAAAAATACTCGCCGGGTAGAGCAGTGGACAGGCGGCTAAATCAATGTAGAAGTTTGAGGGAATTGAATTTTTTAAAGGGTACAAAGCTCCGGCATGAGCAAGGATTATTTTAAGGTCGGGCAACTCACTGGCCAGCCATAAAAAATCTTCCATTGGGGTGAGTGTCTTACCTGGATAATCTTTCCCTTCTGGATCGGTAACATGAAAGTTTACTGGCCAGCCAGACTCGCAGGCAAATTCCATCGCTTTGATCCATTCCTTGTTTTGCATAGAAAATCCCTGAGCCCAGGGGTGGGATTCTCCAATCCCCTGAAAACCGTCTTCCCGTGCCCTTTTTAAATAGTCCAATAATTGGGGAATCTCGGGGTGTAAGGAAAGAAAACCGATAAACCTTTCCTCATCCTTCTTTATCCATTGTTGGTACCATTGGTTTGCCTCCAGGCAGGTTTTTGGGTTTTCCCAATACCAACCGAGCAATACGGATTGGCGAACTCCAGCAGCATCCATAGATGCGAGCATTTCTTCGCGATTTACCCAACCTTGCAAGCTCGGCCGATCTTTGGGAGATACCATATCCAACCACATTTTCTCTCCCGTTCGTTGGGCAAAGCGGGCAGGGTCCTTGATTACCTCCTCGGGATAGCGATGAGTATGAGCGTCAATGATCATGCCAACTTTCTATTCCGTTGAATGTCGGGCTTTGGGTAAAGCCCAAAAGAAAAAAAGGCTTAGGTTTTTTCGGCTTTTTCTGTGGCAGCTAGCTTACGGGTAAGAGTGGCTTCAATAAAAGCGGCAAACAAGGGATGTGCCTTGGTTGGCTTGGATTGAAACTCCGGATGGAATTGTACTGCTACAAACCACGGATGATTTTGCACCTCTACAATTTCCACCAAGTCCCTATCAGGATTGGTCCCGGCTACAATTAATCCGGCAGACTCCATTTGTTCACGATAGGAATTATTAAATTCAAACCGATGCCGATGTCTTTCTGATACCTCTTCCTTGTCATAAGCAATTCTAGAGAAAGTCCCTGGCTTAAGTCGGCAGGGACAGGCACCTAACCTCATGGTGGCTCCTTTTTCGGTAACAGATTTTTGATCGTCCATGATATGAATAACTGGATCTGGAGTATCCGGATCAAATTCCGTACTGTTTGCTTTTTCTTTACCTAAAACGTTGCGGGCAAAATCGATTACTGCAATTTGCATTCCAAGGCAAAGTCCGAAAAAGGGAATCTTTTCTTCTCTGGCAAATTTTGATGCCAATATTTTACCCTCGGTTCCACGATCTCCAAAACCACCGGGTACTAGAATGCCGTCCAATCCTTTGAGGTGTGCTTCAGCACCGTCCCGTTCGATAGCTTCGGCATCCAAATGAATCACTTCGACCCCGGTGTCATTACGGATTCCACCATGTACCAGAGATTCGTTAACCGACAGATACGAATCTTGCAGATCAATATACTTTCCGATCATTCCAATCTTCACCCGGTGTTTGGGATGAATCAAGCGGTGGACCACTTCTTCCCATTCGTCCAATTTAGGAGCTGGTGCGTCAAGCCCGAGGAAGCGTGTGACCAGAGTATCTAACCCCTCCTGTTTTAACATATGGGGAAGTTCATAGATCGAATGGGTAACATCCATTTCTTCAATTACCGCTTCCTTGGGTACGCTACAGAAAAGGCTAAGTTTTTCACGAATTTCTTCGGTAATCGGCTGTTCCGTCCGACAAACCAATATGTCTGGCTGGATGCCAATTTCTCTAAGCTTGGCCACACTTTGTTGAGTCGGTTTGGTCTTGAGTTCACCAGCTGCACGCAAGCTGGGCAGCAAAGTCATGTGTATAAAGAGGACATTTGCTTTACCTACCTCGCTGGCGAACTGTCTCATCGCTTCAGTAAAGGGCAAGCCCTCAATATCACCAATGGTTCCACCTATTTCGGTAATGAGCACATTTACGCCTTCCCCGGCAGCATAAATTCGATCTTTAATTTCGTTGGTCACATGGGGAATAACCTGCACGGTTTTACCAAGGTAATCCCCCCGTCTTTCCTTGCGAATCACTGACTCGTAAATTTGTCCGCTGGTCAGGTTGTTGAACCTGGTGAGCTTGCCCGATGTGAAACGTTCGTAGTGGCCAAGGTCGAGATCCGTTTCTGCTCCGTCATCGAGTACATAAACTTCTCCATGTTGAAACGGACTCATTGTTCCTGGGTCGACATTTAAATAGGGGTCGAATTTTTGGATGCGGGTGGTTAGGCCTCTTTGTTCAAGTAAAGCTCCGAGTGCTCCTGAAGTTAGCCCTTTCCCCAGGGACGAAACTACTCCGCCAGTAATAAAAATATACTTCATTTTCTTCTTGTTTGTACCCTTCACCCATGACGTAGGAAAGAAGGGGGTGGCAACCAAGATTTATTCACCTTGGTAACTACAAGTCATTCCGCCCATACAATATTTGTGTTTGCACAAATATTAATTTGCATAATTCTTTCAGCTAATACCTATCTTCGCGCTTCCTTTTCACTCGTCATGAATTTGTGCGGTAAGAAGATACTTCTATAAATCCATATAGACATGAATCAATCTTCCTTACTTAAAAAATACCTAATGGCCCTTACAGGGATTGTTCTCGTAGGTTTTGTTTTAGTTCACATGGCTGGTAATCTTCAGGTATTGATTGGCCGGGAAGCAATCAATGCTTACGCTTACGCTTTACAAAACTTACCTGCTCCCATCCTTTGGGGTTCCCGCCTTTTCCTTCTTGTATGTGTTTTGGTTCATGCAGTCACTGCCTACCAACTTATCAAGGAAAACCGAATGGCTCGGCCCAGAGCGAATGAAATCGAAGTTACCAAGCGGGCAGGATGGGCCTCATTGCGGATGGGACTTACTGGTTCTTTGATGCTAGCCTTCATTGTTTTTCACCTTTTACACTTTACCATTCGGGCAATTTTTCCTGAATACAACGATATGAAAACGACCGTTGGATCGCCAGACGGTTCGGAAATTCATGATGTCTACTCCATGATCCTTGCGGGTTTTCAGGTGGATGCAATTTCCATCTTTTATGTAATTTGCATGTTTTTACTATGTAGGCATTTAGCTCACGGAGTATCGAGTATGTTTCAAACCTTGGGCTTACGCTCGGAGCGTTGGCGCGGAAAACTCGACCTTGCCGCTTCTGCTTACGGCTGGATTATATTTGCCGGTTTTTCCATTATCCCTGTTCTTGTTATCGCCCAAAAGTATGGCTTAGTTAATTGCCTCGAGACTTGTGGCTCATCCTGTTCCGTGAACCTGTAGAATTTCTGCCCCATGATCCTCGATTCAAAAATTCCTGAAGGTCCACTTGCTGATAAGTGGGAAAATCATCGTTTCTCTTCCAAGCTGGTCAACCCGGCAAATAAACGAAAGTTTAAGATTATCGTTGTCGGTTCTGGTTTGGCAGGCGGTTCCGCGGCAGCCACCCTGGGAGAACTTGGTTACAATGTGGATTGTTTTTGTTACCAGGATACCCCACGCAGAGCACACTCTATAGCCGCCCAAGGCGGAATTAACGGTGCTAAAAATTATCAAAATGACGGAGACAGTATTCATCGTCTCTTTTACGATACGATAAAAGGTGGAGATTTTCGTTCCCGTGAATCTAATGTGCATCGGTTAGCTCAAAACAGTGTAAACATTATCGATCAGTGTGTTGCCCAGGGAGTTCCTTTTGCCCGTGAATACGGAGGATTACTTGCTAACCGCTCATTTGGCGGAGCCCAAGTTAGTCGAACCTTTTATGCTCGTGGGCAGACTGGTCAACAACTCCTCCTCGGTGCCTACAGCGCATTGAGTCGGCAGATTGCAACCGGCCAGGTAAAGATGCATGTTCGCCAGGAGATGCTTGATTTAATCGTGGTTGATGGTCACGCCAAAGGAATTATCACCCGTAATCTCGCGACTGGTGAAATGAAGGTTTGGACGGCTGACGCCGTTCTTCTCTGCACCGGAGGATACGGTAATGTATATTACCTTTCGACCAATGCGATCGGTTGTAATGTCACCGCTAATTTTCGTGCTTATCGTAGGGGTGCTGGTTTTGCCAATCCCTGCTTTACTCAGATTCACCCGACTTGCATACCTGTAGCAGGAGATCATCAATCCAAGCTTACTCTAATGTCCGAATCATTACGTAATGATGGCCGAGTATGGGTGCCTAAAAACGCAGAGGATGCAGGAAAAGCCCCATCAGAAATTCCTGAAGATGCCCGGGATTATTATTTGGAGCGAAAATACCCAAGTTTCGGAAACCTTGCTCCACGTGACATCTCAAGCCGCTCGGCTAAAGAAGCTTGTGATGAAGGACGCGGAGTAGGCCCAGGTGGTCGGGGTGTCTACCTTGACTTTGAAGATTCGATCAATCGCTTGGGAGAAAACGTCATTAGTGAACGCTACGGAAATCTTTTTGATATGTACGAGCGCATTACTGGTGAAAATGCTTACCAGCGCCCCATGCGTATCTACCCTGCCATACACTACACCATGGGAGGTTTGTGGGTGGATTACAATCTGATGAGTACGATTCCTGGATGCTTTGTTTTAGGGGAGGCAAACTTTTCCGACCATGGAGCAAATCGTTTGGGTGCCAGTGCTTTGATGCAGGGATTGAGCGATGGATATTTTGTTTTGCCTTATACCATTGGAAATTACCTGACCACGATCAGTCCAGGCGGGATCGATCCAGAAGGTGCAGCGGCACGTGAAACGCTCGAATCCGTAAAGGAAAGAGTTAGCCAAATGGTTTCTGCCAAGGGCAAACGTTCTTCCCGCTCTTACCACAAGGAACTTGGTAACATCATGTGGGAGTATGCAGGTATGGCCAGAAGCGAAAAGGGCTTGAATAAAGCAATTGGAGAAATTCAGGATTTACGGGATGACTTTAATAAAAACCTCCTCGTTACCGGACACGGCGAAGAATTAAATATGGAATTGGAAAGATCCGGCCGGGTTCGTGACTTTTTGGATTTCGGAGAATTGCTCTGTCGGGATGCGCTCACCCGCAATGAATCCTGTGGCGGTCATTTCCGTGAAGAATATCAAACTGCAGATGGAGAAGCCACGAGGAACGACGAAGACTTTTCACACGCAGCGGTTTGGGAATACAAAGGCGAAGGAGAAACCCCTGCCCGTCACGAAGAAGATTTAGAATTCGAAAATGTCAAACTTGCGGTACGCAGTTACAAATAAGGACAGTTCCCCATGAAATTATTTCTTAAAGTTTGGAAACAAGAAGGACCTGAAGATGAGGGCCATTTTGAATCACATGTACTCGATGGAGTGTCCGAGGATTCATCCTTCCTTGAAATGCTCGATCAATTAAACGAACAGCTGCTGGGTGAGGGTAAAGAACCGATCGCGTTTGATCACGACTGTCGTGAAGGAATTTGTGGGACTTGTTCTCTCAATATTAACGGGTATGCCCATGGGCCGGAAAATTCCACCACCACTTGCCAACTACATATGCGCAAGTTTGAGGATGGGGATTCCATCACCGTTGAACCATTCCGGGCCAAAGCTTTTCCGGTTGTTAAAGACTTAGTGGTCAACCGATCGGCTTTTGATAAAATTATTCAAGCGGGAGGATTTATTACGGTGCGTACTGGAAGTGCGCCAGATGGTAACGCCATGCCCGTGCCCAAGGAGGATGCCGATTTGGCAATGGATGCAGCCCAGTGTATTGGTTGCGGAGCCTGTGTGGCATCCTGCAAGAATGCATCTGCGATGCTCTTTACTTCGGCCAAAGCAGGACACTTAAATATGCTCCCACAAGGACAAGCCGAAAAGGATTCAAGGGTTTTAAATATGGTTGCCGCAATGGACGAGGCAGGGTTTGGGAATTGTCGTAATTATGGCGAATGTTCAGCTGCTTGCCCCAAGGATATTTCCTTGGATTATATCGCCAAGTTAAACCGGGATTACGGCAAAGCGAAAATTAAGAAGGTCTTTTCTTAAGGCCATTTAATTGTTAACTCAGCCCCTTTCGCTTCACGCAAATAGGGTTGCGATCGCACCCTTGGTTTGGGATGATGCCCTCCCATGGCAGACAACGGTAAACAAGCAACTTGGGGTGGACGGTTCAAGGATGGTCCTGATGGTCTCATGCTTGCATTTGGTGAGTCTGTTTCCTTTGATCAACGGCTTGCTCCATATGATCTGCAGGGCAGTTTAGGTCATGCATCCATGCTTCTATCTGTGGGTCTTCTTAATCAAGAGGAATTCAACTCGATTGAAAAAGGATTAAAGGAATTAGCCGAAGAGGTGAAGGCAGGCGATTTCGAATGGAAGGTTGAATGGGAAGATGTCCATATGAATTTGGAACAAGCCCTACGGGCTAAGACCGATGCTGCGGATAAGCTTCACACGGGTCGGAGTCGCAATGACCAGGTTGCAACTGATATGCGCTTGTTCTTTAAGGATGCATGCAGTCAGCTTCGGGATGGAATCGAACATACTATGTCCGCCCTTCTTGCGATGGCAAAAAAGTATGCCACCACGCCCATTCCCGGATACACCCATTTACAAAGGGCTCAACCCGTTACCGTGGGTCACCATCTGCTCGCTTATGTCGAGATGCTCGGGCGGGATCACGAACGCTTTTCCACTGTTTCCAATCATGCAAATGTTTGCCCATTAGGATCGGGTGCGATTGCTGGATCTACGCTTCCTCTCGACCGGGTTCATGTTGCAAAGGCACTTGGGTTTGTTGATGAAGCGGGGGAGGCATGTTTGACGCCTAATGGAATGGATGCAGTGGCAGACCGCGATCTATTTGTCGAGTTTGCTTCCGCATGTTCCCTCTGTTCCCTCCATCTTTCGCGCCTCGCGGAAGACCTCATTCTTTGGAATTCTTCGGAGTTTGGGTATTTACGACTTTCCGATTCATTCACCACCGGCTCCTCCCTTATGCCGCAAAAGAAAAACCCGGATTGTTTTGAATTGATCCGGGGAAAGACCGGTCGGGTCATTGGCAATCTTTCTAATTTATTGGTTACGATCAAGGGGTTGCCCCTTACCTACAACCGGGACCTTCAGGAAGATAAACCCCCGGTGTTTGACAGTTTTGAACAGTTAGGTATGTGCCTGGCGGTAACCGCAGGAGCATTGGAAGGAGCCGAGGTCGATGAGTCACGCTGTCTTTCTGCCGCTTCTGATCCTTTGCTTTTGGCTACTGATTTAGCCGATTACTTAGTCGAACATGGAGTCGCTTTTCGTCAGTCTCACCACCTCGTTGGATCTTTGGTTGCTCGGGCGGAAGAACTTGGCATATCGCTACCCGAATTAAGTGATGAAGATGTCCAAAAAATCTTTCCTGAAATAGGAAATGATTGGAGAGATGTATTCGATTTGTCACGGGCCTTTGCCAAGCGGGAAAAGCCAGGTATGCCCGGTCCCTCACAAGTTTCTGCCCGTATTCAATTCTGGGAAGGAATTCTTAAGTCTTGAATGCTTTGGGCTCCCGGCTACCGGGTGTCTTTGTTATCGGGCTGCTTGTATTGTGCAATGTTGCCTGGGGTAGGACTTGGACAACGCTTGAAGGCAGGCGTTCCCAGGGCGAACTCGTTGCTTTTAAGGAAAACCAGGTCACCTTGCTGATTGATGGTAGGGAGTATACTTTCCCGGTTTCCCGCTTCTCGGCACCGGATCGTATCTATTTGATGAAATGGAAAGCCGAAA
>ERZ887851.46-NODE-46-length-102462-cov-20.582284_pt1 | contig 102462 bp, 98 predicted proteins | sample MGYA00521100_ERZ887851 | MGnify/ENA primary metagenome ERZ887851 (study PRJEB32303, sample SAMEA104408602) | aquatic metagenome | biome: Brackish water; feature: Pelagic; material: water | place: Baltic Sea | collected 2014-06-06T16:11:00 | depth 11,444 m ... | reverse complement strand
CGGAGTATACGCGTAAGTGGTTAATTTTTATAGTGTATTTGGGGTTATTTTTGTTGGCAAAACAGGTAGCAAGAGCCTTCGCTAGCTATCAGTTTTGTAACAGCTATAAAAAAGCCATATACCAGTTAAAAATATCACGATGCCTATCCCAAACGAAGAGGTGCCAATGCCAATAAGAATTAGAATAGCGCCTAAACCAAACTTGCCCAGTTTGGTTTTTTCAAATTGTACTAATTCAGTTTTTTCTTGCTGCTTTCTTGTCTTCGCCTTGTGATTGCATATTCTCCAACCCCTGCAAGTCACATAAATCCCAATTGGGATCATAGGTATCCCAATGCCTACACCTGCGCTGGCTAGTCCGACACCGCCGATAAACAGCCCAAATAATAATATGGATACACCCATCAGTAGTTGTTGCATTGCGATTCTCCGTCAAGGAATAACTTCAGACACTACCTCAGTTTTAACCGAATTGGCGATAAAACATAGTTCATGGGATTGATGATGCAGTTTTTGTATCTCCTCAAAGCTCGGTTGCTTCTCCCCAGAGAAAGTTACCTGTGCTCTCAAGGTTACCCTGGTTATTGAAAGCTTACCTTTAGCGTCTTTTTCCATAATACCAATGGGATTGTCGATGTATTTATCAACCACGTATTGTTTTCGGCTGGCAATATCCAAGAACACCAGCATATGGCAGCTAGATATCGATGCTACAAATGCTTCTTCTGGGTCTACATTTGATTCCACAGAATAGGGCAGCGGGACTATATCTGGTGATGCCGAGGCTGGGACTGTGACTCCACCGTCAAATTCCCACTGGTGTCCGCGACTGTATTTATTATCGACAAAGCGCTCATCCTCGGCACGCTTCCAAATAATTTTTGCTCTGTACTCAAACATGCTGCACTCCTGACTACTGGTTTTTTTAAAGATAGCAGATTATGTTTAACCTCACTTTAAAATGATCAACTCACTGTTCTATCAATAGCACCAATACCCTTTATAGCGTTAACCGAGCTATTCAGAGCATCGAAACTAGGATTAAATACTGGCTATAAAAATCACGCATAAACTTACCAGGAACTCCCATGAGTGAACTCTACCTTGTCCGCCACGCGCAAGCCTCTTTCGGTGCGGCCAACTATGATCAGTTATCAGATCTTGGCCATAAGCAGTCCCGCTGGTTGGGCGATCATCTGGGCATGCGTGGTATGGCATTCGATCAGCTGGTAGTGGGAGATATGGTGCGTCACCATGAAACCATGAATGGTATCTGTGCGGGTATGGGCGTCGATGGTGCAGAGCGCCTGGTTATACCTGGGCTCAATGAATATAACTTTGCTGCCATGACCGAATCCTATACCCAGGCCAATGGAGATGATCCATTGATAAAGGCCATCGCCTGCAACCCCGACGATAAGCGACATCACTTCCGGCTACTGCGCAAAGTGCTGACGCTATGGACTCAGGACAGGGTCGAGAATGTGCCCGAGACCTGGGCAGAGTTTAAAGGCAGGGTGCTGGCTGCCCAGCAGCAGATTATGGCGATGTCTAACAGTGGTAATCGTATTTTGGCAATTGGCTCTGGTGGCTCCATAAGTACCTTTGTGGGGCTGGTGCTGGGGATTCCGGATGAGAATATCTTTGATTTAAACCTGCAGTATAAGAATACGGCGATCAGTCATTTTTTCTTTAATGAGCACAAGATGAATTTGACGGGGTTTAATGGCATACCCCATTTGGATACTAATGAAATGGAGCGGTATGTGACCTATGGTTAGGTGCTCCTGTAAACACTAGACCTATGCCCAACTTTGACCACCTGAATCACCAGGCGAGTATCCTGGATTTCATAGATTATTCGATAAAGCCCCACGCGCACTCTATATTGCTGTTGGTTTGAGAGCTTAAGACAGCCCTCTGATCTTGGGTTTTCTGCCAGCAGGTCAATTTGGGCAAGAATGCGGTGCACATCCCTTTTGGGAATATTCCGAAGGTCCTTCGCCACTGATTTTTTGAATGTGACTTTATATTTTGCCATGCTTCTTTAAGTCATTAAGCAGGGATTCATAGCTCATCTCAGGTTCATTTACTCTATCGGCAAACGCCTGCAGATCTTCCTGATCTTCAGTTAGATGAACTCGCACAGCTTCATTGACTAGGTCTGAAAAGGACACATGGGTTGAAGCAGCCTTGAGCTTTAGTGCTTGGTGAATAGCAGGGTCGAAGTAGACTGTCGATCTTTTGGATAAATTACTCATGGCGCAATCTTCGCTTCAAAATCGCATCTTAACGCTATAACGTTATAACGTCCAATAGATTCTTTTAACTTTGCAAGCACCGATCTACCATTAGACATGTGCTTTTAGTTCCAAAAGCCTAAAAACGAGTATTCAGGATGAAAACTTTTTTGAAATTAGGGATTTGCCTTTTGATAACCCAATCCGCTTATATTTATTCCTGTGAGATAGAAACGAATGCCGCTCAGCAGTTAGAGCAGTTTTTCCAGCCTATCGACCAGGCCATCCAAGACAAAATATTTGAAGAAAATAAAGCATCCCTAAGCGAGCAGGCTTATTTAGGGCATCGCTACCTAATTGCAAAAGCCAACCTCGATCTGATCGCGAATGATAATAAAGCCTTTGTGATGAACCCCTTCGATGATGTTTGTTTAGTCGTTAAAACCAGAGAAATCCGCAACTTTAGTAATGGGACAACCCAGATGTGGGTTATGGATAAGGTTAACCCCAGATTGGATACTAATGTTGCAGGGATGACGCCAGAGATTAAAGAATGGCTAAATACAGTTAAATTGACTGTTCAATCTTCAAGTTATTACGATAATTCGCCGGCTCCTCAAGAAGTGACGGGAGTAGGCATTAGTCGGAATCCATTTGATGGAGTTACTCGTTTAACGCGCTCAGTTTGGGGGCAGTGGGAAGATTTTAATAAGATCTTTCATATTTCGCCGGTGACAGATAGAGGCGAGTATTATTTGATTGTTCAGCAGAGCTCACACCAGCGGGAGGAAGATTAAAGAACGCAGAAATCCTGTGGCATGAATAATCATCTAGAAACAATGTCACCAATTAAAGATATCTAGCCCTTTACTTGTGAAGAACCCAACAGTCCCATTTCCTCTAGTTGCCTAGCCATCCACGCGTTAAACTACTCCCTGACAATAAATACAATAACTATTAACAACTGACTAGTAAGGAATCAAAGAGTGACTACAGAATTTGATATGAGCGGCAAAGTCGCCATGGTAACCGGCGCATCCAGTGGTTTTGGGGTGCATTTTGCGAAGATTATGGCGGCTCGTGGCGCTAAGGTAGTGGTAGCAGCCCGTCGTGTTGAGCGGCTTGAGGCGCTGGTGGCTGAGATTAAAGCCGATGGCGGTGAGGCTATGGCTGTGGCTATGGATGTCACTGATTCTGCGTCTATTATCACGGCCTTTGATGAGGCGGAGGCGGCGTTTGGTACTGTGACTATGCTGGCTAACAATGCCGGTGTGGCGGATGTGCGCAGTGCCCTGAAGATTGGTGAGGACGACTGGGACAAGATGATCGATACCAACCTTAAAGGGGTTTGGATTGCGGGTCAGCAGGCGGCTAAGCGTATGATTGAGGCTGGTGTAAGCGGCAGCATTGTGAATACGGCGTCTATTTTGGGTCTGCGCGTGGCCTTTGGTCAGTCGAGCTACAGTGCGTCTAAAGCGGCGGTAATTCAGCTTACCAAGTCTATGGCGCTGGAGTGGGCTGGCAAAGGTGTGCGTGTTAATGCCCTGTGTCCGGGTTACTTTTTAACTGAGATGACGGCGTCTGCGTTTGAATCACCGGAGGCTCAAGCCTATCTAAACTCCTCTCCTGCGGGTCGCCCTGGTGGCATGGATGAGATGACGGCGCCGTTTTTGCTGTTGGCCAGTGATGCAGGGTCTTATCTGCACGGTGTTGCATTGCCGGTGGATGGCGGGCAATCTATAGGCCGTATGTAAGATTATTAATTCCACACCCATGGAAATCATATGAGTCTTGAAGAGAATCGCAGGGAGTACGATTACGGGAAGCTTTCCCGGGAGTCGTTGCTGGATAATCCGTTTGATCAGTTTAGCCTGTGGATGAATCAGGCCATTGAGGCCAGGGTGCAGGACCCAACCGCCATGTCTGTTGCCACGGTTAGCTCTGAGGGCAAGCCCTGGCAGCGCATGGTGTTGTTAAAGGGCTTAGATAAAAAGGGCTTTGTGTTTTACACCAACCTGGGTAGCCGCAAGGCCAAAGAGATTGAGGCCAATGCTCAGGTGAGTCTGCATTTTCCCTGGCTGCAGTTGGATCGGCAGGTGATTATTGGCGGTCGTGCGGAGCGCCTATCGGCGGTGGAGGTAGTGAAGTATTTTCTCAGTCGCCCCAAAGAAAGTCAGTTGGCGGCCTGGGCGTCTAAGCAAAGTAGTCGCATTAATTCCCGCCAGGCACTGGAAACTCAGTTTGCCCAAATTAAAGAGAAATTCTCCAAGGGCGATGTGCCGCTGCCAGATTTTTGGGGTGGCTATCGGGTGGTGCCTGAAGAGATTGAGTTTTGGCAGGGGGGTGAGAGCCGTTTGCACGATCGCTTTAGTTATGGTCTTGATGGGGATGACTGGGAGATTAGTCGGCTGTCGCCCTGATCCCTTGTTGTTTATCCCTAGTACTTAATTGCTGTCACAACAAAACACCGGTCCCCAGCCGGTGTTTTTACATTGGCATCATCGTCGACGGATTTGCCAATCAATGCCTGGGCCATGGGTGAGTCGATGCTGATCCAGTTTTGGGCTGGGTCTATTTCATCGGAGCCTACCAGCCTGAAGGTTTGCTGTTCGCCGGTTTCTTCATCTTCCACGGTGACCCAGGCGGCAAAGAATACTTTGGAGGGGTCTCGGGGTTTGTCTTCGACTATGGTCGCGTCTTCTAAACGTTTGGTCAGGTAACGCACACGGCTATCAATTTCTCGCAGGCGGCGTTTGCCGTAGATATAGTCGCCGTTTTCTGAGCGATCGCCATTTTTGGCGGCTTCATGCACAACCTGAGTGACCTGGGGGCGTTCGATTTTCCACAGTTCGCGCAATTCGGCGCGCATTTTTGCGGCACCCTCGGCGGTAATATAGGGTGAGCTTTTGGGTCTTGGTGGACGGTAGCGACCCATGGTTAAGCCTGGGCCTTTTGATTAAATGCATCTAGATCAAACACGTCGCGATAAAAAGCCAGTTCAGATTCCATGGCGCGGATAATATTATTAGCTTTTCTAAAGCCATGGCCTTCGTCAGGGAAAGTCACATATTCCACTTTAATGCCTTTGTCTTCTAGCAGCTTCACCATCATCTCGGCTTGGTTGGGGGGCACTACCTTATCTTCCAGACCCTGCAAAAAGATTACTGGGCAGTTGAGGCCCTCGGCATGGTGTATGGGTGACCGTTCTAAATAGATATCTCTGCGCTCTGGGTAGGGGCCGATTAGACTATCCAGATAGCGTGATTCAAATTTATGGGTGTCGGTGGCCAGGGTTTCCAGATCACCAATGCCATAGAGGCTGGCGCCGGCTTTGAATGTGTCGGTAAAGGTCAGGGCCGATAGCACGGTGTAGCCACCGGCACTGCCGCCGCGAATCAGGCAGCGTTCGGGGTCAATTTTTTGTTGGTTGGCGAGGTAGCTAATGGCGTATTGGGTATCTTCTACATCCTTAATGCCCCAGGCATTGGTCAGGGCCTTGCGATATTTTCGACCAAAGCCGGTGCTGCCGCGGTAGTTAATGTCGACAATGGCAAAGCCGCGGTTGGTCCAGTACTGTATTTTCAGATTGAGCCCGCTATCGGTGGCCCCTGTGGGTCCGCCATGGCAGAGGGCGATGACTGGTGGTAGTTCATTGTCGGCGCCCTGATACTGCGCATTAGTGGGCGGGTAAAAAAAGGCATGTACCTGTTCGCCATTGCCGCTGGGGAAAAATAATGGCTCTGGTTGGGCGATATCGGCACTGTCTAAATCCAAGGTTGATGGTGCGTAAACTGATGTCAGTTTGCTATTCGCGCCATACCGTTCAATGCCGACAATTTGATTGGCCAATGGGGCGGCTCCAGCCACCATATACAGCCGGCCCTGATGGCAGCAGGCAGCGGCAAGGCTGCTGTACTGGCTCTCTGTGTTGCTGAGCTGGCCTGTGGCAATATCGATAAACCCACTGTGCCAAAGCCCTTGGTCGGTCCACAGGCAACCAATGGTATTGGCGTCAATAAAGTCATAGGTGCTCATGCCAAATTGCCATAAGGGCGTAGCAAATTCTGCGTCTTTGCTTAGCACAGGTTCGCCATTGGCTGTGTAGATATTCCACCAGTTATTTTTATCAGACACATAGTGGAGCTGGTTATCCGGCGACCAGCTTGGCTGGAAAATAGCTTGGTTATTGTCTCCACCAGCGGTCAGAGCAAGGTCGCTTAACCCATCTACGGTTAACTGGGCGCACCACAGCTGGGTACTATCCCAGGGCATATTGGGATGCTGCCATTCTATCCAGCACAGTTGTTGGTTGTCTGGGCTAATGCGTGGGTAGGCATAGAAGTCTGCGCCGCTCTTTAATGTGCTAACAGCCCCTGTGGCTATATTAATGGCAGCGATAAAGTTTTCTGGCTCGCGATCATCATGGTGTTGCTCACCAACGGCGATCAATTGCTGATGGACTGTATCAATCACCAGATCCGCAAAGCGTAACCCTGGGCTAGTAATGGCTTTGGGTTTATTGCCAGCGTTTAGGTCCAGTTGGTAGATACATTGATCGGCGGCATTCACAAAATACAGATGGGTCTGGTTTGCGGCATAGGCCATGCCGCCATATTCATGGACCTTGCTATGGTGGCTGAAGGGTGGGGGCAGCAGATCACGGATTGTCCCTGCGCTATCGCGGCACATAATTACACTGCGGCCAGCATCCCAGGGTCGGCCTTCAACCCAGAACAGCTTGTCGCCCTGGGATTGAATGAAATTAAGGCTGGGGGCGGCTTTGGTAATAAGCTCTGCGTTAATGGGTGAGGGCCAGGTGCCAAAGGCTTGAGAGGTTTTGGCCATATTATCCACCGGCCAGTTTGACGGTATGGCCAAGCTTTTCTAACTCGGTTTTTAGCTTGTCGCGATGATCACCCTGGATTTCAATAATGCCGTCTTTAACGGTGCCCCCAGTTGAGCATTTTTGCTTAAGCTTTTTGGCCATGGTTTTTAAGTCGGCTTCAGTAAGGTCAAAACCGGTGATTGTGGTCACTCCTTTACCTTTGCGACCACTGGTTTCACGGCGAATGCGCAAAATGCCATCGCCGTCATAGTCGCGGGTTGGGGCTTCGCTTTTTTTAATGCGGCCGGTTTCGGTGGAGTAAACCAGCCTGGAATCTTTTTTACTCATCATATCTCTGGGTTAATTCTGTAAAATAATTTTGCCAATATGCCGATTGGTTTCCATCAGGGCGTGGCCCTTGCTGGCCGCTGCTAATGGGAAACTGCTGTGAATAATGGGTTTAAATTGTCCGCTGGCGATCAGTGGCCATACCTGGTCTTTCACCCCAGCGGCAATGCGGGCTTTGTTTTCCAATGGCTGGGCGCGCAATGTAGAACCGGTCAGCACCAGTTGTTTTAACATTAATGGCATAAGATCTACTTCAGCTTTGGAGCCACGCAAAAAAGCGATATTCACGATTCTGGCTTTAGGGGCGCAGGCGGCAAAGTTCTTTTGCACATAGTCACCACCGACCATATCCAGCACCACATTAACCCCTGTGCCGGTCAGTTCCTGACAGGCTGAAACAAAGTCCTGTTGATGATAATTAATGGCTTTAGCCGCGCCCAACTGCTCGCAGACAGCGCACTTTTCATCACTGCCCGCTGTGGCAATAACATTCACACCCATGGCACTGGCCATCTGAATAGCGGTGGTACCAATACCGCTGGAACCACCGTGCACCAGTAACCATTCGCCCGCTTTTAACTCGGCGCGCTCAAATAGGTTATGCCACACAGTAAAGCAGGTTTCGGGCAGTGCGGCGGCATGCTCCATAGGCAGGCTATCAGGCACCGGTAAGCACAGAGATTCCTCAGCAACAGCATATTCCGCATAACCACCACCGGCCAATAATGCACAGACATTATCACCTACAGACAGGCTAGTGACGCCAGTACCAATAGCCACCACAGTACCACTGACTTCCAGCCCGGGAATATCGGTAACGCCTGGGGGTGGCGGGTAAAAGCCCATACGCTGAAATACATCAGGACGATTAATGCCTGCGGCTGCGACCTTTATCAGCACCTCAGTCTCTGCGGGCTGAGGTACTGGTCTATCTGTGGCTTGTAATACCTCAGGGGCACCGGGTTCGGTTATTTCAATGCTGGTTTGGTTTGTTGGTAAGCTCATGACTTAAGCTCTCTGTTTAAAGTGAGAGTTTAGCTGGACTAGGGCTGTATTGGCACCTGATAAATACTATTTGTTTTGCCCAAGTATTCTGACAACGGCGTTATTTGCCTGTGGACTGAGCAGGGGACTCATATTGGTAAACATCGTTAACAGACCATTGCCATGCTGTGCAACGAATCTGGAGCTATTAATAGCGATCTCGAGTTCATTGGCGACTGTAAGTTCGCAGAAATCTCTCAGTAGATCTGAGCTTAGGTCAAAGCTTTGTCCAGTGAAGCGATTAAGGAATTCAGGGTCATTAACTATTCCTAGCTGCGGCCAGAAATGGTTTCGGTCGCAGGCGCAGTATTGATAGACGATCTCTTCGACTTCTGAACCAAGCAGGTGTTTGATCTTAGTGCGCTGATTTATCGAAATCATGCATTCCTCAAAGCCAGCGGTGCCATAGGCTGCATGATATAGCCCAGCATCCTGAAGAATTTGAGATGCTCCCCAAGAAGCTAGTAGTTGCTGTGTACCCTTAAGATGTTCCAACAAGTTGCCATTAAGGTGTGCAAAATCTGCAGCGCCCAGATTTTGTAGTATTTGGAACTTCTTACTATCTCCTTGCATTGTTGGTTTTCCTTTCACAGATCCTATTTTTTAAGTATTAGGTTCTAATTCCGACAAAAGCGCCTCCACCAATAAAAAGCCCACCTGTCGCAAATTTAAGATAGTTAAAGGCAGGATTACGGGCAAATGAGGCTCTAGTTTTGGAGGCTATATAGGCATAGGCTGCCAGAACAATGCCTACAGATGCTGTGGTGATCAGGAGTACAGACACAACATCTACCGCGGATAGATTGCCTAAATCCATAAGAGCGGGGAAGAAGCTTAAATAAAACAACACGACTTTGGGGTTGCTCATGGAGGTGACCATGCCGAGCACAAAATCTGTTGATGAGAGGCTAGGTTTTAAATCTGTACCACCACTTATTTGGGGGCTGGCGGTCAGTATTTTGAAACCCAGAAAAATAAGATAGGCGGCGTCAGCATATTTTATGGTTACAAAGAAAGGTCCCAAAAATTCAGCCAGTGTGGATAGCCCAAAGATAGCCAGTCCAATATAAAAGAAGTCTCCACAGAGAATGCCACAGGCCAGAACCAAACCGGCGCGAAGCCCAGAGTCTAGTGTTCTTGCAAGTAACACTGCTACTCCAGGCCCTGGGAGTAAGGCAAAGGCAATAAGGGCGGCCCATAGGGCCAATGCGGAGGCTAAGGTCATTATCTATTCCGTGAAATCTGGTTAAATCGTTCGTTTAAGTCTAGACCAAAGTCGCCCATCAATTATCGCCAGTCCCAAGCCAATGCAGGCCATGCCGATAAAATGCTTGGCTTGGAGCTGCTCATCGAGAATTAACCAGCTGAGGAAGCTTGCTGTGACTGGCGCCAGAAAGGTAACCAGCACTACATTGGTGGCGCCGGATGAGGAGAGGATACGGAAGAATAATATATAGGCGAACGCGGTTGAGAATATGGCCAGAGCTAAAATGGCCAGCCATACCTGAAGGCTTGGGTTGGCTAGCTCAAGGGGTTTATCTATAAACCATACCAGGGGCAATAAAAGAATGGTTGATGCGGTGACCTGGCCCACGGCGGTATCAAAAGGGCTGATGCCCATGGCTTTAAACCGCCGGCCAAATACGGTGGCGGAGCTGTACGAGATGGCGGCGCCGATAACTGCCAGTTGGGCCATGGTGTTGGTCCCCAGTTCTAGCAGGGCCGATGGGCCAATCAGCACAATAACTCCTAATAATCCGGCGGCTATGCCCAGTACCTTTTTTGGGGTGATATGTTCATCAGACAGAAAGGCGCCAGCTATTAATATGGTAAAGATGGGTGTTGTGGCATTAATTATTGATGCCAGACCTGCACCAATATGGGTCTGGCCCCAGGCTATCAGAGAGAAGGGCAGCGCATTGCCAAGCAAGCCCATCATCATAAATGTGCGCCATACCTTGGGAGATTTGGGGATAGGGTAGCCAGAGACCAGCAATACCAGCCACAGGGTTAGGGCCGCTAACCCAACCCGCATTGTCACCAGAGTGAAAGGTGGCAGTTCGGAGATGGCAACACTGATAAAGAAAAATGACCCGCCCCACAGAAACGAGAGCAGCAGCAACATGCCCCAATCTTTGGTACCCATACGTTGGTTTATCATTGGGTCATTCCTATTATTCTATTTATTTGGTGAGAGCTTTAGCCTGTTCTGCTGACTAAAACCTTGATACCCAAGAGCAGCATAGCGCCGCCGGCAACTCGATCAATCCAATGGCCCAGAGCCTGAAATCTATCTGTGACCATGGGCCTGGAAAGCAGCAGGGTTAAAAAAGAGAACCAGGTAAACTGAAGCACCATCATCCAGATACCATAAACCAGCAGATGCTGGGCTGGGGTGCTCTGGGACAGCACTATGGTAAATACCGATATAAAGTAGATAGGTGCTTTAGGGTTAAGCGCATTGCATAAAAAGCCCAGGCCAATGGTTTTAAGCCCCGGTTGATCGGCCGCTGCATCGGTTGTAATAGCTTCAGCATTGCGAACTCTGGCTCTGAGGCCGCTAACCCCAAGATAGATGAGGTAGCTGCCGCCCAGTAGTTTAATCGCCCAGAGAGCTGAGGCGGAGTTGGCTATCACCGCGGCCAGACCAAAAGCGGAGTAGAGAATATGCACAGATAGCCCCAGAGAAATCCCCAGACTGCACAGCAAACCAGCGCGTTTGCCATTGGACAATGTCTGCTGTGAGACCAGCACAAAATCCGGGCCCGGCGAGGCGGCAGCCAGCAGGTGGACTGTGGTAATAATAATTAAGCCCTGGGCAAGATCCATAGTATTCTCTAATTAGGCACTGAGATGCATCATAGTCAATTGTATGATTACTGCCTACAATAACCTGACTAGGCCACTGAAGGATATGGGTGATGGTTGAGCTATCTCTGCGAGAAAAAATCTATCGGGTAATCTTTGGTACCGATACGGCAGCGGGCCAGTATTTTGATATTGCCCTCATCTATATGATCTTGCTCAGTGTGCTGGCGATTATTCTCGACAGTATTGAAGCGGTGAACAGCCAGTATGGGCTGTGGCTATTTCGTCTGGAGTGGTTTTTTACGCTGCTGTTTTCAGTGGAATATGTGGCCCGAATCTACTCGTCACCAAAACCACTGCGCTATATTTTTAGTTTTTATGGGCTGGTGGATCTGGTGTCTATTTTGCCTACCTATCTGGCGTTGATCTTCCCTGGCGCCAATTACTGGCTGGTGATTCGGCTGCTGCGTGTGCTGCGTGTCTTCCGGGTGCTTAAGCTAGTGCGCTATCTGTCAGAAGCTAATATTTTGCTGCGTTCTATGTATGGGTCGCGGCGCAAGGTGCTGGTATTTTTTACTGTGGTGCTGGTGCTTAGTGTGATCTTTGGCAGCCTGATGTTTTTTGTTGAGGGGCCGGAGCATGGCTTTACCAGTATTCCTCGCAGTATCTATTGGACCATTGTCACCATCACCACCGTTGGCTATGGGGATATTACCCCGCAGACGGCTATGGGGCAGGTGATAGCGACTCTGGCCATGCTGACGGGTTATTCTATTATTGCCATTCCTACGGGTATATTTACCGCTGAGATTGCCCGCGAGATGCACAATGAAACCAACAATCGCCGCTGTAATGTCTGTGAGCGTACTGGCCATCATCCGGAGGCGGAGTATTGTTACCACTGTGGGGTGACCCTGCCGGATAGTGCTATTTAGTTGCAAGGTTAGCTTGCAGTGGTTATTGCCGGCCTATAGCTGAGTGCTTCCTGATATTGAGCTGTGCCAGGGCTATCCAGTCCCGCCAAGTCGGCGATGGTTCTGGCGACTTTTAATATGCGGTAAAAACCTCTGGTAGACAGAGCGAAGCGGTTTATGGCCTGATCCATAAGCTGGCGCTGGGCTGTGTTGAGTGGACAAAGTTGATGCAGCTGCTGGCTGCTTAGTTCGCTATTGATGTTTCCCTGCCGTGCCACCTGGGTTTTTCTGGCAGCGGAGATACGCTGTTGGATAATCTGATTACTCTCTCCTTGTTGTTGCTCTTGCTGGGCTGGCCGATCTAATAATTGCTGGTTTTCAATGGCGTTGACCTGTACCTGTAAGTCTATTCGGTCCATTAATGGGCCCGATAGTTTGGTGCGATAGCGGCTGATTTGGTCTGGGGTGCAGGTGCAGCGCTGTGAGCCTAAATAGCCGCAGGGGCAGGGGTTCATGGCGGCGACTAGTTGGAATCTGGCTGGGTAGCGGGTTTGGGCGGCAACCCGGGAAATAATAATTTCGCCGGATTCCAGCGGTTCGCGCAGCATTTCCAGTACCTGACGCTGAAACTCAGGCAGTTCATCGAGAAATAGTACGCCACAGTGGGCTAGAGATATTTCGCCAGGCTTGGGTGTGCTGCCGCCACCCACTATGGCCGCGGCGGAGGCACTATGATGGGGCGCCCGGAAGGGCCGATTTAGGCTATGGGCTGCGCGGTCGGTTTTTCCGGCCACTGAGTGAATGGCTGCCACTTCTAATGCCTCGGAGTTATTCAGGGGGGGCAGTAAACCGGGTAAACGGCTGGCTAGCATGGTTTTGCCGGTGCCTGGGGGGCCGTAGAGCAACAGATGGTGGCCGCCGCTAGCGGCTATTTCGAGAGCCCGTTTGGCATGCTGGTGGCCGATAACTTCATTGAGCTGGGACCCTGTATTGCTGGGTTTGGCGGCGGTGGGCTGCCATGGCTGCAGTGATGCTCGCTGGTGCATATGGGCTGAGACTTCTAACAAATGGGTGGCGGGGAGCACGGTTAGTGCTTTGACCAAGGCGGCTTCATTGGCATTGTCGGTGCTGGTAATAAGCGCTTTGTTGGCATTGGCGCAGGCCATTGCTGAGGGCAGCAGGGCTTCAACTGGGCGCAATTCACCAGACAGTGCCAGTTCGCCAATAAATTCATGCTGTCCTAAAAGGTCCATGGGCACCTGCCCGGAGGCGGCGAGAATGCCGATGGCAATGGCCAGGTCAAAGCGGGTGCCTTCTTTGGGCAGTTCTGCTGGGGCCAGATTGATGGTGATGCGGCGTGCGGGGAATTCAAAGTGAGCATTGATAATGGCACTGCGCACCCGATCTTTACTCTCTTTAACCGAGGTTTCTGGCAAACCTACGATATGAAAGGCGGGCAGGCCATTGGAGAGGTGAACTTCTACGCTGACCAATGGAGCCTCGATGCCCAGTTTGGCGCGTGTGCGCACGGTGGCTAATGACATAACACCTGTTCCTTTTGGTGTATGCGATTCCTTTCTTGTCACGGGGTGATTGCGGAGGGGCGTTTATCCGTGCAGACAGCTGGTGGGTCGCTATGAGTTATTGTTTGGTTAGGCTGGCTTCCAGTTCGGCGAGTTGGCGCTCCAGTGCGTCGATCTTTTCCCGCGAGCGCTGCAGCACTGCGCGCTGGGCATCAAACTCTTCGCGGGTTACCAGATCCAACTTGCTGAAGGTGCTCATCATGGCGCTGCGCAGATGGCTCTTGGCCTCGTCACTGATGGCCTGGGCGCCGGCGAAGGTTTTGCTCAACTGGTCTAAAACTTCTCTGTGTAGGTCTTCTGGATTCATAAGGTGCTCCTTTCTGGCGCGTGCTTTGCAACTTATGTTAACAAAACTTTGGTTACTGATGCAGGCCGGTTTAGGTGATAGGTCACATTAGTCCAAGTTGGTGCGTTCAGATCCGATGGGTGGCGCAATAACGCACCAATCTGGTTCAAATATGGGTAAGAAGCACAAGAATAGGCTTAATTTTGTTGGTTTTTAAGGTTGGCACGGTAAATGCAATGTTTACGACGAAGCACAAAAAAACCAGGCACCTTCGCTCTGCCATTAACATTTTAACTTTTACAACTTTTTAATTTTACGTCTTGGGAGATGTACCTATGAAAGCTATAAAAACTGCAATTTTTGCTGCAACCCTTATGTCCGGCGCTAGTGCAATGGCTGCTGAAGTTTCTGGAAATGTGGCTCTGGGATCAGACTACTTTTTCCGTGGTATCGATCAGTCTGGCGGTGAAGCACTGTCCGGTGGCTTCGACGTTGCCTTTGATAGTGGCTTCTACGTAGGTACCTGGGCTTCTAGCATTGATTTCAGCGGTGGACTGGAGCTGGACTACTATGCCGGTTACGGCGGTTCTTTCTCTGACAGCGTTAGCTACGATGTGGGCTACCTTTACTACGGCTACCCACAGGGTCCAACCACTGAAGAGTTTGAAGAATTCTACGGCAGCGTCTCCTTCGCTGACGCTACTATCGGCTTCGCTCTGTCTGATGACTACTATGCCTCTACAGGTTCAAGCACCTATATTTACCTGGACTATGGCGTAAGCCTGAGCGAAGACTTCAGCCTGGGTTTCCACTACGGAACCATGAGCGCTGATGATCCTGCCAACGAAGCCGACGACTACTCGGTCTCACTGAGCACTGAAGCTGCTGGACTTGGTTTTGATCTGAGCTGGATCGATTCATCTGAAGATGGCGGGCTGTACGCTGACAACGAGTTTGTTCTGACAATTTCTAAGTCACTTTAATTTAGAACCTATCTTGCTCATTAAAAACGGGTGGCTTCGGCCACCCCATGGAGATAAACGATGAAATTAGTAACTGCAATTGTAAAGCCTTTCAAGCTCGATGAAGTTCGAGAGGCTCTTGGCGACCTGGGTGTCGCTGGTGTAACCGTAACCGAAGTTAAAGGCTTTGGCCGCCAGAAGGGTCATACCGAGCTGTATCGTGGCGCTGAATATGTAGTAGATTTTCTGCCCAAGGTTAAGTTGGAAATTGCTCTGGCAGATGAAATGGTAGAGAGCGCTGTTGAGGCGATCACTGCTGCTGCACAAACCGGGAAAATCGGCGACGGTAAGATTTTCATTACAACTCTTGACGAAGTGATTCGCATTCGCACCGGTGAAACCGGCGTTGAAGCGGTCTAACTTAAGGATTTTAAAATGACTGATGTATTTCAATTACAGTACGCTCTAGATACTTTCTATTTCTTGATGTGCGGTGCTCTGGTTATGTGGATGGCGGCTGGTTTTGCCATGCTTGAAGCCGGACTGGTTCGCTCTAAGAACACCACCGAGATTTTAACCAAGAATATCGCTCTGTTTGCGGTAGCCTGCACCATGTATATGGTCTGCGGTTACGCCATTATGTACGGTGGCGACATTTTCTTGAGCTCTATCACTGGCGACGGCGCTACTGGTTCTGAAGAACCAGCAACCTATGCTCCTTCTGCTGACTTCTACTTCCAGGTAGTGTTTGTTGCTACTGCCATGTCTATTGTTTCTGGCTCTGTTGCTGAGCGCATGAAGCTGTGGGCTTTCCTGGCCTTTGCGGTTGTTATGACTGGCTTTATCTACCCAATGGAAGGCGCCTGGACCTGGGGCGGAGCTCCTGTGTTTGGTATGTACACCCTGGGTGACCTTGGCTTCTCTGACTTCGCTGGTTCCGGTATTGTGCATATGGCTGGTGCATCTGCTGCTCTTGCTGGTGTTCTGTTACTGGGCGCTCGTAAAGGTAAGTATGGTCCAAATGGTCAGATAAATGCGATTCCTGGTGCTAACCTGCCAATGGCGACTCTGGGTACGTTTATCCTCTGGTTGGGCTGGTTTGGCTTTAACGGTGGTTCTGTACTGGCTACTGCTTCTGTCGAAAGCGCCAACGCTGTTGCTGTTGTGTTTATGAACACTAACGCCGCTGCCTCTGGTGGTCTGATCGGTGCTCTGCTGGTTGCTCGTCTGCTGTTTGGCAAGGCTGATCTGACTATGGCACTGAACGGCGCGCTGGCTGGTCTGGTAGCTATCACTGCTGAGCCTTCTACTCCTACCGTACTGCAGGCAACTCTGTTTGGTGCTGCTGGTGGTGTGTTGGTTGTATTCAGTATTCTGACTCTGGACAAGATGAAGCTTGACGACCCCGTTGGTGCCATCTCTGTGCATGGTGTTGTTGGCCTGCTGGGTCTGCTGTTAGTTCCTATCACTAACGAAGGTTCTACGTTCTCTGGCCAGCTAATCGGTGCTGCAACCATCTTTGTCTGGGTGTTTGGTGCCAGCTTTGTTGTCTGGGGTATCCTCAAGGCGACTATGGGCATCCGAGTTTCAGAAGAGGAAGAGTTCAGTGGTGTCGATATCGCAGAATGCGGTATGGAAGCTTACCCTGAGTTTGTCAGTGCAAAGAGCTAATGCTGTCCCCTGAGTAATTTAGAACATATGTTTTAAATAGACTCTTTGTAAGTTTGCCGGAGCCCTTGGGGGCTCCGGTTTTTTTATGCCTGAAACTTTGTTCTATACTTTTATTGTGACGCTAATGCATTTTTGCAGAGAAACAGGTATCTTTACCCTGATACTTTCCATAGATAGATTTACAGAAGACTAAGAATTATGAAATTGATTACTGCTGTTATTAAACCGTTCAAACTGGATGATGTTCGCGAAGCTCTGGCCGATATCGGCGTACAGGGTATAACTGTCACTGAAGTGAAAGGCTTTGGTCGTCAAAAAGGCCACACTGAGCTGTATCGCGGTGCTGAGTATGTGGTGGATTTTCTTCCTAAAATTAAACTCGAAATTGCCGTTGGCCAGGATATGGTGGACAGCATTGTTGAGGCAGTTACTAAGGCCGCTGCTACCGGCAAGATTGGCGATGGCAAAATCTTTATTTCGTCGCTGGATGAAGTAATTCGTATCCGTACCGGCGAGACTGGCGAAGAGGCTTTGTAGGCAGCGTTATCTTAAGCTCTCCCCGTGATTTGAAGCCCGCCCCCTGAGTGCGCATTAAATGCCTGGCCCTCAGGGGGAACCGCTGCGGTTAGAAACACTCCAATTGGTAATCAATCTTTAATAAGGATTTTATTGTGTTAATCAATCCTCTCCTGACCACTGCACGTTCAGCTGGTCAATATCTGGTTCGTGCCAAGTTGCTGATATGCGGCGTTATGCTATCTCTGGGGGCTTTTGCTGAGGTGCCGGCTGATATAAGTGATTCCATTGTTAAACAGCTTAAAGCAGCTCGCGCTGATCTTGATTATTCGGTAATCAGCCTAGCGCCGCTGGATGGTTTTTATGAGGTGCAGGTTGAGGGCGGCCCTGTGCTGTATGTCTCGGCCGACGGCCAATATTTCTTTGATGGCAGTCTCTACCAGGTTCGCCCCGGGCAGTTCGTTAATATCCGGGATTTGCGTCTCAATGCCAAGCGCCGGGAGATATTCGCTAGCAGAGATATAGGCGATATGATTATCTTTAAGCCAGCTGGTGCCACCAAGGCTATTATGAATGTGTTTACCGATGTGGACTGCGGTTACTGTCGCAAGCTTCACCGCGAGGTACCAGAGCTCAATGCCATGGGTATAGAGGTTCGCTATCTGGCCTATCCAAGAGCTGGTATTCCCTCAGAGTCTTATAGCAAGATTGCCACTGCCTGGTGTGCGGATAATCAGCAGGATGTATTTACCAGAACTAAAAATGGCGAGAATATCCCCAGTGCTGTGTGCACTGATAACCCGGTGTCAGTGCACTTTGAGCTGGGGAAAAAGCTCGGTGTTACCGGCACTCCTGCAGTAATACTTATGGACGGCACTTTAATTCCGGGATATCAACCGGCTGCTGATTTTGCTCGCATACTGGGAATTAGCCAATCCGATAGCTAGAACTAGCAATTATTCCGTCGGCCTGGTTTCTTTGGCAGGTCGGCAAAATAAGCCTGAATATTTTCTGGAATAGTATAAAATTAGCCACCTTGTTGGGCCACTTCGCTGTTGGATTGGTTTCAACGCTTCAATTCGGCGCCAGTGGCTGTCGATTCACATTTTAAATAGCTTGGGGAAATAGGGTGCGATTGGTCAATATCGGCATCTGCGGATTAGGCACTGTGGGTGCCGGCGTGGTTAATGTTTTAGTCCGCAATTCACAACAAATTAACTCACGGGCCAATTGCGATATCTCGATATTGCAGGTTGGAGCCCGCCGCGACAATCCAAACTGCGATACCGCTGACATCTCTGTCACGCGGGATATTTTTGATGTTGCCAAAAACCCCGATATAGATATTGTTGTTGAGCTGATCGGTGGCACTGATGTCGCCTATAAGCTGGTAATGACAGCGCTCGATAATGGTAAGCATGTGATTACTGCTAATAAGGCTCTAATTGCTCAGCATGGTATGGAGATTTTTGCTGCAGCTGAGGCTCGCGGCCTGATGGTCGCCTATGAGGCGGCGGTGGCGGGCGGTATTCCGATTATTAAGGCCCTGCGCGAAGGCCTGTCGGGCAATCGCATTAATTGGCTGGCTGGCATTATCAATGGCACCACAAACTTTATTCTCTCAGAGATGGACAGCAAGGGCCGTGAGTTTGCTGATGTGCTCACCGAAGCCCAGGAAAAGGGCTATGCTGAAGCTGATCCTACCTTTGATGTGGAGGGCATAGATGCCGCTCACAAGCTGGTTATCATGAGCTCTCTGGCATTTGGAATGCCCCTGAGCCTTGAGGGAATTTATACAGATGGCATTACCAGGCTCGAGCCTCAAGACGTGTCCTATGCCCGTGAGCTGGGCTATGCCGTCAAGCACCTGGGTATTACCAGGCAAACGGGCCAGGGCGTCGAGCTGCGCGTGCACCCTACACTGGTACCTGAGAGTTGCCTGATTGCCGGCGTTAACGATGTCTCCAATGCTGTGATGGTCAATGCAGATGCTGTGGGTACCACTTTGTTTTATGGGCCAGGTGCGGGCTCTGAGCCTACGGCATCTTCAGTGATTGCCGATATAGTTGATGTGGCACGGGCGATGAATACTGGTGCCGATACCTGGGTGCCGGCGCTGGGCTGCAATACAGCGGCGCTGCAACCTCAGGAAATTATGGATATTGAGGATATTGAAACCAGCTTTTATATCCGTTTCTCGGCGCTGGATAAGCCAGGTGTGCTCTCAGATATTACTGGGATAATGGCCAATGCGGGTATCAGTATTGAAGCCATTATTCAAAAAGAGCAGCCTGTGGGAGAGGATTACGTTAATGTGATTATTCTTACCAATGTCACCAAAGAGAAACTGCTGGATGCCGCGGTTGAGAATATTGAACAGCTTGAAACCGTGCGTGGAAGCGTAACTTTTATTCGTGTCGAACATTTGGATCAGTAAATGAGATTTGTCAGTACCCGCGGTGGTGGTGAACCGAAAACTTTTGAAGAGGTAATTCTTACCGGACTGGCGCCAGATGGCGGGCTATTTGTGCCTGAGCAGCTGCCGCAGTTTAGTCAGGAAGAGATTGCCTCCTGGGCCGGCCTGTCCTATCAGGACCTGGCACTTAAGGTAATGACGCCATTTGTCGATGGTGCTATTCCTCAGCATGATCTTAAAAAGCTGATCGACGATTCCTATTCAACCTTCCGCCACAACGGCATTGCCCCGTTGGTGCAGACCGGTCATAACGAATGGATTATGGAGCTGTTCCATGGTCCAACGCTGGCATTTAAAGATTTTGCTCTGCAATTCTTGGGCAATCTGCTGGACTACACTCTCGAGAAGCGCGATCAGAAAGTGGTGATTATGGGCGCTACCTCGGGTGACACCGGATCTGCGGCGATCGAAGGCTGCCGCCGCTGCAAGAATATTGATATTTTTATCCTCCACCCTGACAACCGGGTGTCAGAGGTACAGCGCCGTCAAATGACCACGGTGATGGCTGATAACATTCATAACCTGGCTCTGCAGGGTAACTTTGATGACTGTCAGAATATGGTTAAAGCCAGCTTTGCTGACCAGTCTTTCTTGCCCGATGGTCGACAGCTGGTGGCGGTAAATTCGATTAACTGGGCGCGCATTATGGCTCAGATTGTCTATTATTTTTGGGCTGCTCTGTCGCTGGGCGGCCCTGCGCGCAAGGTCTCATTTTCTGTGCCCACGGGTAACTTCGGCGATATTTTTGCTGGTTATCTGGCCCATAAAATGGGGCTGCCTATTGAGCAGCTGGTGATCGCTACCAACCAAAACGATATTCTCCATCGCTGTATCAGCGACAATGATCACAGTACTCGTCCGTTAGAGCAGAGCCTGGCGCCGAGTATGGATATTATGATCTCGAGTAATTTTGAGCGCCTGCTGTTTGATCTCTATGATCGCGATGGCGCTGCTATTGCAGGTTTAATGGCGGATGCCAAGGCAGGGCATATGGACTTAAATAATAGTGCCCTGAGTCGGGCTCGGGAGCTGTTTTCCAGCTATCGCTGTGATAACGAAGGCATGGTTAAGGTTATTCACGACACCTATGCAGACTGCGACTACCTGCTTGACCCTCACACCGCTATTGGTCTTGAGGCCGCCAGACAGTGCCGCAGCAATAACGCAACGCCTATGGTCACTCTGGCAACCGCTCATCCGGCTAAATTCCCGGATGCAGTGAAACAGGCTGGCTACCCGCAGGATCCTGAGCTGCCGCCTCATATGGCGGATCTATTTGAGCGCGAGGAGCGGTTTACAGTGCTGGATAATGACCAGTCTGCAGTGCAGCAGTTTATTGCAGAGCATATTACTGCCTGATTTGTTGGTCTTGGTCTGCGAGATTTCTGCGCGCTTGTCATATTGAGCGAAGCGAAATATCTCTGAGATCCTTCGCTCCGCACAGGATGACTCGGGTTTGGGATTTAGGATGGCTCGGGTTTGGGGTGGCTTGGTTCCGGGCTTCTCTCGAAAATAGGCTGCAATCTACAACTCCAATATTTCCACCAGACATAAAAAAACCGGCCCAAGCCGGTTTTTCCGCATCCAAACTACCATTAAGCCAATTGCTAATAAAAAGCCTTAGGCAGCCAGAGCTTTAACTTTGGTGTTTAAACGGCTCTTGTGACGAGCAGCTTTATTCTTGTGAATAATGCCTTTGTCCGCCATGCGGTCAATAACTGGAACAGCTGCGTCATAGGCGGCTTGGGATGCTGCGTGATCGCCGCTCTCAAGTGCTGCGTCCACTTTCTTTAAATAGGTGCGAACCATAGAGCGCAGGCTGGCATTATGCTGGCGGCGTTTCTCGTTTTGGCGTGCGCGTTTCTTTGCTTGTACTGAATTGGCCACCTGAATTCTCCTTTCAAAGGGGTCTCACTAAAGGCGCGGAAATATACAGGGTTATTTGAGGATATTCAACCCAAACTTATCCCTAATTTACAGTCATTTGCGCGGCTGGGGTAAACCTGTCGTGCATTGCTCTGAGCACCGCCATCTATAGATTCTCGGTTTAGCTTGGCCAAGTTGCCAGCGATGGTTAAACTGCACCACTGCAACCTTCAATAAAGGCCGAATGGGTGACTCAAAATTCTCTGGCGGAACAGCCAAAGATCAAAGACAGCGGACTGCTGCGCTCCAGTGGCGTGGTCAGCTTCTTTACCATGCTGTCGCGGTTTATGGGTCTGGCGCGAGATATTATTTTTGCTCGGGTGATTGGCGCTGAGGCACTGGCCGATGTGTTTTTTGTGGCCTTTAAAATCCCCAATTTCTTTCGTCGCCTGTTTGCCGAGGGCGCCTTTGCTCAGGCCTTTGTGCCTATTCTTGGTGAGTACCGTGAAAAGGGCAGTCAGGCAGCCGTCAAGGCGCTGATTGATCGAGTGACTGGCACGCTGGGAATCAGCCTGTTGATCCTAACTCTGATTATTGTCCTGGCTTCTCCGGTGATGGCCGCTATCTTTGCGCCCAAATGGTTCTTTGATGACTCGGCCAAGTATGCGGCGACAGCTGATATGTTGCGCATAACGTTTCCCTATCTACTGTTTATCTCGATGACTGGTGTGGCCGGCGGTATTCTCAATAGCTACGACCGTTTTGCGGTGCCTGCTTTTACCCCTCTGTTGCTTAATGTCACCCTGATTGCAGCTGCGCTTGTTGCTGCGCCACTGTTTGCAGAGCCTGCCTATGCCCTGGCCTGGGGGGTTTTTATGGCCGGTGTGGTGCAGCTGATATTCCAGCTGCCGTTTCTGCATCGCATCCATATGCTGCCAACCCCTAAGGTGGACTGGCAGGACAGCGGAGTGCGCAAGATTTTAACGTTGATGGGGCCGGCGATTTTTGGTGTCTCTGTCAGTCAAATTAACTTGCTGCTGGATACTATGCTGGCGACATTTTTGCCCACCGGCAGTGTGTCCTGGCTGTACTACTCTGACCGTCTGTCAGAATTGCCTCTGGGTGTGTTTGCGGTTGCTATTGCCACGGTGATACTGCCCAACCTATCGCGCCATCATGCGGCTGAATCTAAACAGGCTTTCTCGGAGACATTGGACTGGGCACTAAAGCTGGTATTGATTATCGCGGTACCTGCGGCTGTGGCTCTGGTGCTGTTGGCAGAGCCGATTCTGGTAACCCTGTTCTTTTATGGCGATGTTATGACTGCTCGGGATATGTCTATGGCAACATTGAGCCTGCGCGCCTATGCAGTGGGTCTGGTGGCCTTTATGTTGATCAAGGTGCTGGCTCCCGGATTTTTTGCTCGCCAGGATATGCGTACTCCGGTGAGAATTGGTGTGATTGCCATGGTCTCTAATATGCTGCTTAACCTGCTATTTGTTTTGCCGTTGCATTTCTACTGGGAGATTGGTCATATGGGGCTGGCGGCTGCAACCTCTGTATCGGCTTTTCTGAATGCCGGGCTGTTATATATTTTTCTGCGCAAGAATAAGATCTATTCACCCTCTGCCCGATGGCTGCGCTTCTCTGTGAGTTTGCTGTTATCTGTGGTCGCAATGGTTGCCGTGTTGATTCTGCTGGCTAATCAGTTAAATATTAACGACTCTGTATTCTGGCAGCAGCTGGTCTGGTGGCAGCGGGCTGGCAATATTGTTGCGCTCTGTTCGGCAGGGTTTATGACCTATATTGCTTGCCTGTTTATCACTGGATTCAGGGTCGCAGATTTGCGTGGCCCTGCCAAAGCAACTTCATCTGAGAACTAGATTCAAGGTTGCGTTGGGCCTGTTTAAATTGTCAGCACCAATCTGGTGCTATCCCTTACCTTTGGTCGCTTTGCTAGGTATACTCAGTCCCCTGTGCAGAGAGTAATGCCCTTGGCTTTAGAACCTAGCAAAATGACCTTTATTCGCGATTTGCAGAGCTTGCAGTCGTTCAATCAGCGATCAGTGGTCACCATTGGTTCATTCGATGGCGTTCATCTCGGGCATCAGACGATTCTGAATCAGGTTAAGGCCAGTGCATTGGATCTAGGGCTGCCCTCTGTGGTGATGACTTTTGAACCTCAGCCCCAGGAATTTTTCTCTGGGGAGAGAGCTCCGGCACGTTTGATGAGGTTGCGGGAAAAGGTCGATGCGCTGCTGGAGTTTGGTGTCGACCAGGTAGTCTGTCTGCAGTTTAATCGTGCCCTGCGCAATCTAACTGCCAGCGAATTTGTGCGTTCGGTATTAGTAAATGGACTGGGCACTCAGCACCTGATTGTCGGCGATGATTTTCGCTTTGGCTGTGATCGCAGTGGCGACTTTAAGATGCTGTCTGAAATGGGTGCAACCTGTGATTTTACCGTACAGGATACTGCGACCTTAGAAATTGATGGCGAGCGTGTCAGCAGCACTTTGGTGCGGCAGAACTTAGAGCAGGGCAACTTTGATCGCGCCAGCCAACTGCTGGGTAAGCCTTTCTCCATCACAGGGCGTGTAGTTTACGGCCAGCAGCTGGGGCGAGAGCTTGGTTTTCCTACAGCTAATGTACAGCTCAATCGCTATAGTGCTCCCTTGTCCGGGGTCTATGCTGTTTTGGTGGACATAGATGGCACTGTCTATCGGGGTGCAGCAAATGTAGGTGTAAGACCGACTGTGGGTGATTTACTGAAGCCCATTTTGGAAGTTCATCTGCTGGACTTTAAGGGCGATCTCTATGGTCGAAGAATTGAGGTAGAGTTTGTTACCAAGATTCGCAATGAAGAAAAATTTATTTCGCTGGATAAGCTTATCGAGAGCATCCAGCGGGATGTTAAACAGATTAGAGCCTGGTTTTCAGGCAACAGTGAGAATATAAATTAAGGCCGATATGAGCGACCCAATTGACTACAAGGCAACACTAAACCTGCCCAAAACTGACTTTCCCATGCGCGCCAATCTGGCTCAGCGGGAGCCAGGGATTCTCAAAGAATGGCACGAAACCAATCTCTATCAGCAGATTAGGGCGGCCCGCGCTGGTCGTGAACAGTATATTCTTCACGATGGTCCTCCCTATGCCAATGGCGATATTCATCTGGGCCATGCGGTTAATAAAACGCTGAAAGACATTGTGGTTAAGTCGCGCACCATAAGTGGTTACGATGCGCCCTATATTCCCGGATGGGACTGTCATGGGCTGCCCATTGAGCACAATGTTGAAAAGAAAGTGGGTAAGGCCGGCGTCAAAGTCGACTACTCTACTTTCCGCCAAAAGTGCCGCGACTATGCGATGAAGCAGGTGGAAGGCCAGCGCAAAGACTTTGTGCGCATCGGCGTGTTTGGTGACTGGGATAGGCCCTATCTGACCATGAACTTTGGGGTTGAGGCGGATATTATTCGCGCTCTGGGCAAGATCGCTGAAAATGGCCACCTGGTAAAGGGCTATAAGCCAGTTTACTGGAGTGTAGTCGGTGGCTCTGCTCTGGCGGAAGCCGAGGTGGAGTATCAGGATAAAACCTCGTTCTCCATCGATGTAGCCTATCCGGTGACTGATGCCACGCAGTTAGAAAAAGCTAGTGTTGCCCTCAGCGGCTTGCCCGGCGAAGGGCAGGTTAATGTTCTGATTTGGACCACAACACCCTGGACAATTCCTAGCAGTCAGGCCATTTCTATGGGTGCTGATCTGGAATACAGCTTGGTGCAATGTGCCACTGAGGCAGGGCCTGTAAGGTTAATTTTCGCTCAGGCATTGCTTGAGTCTGTGATGCAGCGCCTGGAGATTGACGACTACAGAGTACTGGCTAGCTGCCAGGGTTCGGCACTGGAAAATCTGGTCGCTGAGCATCCATTCTATCAGCGTGATATCCCTGTATTGCTGGGTGATCATGTGACCACCGATGCCGGTACTGGCTGTGTTCACACTGCTCCAGATCATGGTATGGAAGATTTTACAGTGGCTGCAGCCTATGGCATTGGTACTCTTAATTATGTGATGGATAACGGTCTGTTCCGCGATGATGTGGAGCTATTTGCCGGTGAGCATGTATACAAGGTTGAAGAACATATTATTGAGGTGCTGCGCGAGCGAGGCAGCTTGATGGCCTGTGGCAAGTTTGTTCACAGCTATGCGCATTGCTGGCGTACTAAAACTCCATTGATCTACAGGGCTACACCCCAGTGGTTTATCTCTATGGACAAGAATGGCCTGCTCGATAAGGCCAAAGCCGCTATTAAGGATGTGGCCTGGCACCCGGAATGGGGTGAGGCGCGCATTGAAGGCATGTTAGATGGCAGTCCGGACTGGTGTGTCTCTCGCCAGCGTACCTGGGGTGTGCCCATTGCGCTATTTGTGCATCGTCAGACGGGTGAGCTGCATCCGCGCACCGCCGAAATTATTGAACAGGTTGCCCGGTTGGTCGAGCAGAGCGGTATTGATGCCTGGTACGATGCTGACCCAGTCGAGTTGTTGGGTGCGGACGCAGAAGATTATCAAAAGGTTACAGATACATTGGATGTCTGGTTTGACTCTGGTGTTACCCATGCCTCGGTGATAGGCGCTCGAGAAGAGCTGCGCTACCCGGCGGATCTGTATCTTGAGGGTTCTGATCAGCATCGCGGCTGGTTTCAGTCGTCTCTCAAAACCGCTATCGCCATCAATGGCACCGCCCCTTACAAGGCGGTTCTGACCCACGGTTTTACGGTTGATGAGAATGGTCGCAAGATGTCCAAATCAATCGGCAATGTCATTCCGCCGCAGAAGGTGATCAATGAGTTGGGTGCAGATGTGCTGCGGCTGTGGATCGCCAGCGCTGACTTTAGTGCTGAAATGACGGTGTCTGATGAGATTCTTAAGCGTGCGGGCGAATCCTATCGCCGCATCCGCAATACTGCGCGTTATTTTCTCTCCAATATAGATGGCTTTGACCCGGCGCAACATGCGGTTGACCACGCTGAGTTATTGGCGCTGGATCGCTGGGCCATTGACTGTGCTGCCCAGCTGCAGGATGAGATTATTGAGGACTACAATAATTTCCAGTTCCACCAGATCTATCAAAAACTGCACAATTTCTGTGTGCGGGATATGGGTGGTTTTTATCTGGATATTATTAAAGACAGAATTTATACCTGCGCCGAAGACAGCCTGCCGCGACGCTCTGCGCAGACGGCCCTGTACCAGATTGCCGAGGCTTTTGTGCGCTGGATTGCACCAATCCTCAGCTTTACCGCCCATGAGATTTGGGGCCATATGCCAGGTGACCGCAGCAGTTCTGTGTTTGTGGCTGAATGGTATCCGCTGCAGCGGCTGGGTGATAGCGAGGTCATTAGTAAACAGGACTGGGCAATTATTTTGCAGGCCAAAGAAGCCATCAATAAGGTGATTGAAGATCAGCGCAACCTGGGCAATGTTAAAGGCTCTCTGGAAGCTGATATACAGGTATTTGCAGATGCAGCTCTGGCAGCGTCTCTTGCCAAGCTGGGGGACGAGTTGCGCTTTGTAACCATTACCTCCAGGGCTAGCCTGTCTGGTTTGGATGGCAGTAATGGTGCTGAAGACTCTGCAATGGAAGGCTTAAAGGTTTCCTTGCAGCGCTCTGCAGCTGACAAATGTGTGCGCTGCTGGCACTTTATAGACGATGTGGGCAGCAATGCCGACCACCCGGAAGTCTGTGGGCGCTGTATCAGTAATATCAGCGGTCAGGCCGAGGCTCGACTCTATGCCTAGGTTGCAGCCGACTACATTATTCTGGTTCGCTGTGGCCGCCACGGTGCTGCTCTCAGATCAGTACAGCAAGCTGTGGATTATGGAGCGCTATGCCTATGGTGAGGGCGAGTTATTTACTGGCTTTTTCAATTTGGTTCGCGCCCACAATTATGGCGCTGCATTTAGTTTTTTAAGTGATGCTGGCGGCTGGCAGCGCTGGGCCTTTAGCCTGTTGGCTGCGGTAATCAGTGTGGTGATTGCTGTTTGGATTGCCCGGCTACCTGTGCAGCGCAAACTTGAGGGTCTGGCCCTGGCACTGATTTTAGGGGGTGCGCTGGGTAATCTGTACGACCGTTTAACCCTGGGTTATGTAGTCGACTTTTTAGATTTTCACTGGTCAGGGCGTCATTTTCCTGCATTTAATATTGCCGATAGCGGCATTTCGGTAGGTGCGGTACTGTTAATTTTGGATGGTTTTATTAATAAGCCAGACAGCCAAACCACAGACAAAGATTAAGCAAGTGACTATGAGTTTACCTATTGATACAGGCACCAGCGTAACCCTGCATTTTTCCCTGGCACTGGAAGACGGCTACATGGTGGATTCCAATTTTGAGGGCCATCCGGCTACCTTTACGGTTGGCGATGGCAATCTGTTGCCTGGCTTTGAAGCTGTGTTAATGGGCCTGGTCGACGGTGACGAGCGCGAGTTTACTATAGCGCCACAAAATGCCTTTGGTCAGCATAATCCGGAAAATGTGCAGGCAGTTGAGCGCGGCAATTTTAGCGAAGATGAGCTTGAGGTTGGTGCCATGTATTCTTTCCAGAACGGTGACGGTGAGTTGCCCGGTGTGATCGTGGAGCTGGGAGATAAAGAAATTATGGTGGATTTTAATCATCCTCTGGCGGGGCAGAATATTCTCTTTAAGGTGAATATTATCAGCGTATCGCTACAGCAGGTTCACTGATGGATATCAAACTGGCCAACCCCCGGGGCTTCTGTGCCGGTGTAGATCGCGCTATCGATATTGTTGATCGAGCGCTGGATATGTTTGGCGCGCCAATCTATGTGCGCCACGAGGTGGTGCACAATAAGTTTGTTGTGGATAAGCTGCGCAATCGCGGTGCGATATTTGTCGATGAGCTGGATGAAATTCCCGATGATGTGATTGTTATCTTCAGCGCCCACGGAGTCTCTCAGGCGGTGCAAAAGGAAGCCTCTGAACGCAATTTAAAGGTGTTTGATGCCACCTGTCCGCTGGTTACCAAGGTACATATCGAGGTAACGAAATACTCTGGTGACGGCATGGAGTGCGTTTTGATCGGCCACGCCGGACACCCGGAAGTTGAGGGCACCATGGGTCAGTATGATCAGTCTACGGGCGGCAAAATCTATCTGGTGGAGAATGAAGCCGATGTGCTCGACCTGGAAGTTAACAACCCCGAAAACCTGGCATTTGTTACCCAAACGACCCTATCTATGGATGACACTGCACTGGTGATTGATGCACTGCGTAAAAAGTTTCCACAGATTCGTGGCCCGCGCAAAGATGATATCTGTTACGCCACCCAGAACAGACAGGATGCGGTGAAGCAGCTGGCCATTGAATCTGATTTGGTGCTAGTGGTGGGTTCTGCAGCAAGTTCTAATTCCAATCGCCTGCGGGAGCTGGCAGAGCGCTGTGGTTGCGAGGCTCATCTAATTGATGGCCCTCAGGATATTCAGCCTGCCTGGTTGCAGAATACTAGCTCGATTGGCCTGACCGCTGGCGCTTCCGCGCCTGAGGTGTTGGTTCAGGATGTGATCAGCCGCCTGGTTGAGCTGGGTGCAAAAGCGCCCCGCGAGCTGGATGGTGTGGAGGAGAATATTAGTTTCTCTCTGCCGAAAGAGCTGCGCTCCTAGGTTCCCAAGCTCTATTCCATACTGCCAATCTGGGCAAATAAGGCTTTGGTGGAGGGGTCAAATTCGGCTTTCTCGCTGTTCTCTGCCAGCAATTCATTGGCCATCTTCTTACCCAGTTCCACGCCCCACTGGTCAAAGGAATTAATATTCCAGATGCTGCCCTGAACAAATACTTTGTGTTCATAGAGAGCAATCAGGGCACCAAAGTTTTTGGGTGACAGTTGCTTTAACAACAGCGTATTGGAGGGTTTGTTGCCGGCATAAAATCTATGTTGTTGTCCTTCAGGGGCAGCCTGTCCGGTCATTAGAGCGGAGGACTGGGCCAGCATATTCCCCAGCAGCACCCGGTGGTGCTCCTCATTGCTCAGGTTATCTTTGGCCGCTGCAATAAAGTCGATTGGCACGGTTCTGGTGCCCTGATGCAGCAGCTGGAAAAATGCGTGCTGGCCATTGGTGCCAGTCTGTCCCCAGAGAATAGCGCCAGTATCATAATCCACTGGTTCTCCGCTGAGATTAGTGGCCTTGCCATTGCTTTCCATATCCAGCTGCTGAAGATAGGAGGGCAGAAGTAACAGGCGTTCGCAATAGGGTATAACCGCTGTGGTTTCCAGTTTAAGGAAATTGCTGTACCAGATGCCCAGCAGCGCCATAATTACCGGCATATTGCTCTCTAGTGGTGCCTGTTGAAAATGATTATCCATTTCCCGTGCACCAATTAGCATCTGTTCAAATTGTTCAAAGCCGATAGAGATAGCAATCGACAGTCCAATACTGGACCACAGGGAATAGCGCCCTCCAACCCATTCGGCAAACTCCAGAATCTGATCTTCGGGAATGCCATAGGCTATAGCATTGTCTGGGTTGGCAGTTAGGCCAACAAAATGACTGCTGTTCTGGGCATTGTCCAGACTCAGTGTCTGTTTAAACCAATGGATGGCTGTTTTGGCATTTAGCAGTGTTTCCTGGGTGGTAAAGGTCTTGCTGGCCAGCGCAACCAATGTGGTTTCCGGGTTGAGCTTTTTTAAGGTGGTTAATATTTGGGCGCCATCTACATTGGAGATAAAGTGCAGATTAATATCTGGGTGGGAGTACTCTTCCAGAGCGGCGCAGGCCAGCTTGGGGCCCAGATCAGATCCGCCGATGCCAATATTGACAACATCAGTAATGGCTTTGCCAGTGCTGCCCAGCCATTGTCCGGCACGAATTTTGTCGCTGGCTGCTTTCACTGCCTGCAGTTGCTGCTTTACCTGGGTTACTCGCTCTCTGGCCTCGTCGCTGCTGGCATCTTGTGGCTCAGCGCGCAGAGCGGCGTGCAATACGGCGCGGTTCTCGGTGCTGTTAATGGGTTCGCCCGCGAACATGGCGGCACGGTGACTCTGCAGCGGAGATTGCTCGGCTAAATTGAGCAGCTCTGACCAGACTTTATCAGTCACCAGATGCTTGGAAAAATCCAAAAACAACTCACCACTGCTAACAGAGAATTTGTCGGCACGCTGAGAGTCTGCCGCAAATAAGTCAGTGATACGAACCTCGAGGGCAGTATCAGCCTCTGATGTGAGATTGGACCAGGCTGCGGTGGCAGTGGGACTGTAGGTTTTGCTGTTCATTTTTTGCTCTATTTCCTGTTTGAGACTGCTGATTAAAGGCGTAAAATCACCACCGGCGATAAACGCTGCTGTTATCGAGATTATTCGTAATAAAATTACATTTATTTCCAGTATAACGGATTAAGCATGGTTAATTTATGTAATTTTGTTACAATTAGTCCAACATCAATTCGGAGCCATTATGGGCCAGATTAACCCTCAAATAGCCGCTGTTACGCAGCGCATTATAGAGCGCAGCGCTTCATTGCGCGCTGATTATTTACGTCAGATTGCAGACGACTATAACAATCGTCCCGAGCGTGGAAAGCTAAGTTGCGGCAATCTAGCTCACGGTTTTGCCGCCTGTGGTGAAGAGGACAAAAATAGCCTGCGGATGATGGAGTCCGGCAATATGGCTATTGTCACCTCCTACAACGACATGCTGTCGGCTCACCAGCCCTATGCCACCTACCCGGACCAGCTTAAGCAGGCAATGCGCGATATTGGCTGCACGGCACAGGTTGCCGGTGGCGTTCCCGCTATGTGTGACGGTGTGACCCAGGGACAGGATGGTATGGAGCTGAGTCTGCTCAGTCGCGATCTAATTGCCCAGTGCACGGCCATGTCACTGTCTCACCAGATGTTTGATGGTGTTTTGGCTCTGGGTATCTGTGACAAAATTGTTCCGGGTCTGATTATGGGTGTGCTGAGCTTTGGCTATCTGCCAGCACTCTTTGTGCCTGCAGGTCCTATGGAATCTGGTCTGCCCAATAAAGAGAAGCAGCGCATTCGCCAGCTGTATGCCGAGGGCAAGATTGGGCGTGATGAGTTATTGCAGGCAGAGTTAGCGTCTTACCACAGTGCTGGCACCTGTACTTTTTACGGCACGGCCAACAGTAACCAAATGGTGCTTGAGGCTATGGGTTTGCAAATGCCTGGCAGTTCTTTTGTTAATCCGGAAAACCCCCTGCGCAAAAAACTGACCACTGAGGCTGGGTATCAGTTGGCCCGCATTACAGCTCTGGGCAATGATTACAGGCCGGTGGGTGAGATTGTCGATGAGCGCGCCATAGTTAATGGCACAGTTGCGCTGCTGGCCTCCGGTGGTTCTACCAATCACAGCATGCATCTGGTGGCCATTGCGAGATCGGCCGGCATTATCCTTAACTGGGATGATATCTCTGATCTATCTGCTGCTGTGCCGCTGCTGGCCAGGGTATATCCCAATGGTCAGGCCGATGTAAATCACTTCCATGCAGCTGGTGGCACTAGCTGTATGTTCCGTCAACTTTTGGATGCGGGCTATATGCACCCAGATGCCAAAACTTCCTGGGGCACTACTTTTTCCGATTTTACCCAGGAGCCAAAGTTAAATGACGACAATAAGGTTGTCTGGCAGGAGTCTCCGCTGGTGCCGCTGGATACAGATGTTCTGACCACGGTTGATAAACCATTTTCTGATGAGGGCGGTCTGCGCTTGATGAGTGGCAACCTGGGTCGCGGTATGATCAAGGTGTCTGCAGTGGCGCTTGAGAATCAAATTGTTGAAGCACCAGCCGTGGTTATTGATGCCCAGGACGATCTGGAGCCACTGTTTAAGTCTGGTTCACTGGATAGAGACTGTGTTGTTGTGGTGCGCTACCAGGGGCCCAAGGCACTGGGAATGCCTGAGTTACACAAGCTGACACCATTCCTGGGTACATTGCAGGACCGTGGCCACAGTGTTGCCCTGGTGACAGATGGTCGTATGTCGGGAGCCTCAGGCAAGGTGCCTGCGGCCATCCATCTGGTTCCAGAAGCTGCTGAGGGCGGTATTCTCAGCAAAATTCAGGATGGCGACATTATCCGCGTCAATGCAGTCACTGGTGAGCTGATGTTTATGGGTGATGCAGCTGAGCTCGAAGCGCGCGAGGCTGTGCCGCAGTCTGATGCGGGCCAGCGCGGCTGCGGTCGCGAGCTGTTTGCGGTTAATCGCAATAATATTAGCGATGCAGAGCAGGGCGCCTCCTACCTGTTTGGTGGAGCATAAGCTATGGGTACAAACTGGAATCTGGTTGCGGATATTGGTGGCACCAATGCAAGGTTTTCTGCGCTATTAGACAATGGCAGTCTGGAGACTGAGCACGAGTTTCATCACTCGGTAGAAGAGTATCCGCAATTTGCTGATCTAATCGATGGCTTGCTCGCAGAGATAGCTGAGGCTACTGGCTGGAATAATGCGCCAACCAATATCTGTTTTGCTGTAGCCTGCCCGGCGGATAGCGAAGAGATCTCGTTTACCAATAGTCACTGGAAATTTACCAAGACCCAGCTTAAACAGCTGCTGGGCTGTGAGCGCCTGTCAGTGATTAATGATTTTGAAGCCGTAGCCCATGGTATTACTGAGCTGGATGACAGCGACCTGGTAAAGGTGGGTGGTGGCGATGCAGTAGTCACCAAGCCGATTGGTATTCTGGGCGCGGGAACAGGCCTGGGTGTGGCTGGGCTGGTTCGCCATGCCGATGGCTATCATGTGGTGGACACTGAGGGTGGCCATGCTGACTATGCTCCTGTTGATGATGTGCAGAGCGCAGTGGTTAATTGCCTGCGCGAGCGTTATGGCCGCGTGTCTCTGGAGCGTCTGCTCTCTGGTAAAGGTATTCTGAATATTTATACGGCACTCTGCTCTATCCAGGGAGTAGAGGCTGAGTTTGAAACCCCCGCCGAAGTGGTGGCCGCAGCATTGGAGCGCAATGATGGCAGGGCACTGCAGACTTTAAATATGTTCTGTGAAGGAATGGGTTCTGCGGCCGGTAACTTGGCGCTGACCTTTGGTGCTAAAGGCGGCATCTATATCGCCGGTGGTGTTATTCCCCGCTTTCAAGAGTTTTTTATCAACAGTGGTTTTCGCAGCAAGTTTGAGGACAAAGGGCGTTTTGTCAGTTACTTGCAGCCAATACCTGTCTATTTAGTTACTCGCAGTAATCTAGGCCTTCTAGGTGCGGCGAAAAAATTACAGCAAATTTAAGGAGTTGTTAGTGCGCAATTTATTAGCTGGTAATCCGGTGATTCCAGTCATTACTTTAAATCGAGTAGAGGATGCAGTTCCTCTTGCTCAGGCGTTGATTGCCGGTGGCTTGAAGGTACTTGAAGTCACTCTAAGAACCGAGGCGGCTGTAGAGGGTATTCGGCAGATTGTTAAGCATGTTCCAGAAGCCATTGTGGGTACTGGAACCGTATGCACAGAACAGCAACTAAAGCTGTCTGAAGATCTGGGCTGTCAGTTTACGATTTCTCCAGGTGCCACTGAGGGTTTACTGAAGGCCGCGGCAAATGCTTCGATACCATTTTTGCCCGGTATTGCCACTGTTAGCGAGTTGATGCGCGGTATGGAGTACGGTCACCGCACCTTTAAATTTTTCCCTGCAGAGGCGGCTGGTGGCGTGCCAGTACTAAAGTCATTTACTGGACCATTTGCAGATATTAGTTTCTGTCCTACGGGTGGTATTGGCTTGCACAATGTCATGGATTACCTGGCGCTGCCAAATGTATTATGCGTAGGTGGTTCATGGATAGCACAACCAAAATTGATTGATGATAAAAATTGGGCAGGCATAGAGCAGTTAGCTAGAGATGCTGTTGAGCTAGCAGGCTAGTCCGAAAACGATTTAATTAGATATAAAGTCTGAATGTAGTCGATAACTACAGAGGTTTATGATGAGCAATAATATTGATCTGGTTGTTTTTGGGGCCCGTGGCGACCTGTCCAAGCGCAAGTTGTTTCCTGCGCTGTACCAACTGGATAAGTCTGGTTTGCTTAGCGACAGCGTGCGCATTGCAGGTGTTGCCCGTGAGGATATGGACAGCGTCAGTTTTATCCAACAGATGCAAGAGTCTCTCAAGGCAATATTGCCAACTGCAGACTGGGACGAGGCAGTGTGGAAAAAGTTTAGCCAGCGTCTGCAGTACATCCGCATCGACTTCTCTCAGAAAAAACAGTTTGCGTCGCTAAAAGATTGGTCGATAGAAAAACGCACCATGATTTACTATATGGCAACTCCGCCCAGTATTTTTGGCTCCATATGCAAGCATTTGGATGATGCGGGCTGTGTGGGCAAAACTTCACGTATCGTTTTGGAAAAGCCTATAGGGCACGACCTGAAAAGCTCTCAGGAAGTGAATGATACCGTGGGTCGCTACTTCCCTGAGCGCAATATTTACCGCATCGATCATTATCTGGGTAAAGAGACAGTACAGAATTTATTGGCCCTGCGTTTTGCCAACCGCATGATCAACAGTCAGTGGGACAATAGCTGTATTGACCATGTGCAGATCACTGCAGCTGAAACTGTGGGTATCGAGGGTCGCTGGTCCTACTACGACAAGGTGGGTCAGTTGCGAGATATGGTACAAAACCATCTGCTACAACTGCTCTGTATGGTCGCTATGGAACCACCAAACTCTCTGGAAGCCGATGAGATACGTGCCGAAAAAGTTAAGTTACTGAGAGCGCTGAGCCCGATAAATTCAGGCAATGTAGTAGATCAGGCAGTTCGCGGTCAGTACTCCGCTGGCTGGATTGCTGGCGATCCTGTAGTGGGCTACATGGAAGAAGAGGGCTGCACTGGAGATAGCAGTAACAACGAAACCTATGTGGCGCTAAAAGTCTATATAGATAACTGGCGCTGGAACGGTGTGCCGTTTTATCTGCGCACCGGCAAGCGCATGAAAGACAAGGTGACTCAGGTGGTTATAACCTATAAAGATAACCCCCACTCCCTGTTCCCTGAGACCGATGATGACGCCAATAACCGACTGATTATTAATCTGCAGCCCAATGAGGGCATTCAGTTGGAAATGGTGTCCAAAAAGCATAGTTTGAAAGAGCGAATGGGCGTTGAAAAGGGAGTACTCAATCTTGACTTCTTTGACTCAGAAGGGGAGTCCAGAATTCCCGATGCCTATGAGCGTTTGATTCTGGAAGTGATCAAGGGAGATCAGTGGCTATTTGTGAGTCGCGATGAAATTGAAGCCTCTTGGCGCTGGTGTGATACTTTGCTCGATGCTTGGGTAGACCAAAAGGTGGGTACCAAGGCCTATAGCGCCGGTTCTCTGGGGCCAGCCAAAGCTGAAATGCTGATTGAAAATGATAACCGCAGTTGGCACGAGGATTAAGTATGGACATGCTGGAATTTGAAAACACCTCTGCTCTGGATATAGAGCTGGCCGAAAAAGTTGTGGCTCTGTTGGCGGCGGATATCGAGGCCAGGGGCGCAGCTTCACTAGTGGTCTCTGGAGGAAGAACGCCTATGGGGTTTTTCCATTTGCTGTCGCAGCAGCTGCTGGACTGGAGTTCAGTTACTGTCACCCTGGCCGATGAGCGCTGGGTCAATGCTGATCACAAAGACAGCAACGAAAAACTGGTGCGCGAGAATCTGTTAATTAATGAGGCCTATCAGGCTAAATTTATTAGTTTAAAAACCTCTGCTGAAAATGCGGTGGACGGCGAGTCAGAGTGCGAACAGGCACTGGCCTCTGTCGGTCAATTTACGGTAGTGATTCTGGGTATGGGCGATGATGGCCACACGGCCTCATTGTTCCCCGGGGCTGATGCTCTAGCCATGGGCCTGGATATGAGCTCTGGCCGCACGGCTATTGCTGTGACCCCCACGGAGGCTCCTCACCAACGTATGAGTATGACATTGCCCAGGCTGTTAGATGCCCAGCAGCTGATTATTCATATTAGTGGATCGAGCAAGCAGGCTGTATTGCAGGCTGCGCAAGGAAGTGATGATGCTGCTGAACTGCCCATTCGGGCTATCCTTGGTCAGCAGGCCGCGCCGCTCTCAATCTACTGGGCTAAATAACTCAGCAGAGATTATGCGGGCCAGATTTTGGAGGTCTGGTTTAAAGTAGGCCATCCATGGCCTGGGAAGAGACGGTTTTTCAAGCTAGCGAATAACGTCGCCGACTCGAACAATCTTTAGGGTATTGGTGCCGCCATGGACATTTACAAAGTCCCCTTTGGTAATCAATACCAGGTCGCCATCGCTGACCGCAGCGTACTCACGCAATTTTTCAACGGCACAGTGATTAACTTCAGAGGGATCTAACTCTGAGGTGTCAAATGGCACTGGCACTACGCCTTTGTAGAGCGCAGTGATTTCGCAGGTACCCAGCTTTTGAGCCATGGCATAAATAGGCAGAGATGAGGTAATGCGTGACATCAGCAATGGAGTAAAGCCGGTCTCTGTCATGCAGATAACTGCTTTCACGCCATGTAGATGATTGGCCACATACATGGCTGACAGTGCCAGTGACTCATCTATACGCTGGAACGTCTGATGCATTCTGTGTTTGGAGCGTTGAGCTAGGGGGTGTTTTTCTGCCCCCTCAATCACTCTGGCCATTGCCTTCACTGTTTCTACTGGGTAGTCGCCTACAGCAGTCTCTGCCGATAGCATTACTGCATCTGTGCCATCCAGTACCGCATTGGCTACATCAAAAACTTCTGCGCGCGTGGGTGTGGGAGCGCTGATCATTGACTCCATCATCTGGGTCGCGGTGATCACTACTTTGTTGGCTGAGTTGGCTGCCTCGATTAACTGCTTTTGCACGGCTACAAGGTTGGCGTCGCCAATTTCTACACCCAGGTCACCACGGGCAACCATGACTCCGTCAGCACTCTCAATAATGCCGGGTAAAAATTCATCGGTGATCGCCTCTGCCCGCTCAACTTTGGCGATAATATGCGCATTGCTGCCGGCTGCAGTTAACAGGCTTCTGGTCTCTTCGATATCGTCTTTAGACTGGACAAACGAGATAGCCAGATAGTCAGTGTTGAGTGCGGCAGCAGTTTTGATGTCGGATTTGTCTTTCTCGGTAAGAGCCTTGGCTGACAGACCACCACCAAACTTGTTTACGCCTTTTTTACTGGATAGCACTCCACCCTGAATCACACGGCAGGCGACAGCATGATGGGTTTTTTCACTGACCTCCAGAGTGAGGCGGCCATCATCCAGCAGCAGGATATTGCTCTGTTCTATATCTTCCAGCAGTTCCTGAGCAATAAATACGCTATGGTCATTGCCCAACTCTGGATCCAGCTGGCTATCCAGAATAAAAGTGCTGCCTTCACTGAGTTGAATCTTGCTGTCATCGGCAAAGCTGCCAATACGTATCTTTGGTCCCTGCATATCGCAGAGAATACCCACCGGAGTTTTTAGCTCCTTGCCTATACGTCTAATCGCCCGGGCACGCTGAGTATGCTCTTCAGCACTGCCATGGGAGAAGTTGAGGCGAAAGACATTGACGCCAGCAATAATCAGATTTCTTATTGCTTGATCATCACTGCTGCCAGGGCCAAGTGTGGCCAGAATTTTGGTTCTGCGCGGCATAGATTACTCAGGGGCACTGAGCAGGGCGATGCTGTTATCGAGCATACGATTGGAGAAACCCCATTCGTTGTCGTACCAGGCCATTACCTTAACCAATGAGCCGTTGACGCGAGTTTGCAGCGAGTCAAAGTTACTGGAGTAGGGGATATGGTTGTAGTCGATGGATACCAGTGGCTCATCGCAGTAGCTCAGGACTTCGTTTAAGTCACCCTCGGCAGCCTGCTTAAGAATTTTGTTTACCTCTTCAACAGAGGTGTCTCTGCCGGCATTAAAGGTCAGATCGACCAGAGATACGTTAATAGTGGGCACCCGCACAGCCAGACCATCGAGCTTGCCCGCCAATTCAGGCATAACATCGCCAATAGCCACTGCAGCGCCAGTTTTGGTGGGGATCATAGATTGGGTAGCAGATCGCGCGCGGTAGACGTCTGAGTGGTAGACATCGCTGAGTTGTTGATCGTTGGTATAGGCATGCACGGTGGTCATATATCCAGACTCAATACCCATGGCTTCATGCAGTGGTTTTACCAGAGGCGCTAGACAGTTGGTTGTGCAGGAGGCATTGGAGATCACCTGATGCTGTTGAGTCAGGATACTGTGGTTGATACCGTAGACAACGGTGGCATCCACATTGGAGCCCGGTGCAGAGATAAGTACTTTTTTGGCGCCACCGGCAATATGCAATGCGGCTTTATCGCGACTGGTGAAGACCCCTGTGCATTCGCAGACCAGATCTACTCCCAGATCACCCCAGGGAATATTGGCTGGGTCGCGCTCGCAGAACCATTTAATTTCCTGGCCATTGATGCGGACCGAGTTCTCGCCCACTTCCACCTGCTGACCAAAGCGGCCGTGCACCGTATCAAACTTGAGCAAATGGGCGCTAATTGAGGCATCGCCAAGGTCATTGATGGCGACAATTTGAATCCTGTCCTGAAGGTCTGGGCGCTCATAGAGTGCTCTCAAAATATTGCGTCCGATGCGGCCAAAACCATTGATGGCGATTTTATACATAATTATTATCTTTTAAGTGTAGTAAACTTACGTAAATTATAGATTTAATGCCGGTTTTAATCAATTTATATTGGCATAAATTACGTAAAATTACATTAAATTAAAGCTTTCTATAGTTTTGTTGCAGAAAGATGAAATTTTGTTACAAAATGCTGTTTTATTGGGGTTTTTATGTCGATAAAATCTAGAATCAACTTACACTGTAGATAAATTACGTAACCAAATGTCAACCAGAGTTGGGACCTATGCATAGCCAGAATCTGATCAATATTATTACCGATGCCCTGCCGAATCTAAACAAGTCGGAAACCAAGGTTGCCAACGTTATTTTGTCAGATCCAGATGCGGCGACTCAGTCCAGTATTGCGACACTGGCTAAGAAGGCCAGCGTCAGCGAACCCAGTGTTAACAGGTTCTGTAAGCGTTTTGATGCCGCAGGTTTTCCAGACTTTAAGCTCAAATTAGCCAAGTCGCTGGTCAGTGGCATTCGCTTTGTAAACCGCAATGTTGACCCCAATGACGATGTTGCCAGTTACACGCCAAAAATAATTGATAGCACTATAAATACCCTGGCTTCTGTTCGAGATAAAATCAGCTATACCAGGGTAAATCAGGTGGTAGACAAGCTTATTCAGGCAAAGCGGATTTACTTTTTTGGTCTGGGTGCCTCGGGTTCTGTGGCCCGCGATGCCGAACATAAGTTTTTTCGTTTCAACCTGCCAGTGTCTAGCCATGATGATGTGCTGATGCAGCGTATGCTTGCGTCCACTGGCGGGGCTGGAGATCTGTTCTTTATTGTCTCTCACACTGGCCGCACCAAAGAGATTGTTGAGGTGGCAGAGATCGCCAGAGACAATGGTTCCACGGTTATTGGTCTGACCGCGCCAGATTCGCCACTGGCGGCTATGTGCACATTGGCTATGGATGTTGATGTGCCGGAAAACACCGATGAATATATGCCTATGGCGTCTCGTATTGTGCACCTGGTTGTTCTTGATGTGCTGGCGACTGGCATGACATTGCGCCGCGGGCCAGAATTTTTACCCCACCTTGAAAAAATTAAAAGTAGCCTTAAGCCAACTCGTTATAAAAGCGACAGCTGATGGCTCTTTGTTTCTTAGGCTAACGGCTCTTTGTTTCTTAGGCTAATGGCTCTTGGTTTCGTCCGCTGATGGCTCTTGCTGATTGCGACGATTTCTGGTGAATTAGTGCCAGAAGGGGCAATTAGGTTGAGAACGCACGGGTAAATCTACTAGACTAACTCCCTTCTTATGCTGCCAACGTTTTCTAGTAAAGGGTTTCCCCTATGTCTGAATCTTCGCTTTACCCCGTCCCAGCCTCCTGGCGTGAGTCTGCCTGGATTAATAAGCAAAAATACACAGAGATGTATCGTCAATCTATAGAGCAACCCGATCAGTTCTGGGCTGAACAGGCCCGTGAATTTCTGACCTGGGATAGCCCATGGCAGACGGTATCCAGCTATGATTTTTTGGCGGCAGAGGCAACCTGGTTTGGCGGCGGCAAGTTAAATGTCGCGGTTAACTGTATTGACCGCCATTTGCCCCAGCGGGCTGATCAAACCGCATTGATTTGGGAGGGTGATGAGCCCAGCGACGATAAAACTATTACCTATGCGGAGTTGCACGACCAGGTATCTCGACTAGGCAACGTGCTGCGTGAGCGCGGGGTTAAGAAGGGCGATTCTGTATGTATCTATATGCCGATGATCCCTGAAGCGGCCTATGCAATGCTGGCCTGCGCGCGCATTGGTGCTGTGCACTCAGTGGTTTTTGGCGGTTTCTCTCCAGAGGCATTAAAAGATCGCATTCTGGACTCTGATTGCCAGCTGGTGATTACCGCAGATGAGGGGGTTCGTGGCGGCAAAACTGTTCCTCTCAAGCAGAATGTCGACAGTGCACTAGCTTATTGTCCCGCAGTGCACAGCTGTTTAGTGGTAGAGCGCACTTCTGGCGCTGTGAACTGGGAAGAGGGTCGCGATATCTGGTATCAGCAGTCCACTAATGCAGTTACTGCCGACTGTGCGCCAGAACTTATGGACGCGGAAGATCCACTGTTTATTCTCTATACCTCAGGTTCCACGGGCAAGCCTAAAGGCGTGCTGCACACTACAGCGGGCTACTTGCTGATGGCGGCCATGAGTCATAAATATACCTTTGATTATAAAGAGGGCGATATTTACTGGTGTACTGCTGATGTTGGCTGGATTACCGGTCATAGCTATATATTGTATGGTCCTCTGTGCAATGGCGGTATCTCGCTAATGTTTGAAGGGGTGCCCACCTATCCTGATGCCTCAAGGTTCTGGCAGGTGATCGACAAGCATCAGGTCAATCAATTTTATACGGCACCAACTGCGATTCGCGCGCTTATGTCTGCAGGCAACGAGCCTGTAGAGAAAACCTCGCGCAGCTCGTTAAAGTTGTTGGGAACCGTGGGTGAGCCAATTAATCCCGAGGCCTGGGAATGGTATTACAGAGTGGTGGGTGAGTCTCGCTGTCCTATAGTAGACACCTGGTGGCAGACCGAAACCGGAGCCCATATGATGACTCCTCTGCCAGGCGCTACCGATCTTAAGCCAGGTTCTGCATGCCAGCCATTCTTTGGGGTAGAGCCTGTATTACTGGATCCTGAGGGCACTGAAATTCAGGGTGCTGGTGAGGGGCTGTTAATGATCAAATCTTCATGGCCCAGCCAGATTCGGTCTGTATTTGGTGACCATAAACGCTGTATTGAGACCTACTTTAGTGCCTACCCCGGGTATTACTTTACCGGAGATGGGGCGCGTCGCGACGAAGATGGCTATTACTGGATTACCGGGCGTGTAGACGATGTGCTCAATGTGTCTGGCCATCGCATGGGTACCGCAGAGGTCGAGAGTGCGCTGGTGCTGCATGAGGCTATTGCCGAAGCCGCAGTGGTGGGCTACCCCCATGATATTAAAGGGCAGGGTATTTACTGCTATGTTACTCCGATGGCAAATGTGGAGCCCGATGAGGTATTGCTTAAGGAACTGGTGGCCCTCTGTGTTGCTGAAATTGGCCCCATTGCCAAACCGGATATTATTCAATGGGCTCCGGGTTTGCCGAAAACCAGGTCTGGTAAAATTATGCGGCGTATTTTACGAAAAGTGGCAGCCAATGAGTTGGATAGCCTGGGGGATACCTCAACATTGGCGGAGCCTGCAGTTGTCGAGGAGTTAATTGCAAACCGACACAACCGCTAGCCCGTATCTAGCGCCAGTTTTGAGCCTTCAAGAGCAATATAACAATAACAGGTACGCTCTATGAAAATTTTCGCTGCAATTGCCGTTGGGCTACTGTTGGGTTATGCACTACTAGCAAATCTGCCTGCCGCCGAGCCGGTTGAAGATATTGCTTTTTATAAGTCTAAGGCGGTGCAGGTGATTGCCCATGGCAATGGCCGGGCACTGCTGCCAGGCAATACGCTGGAAGCGGCAGTAAATGCCCTTGAGGTTGGCACAGATATCCTCGAGTTAGATATTCATCTGACAGCAGATGACCAGCTGGTTGTGCGCCATGATGACATGATTGACACCACGACCAATGGCACCGGGCTGATTGCCGAAATGACTCTGGCTGAAATTCAACAGTATGATGTTGGCTTCCATGAGGTTGATTTCCCCCAGCTCTCGTATCCCCCAGGCATTGTAGTTCCGACACTGGAGTCGCTGTTTGTTCGTCTTCCTGATAGTCGTTTTCTGATTGAGTTGAAGCCTGAGGCAACAGCTGCCGCGGACCATCTCTGTCGATTAGTCAACAGGTATAGCCTGGCAGATCAGGTTGTTATTGGGTCTTTCCACAGTTCTGTATTAAGGTATTTTAGGCAGATTTGCCCCGATGTACCCACATCTCTGGGACAGTCTGAGGTTGTACTGTTGGTAATTCTTAGTCGCTTGGGGCTGGGCCATTTATTTAGCTCACATGGTGTTTCTGTGCAGGTCCCGGTTGTCTATGCTGGCTTTGAGATTCTTACGCCGGCAATTGTCGAGGCGGCTCATCTGCTCAATATGCGGGTTGATGCCTGGACGGTAAATGATCCAGTACTAATGCAAAAGCTGATCGATAGCCGGATAGATGGTATCATTACCGATAGGCCTGATATTATGCTTTCTGTGCTGGGTCGGTGAGATAGAGTCAAAGCCCGACTGTTAAATTAATATCGCATCTGATCCCAATATGGTCTAAAAATAATACATAGGCTGGATAGTAACGAGTGGCAAAATGGCGACCATGAAACTTGATATTAGCAAACAACTCGCGAGGCTAATGAGAGAGCGTAGGCTCTCCCAAAGCGCTCTGTCTAGAGCGACTGGAGTACCTCAACCTACTATTAATCGTATTTTGAGCGAGGTGACTAGAGAGCCGCGCCGCGACTCCGTGGTGCGCATCGCCAACTTTTTTGGCGTCACACCTGAGTCTCTCTACGGTCCACCACTCAAAAAGCCCGCAGAAGTAGACCCAGTGCCGGTAGAAGAGCTCTACGAACGCATTCAATCGTTGAGTGATAATGAAAGAGCCGCTCTTTTTGCCAAGGTGGCTGAAAAGTTTACCTAGGCTTGTCGCTAGCCTTATCAACTACCAGTTCTAGCAACTGCTGTCGCTGAGAATATGGCAGGCTTTCCAGCCAGGTTGCGAATCTCTCGAGACCGGCATCATAGGCTTCTTTAAACGCGTTCTTGTCATGGGTTTCGGACGTATTGATCACTGATATTTCCTTTATTATGGGTCTTATTTAGGTCCAACCTTGAGTCTGTCAACGTTGCGCCGATTTCAGCGCAACGTCTTCCATGAAACGGCACTCCCTCTGCCATTTGGAGGTGTAAAGTAATGGATACTGGAGAAAGTTCATATAATCCTGAAGAACTAATACTAAAGTATTAGTTGTTGCTCCATAGCCCTGATACCCCCCGTTACTGGCAATAGCGCCAAATTAGCCAGATTATGGGCAGATTAGTCGGAAAAATTAACTTGTTTTCTTCGATTAGGTCTGTATAAAAACCCTATGGATATTATTCTGCAAAGCTCTTCCGGCGCGGTCTTTTGGCTATCGGTCACCACAGCCTGTCTGCTGGGCGCCATGTCCCCAGGCCCCAGTCTGGCATTAATCATTAACCACTCATTATCTCAGGGTAAGGTAGCTGGACTCTGTGCAGCGCTGGCCCATGGTCTGGGCATTGCATTATTTGCTTTTGTCACTGCCTTTGGTCTGGTGGTTGCTGTAGATAAAAACCCTGAGCTGTTTGATGTTATTCAGATTTTAGGTTGTCTCTTTCTGCTCTATCTGGCCGTAAGACTGCTATTTTCACCGGTGAATAGAGATACCGATATCAGCATGGCAGTGCGATCCTCCTATCTGGCTGCGGCCCGGGATGGCTTTTTAATTGCGCTAGTCAATCCAAAGATACTTATCTTCTTTACAGCTTTATTTAGTCAATTTGTCACTGCGGACAGTTCAGATTGGGAAAAGCTAAGCCTTACCCTGATCGCCGGAGGTGTAGATGCGCTCTGGTATATGCTGGTGGTTTTGCTGGTGTCCCATTCCGGTGCAATGGTTAGGTTTCAGCGCAAAAGCTGGGTGATAGATAAGATATTTAGTCTGATACTCTTTGTTATTTCTAGCTACTTTATTAGCCAAATAATACAGCGTAGTGACTGGCTTGAGTGGCTTTAACTTGCTGTGATATTGCGTAAAAATTTTAAAAAGGATGTTAATCCATGACCTCATTTGATGCGCTCTTCCAGCTAGCTGCCAGCACCAGAGGCGGCCCCGAGGTATTTGAAGCAGCACTGCCTGTGCCCAAAACCAGTCAACAACTTATGGCTCAGGCTGATGATCGCTATCTGTCCATGATAGCGCGATGTATTTTTCGCGCAGGTTTTGTATGGCGAGTAATAGATAACAAATGGCCAGGGTTTGAAACGGCTTTTTCGCAGTTTAATCCGCTGGCTGTTGCACATTTTAGCGATGAAAAGCTGGAAGAGTTGGCTCAGGATCGCAGCATAGTGCGCAACTTCACCAAAATTGTCGCGGTGCGCAATAATGCGGTCTATGTATTAGATCGTCAGCGCAGTCATGGCAGTTTTGGAGAATTTATAGCCCACTGGCCTGAGGATAATATTACGGGTCTGTGGCTGGAATTAAAAAAGCGGGGCAGTCGCCTCGGGGGTAATTCCGGCCCTATGATGCTACGCAGCATGGGACGAGATACTTTTTTATTGACCAATGATGTCTGTCAGGCGCTGGTGCACCATGGGTTTATAAAAAAGTTTAGCCCCAATTCCCAGCGAGATTTAAAGTTGGTGGAGCAGGTGTTTGAAAATTTGCGTCAGGAGTCCGGCAGGCCACTGTGCCAAATTAGCCGCATACTCGCCTGTACTCTTTAGCAGCAATACCAGTGACCTGTTGATTGGGCCTTAGGGCCGGTGGTATTATAGCCGCGTTTCCTAAGGGGCGGTCAGATTGGCCTGAGAAGTACCCTTTGAACCTGATCCGGATTATGCCGGCGTAGGAATAGGACTACTAGCTTTTTGCCCTGCCCCCCGTCTTTGACTCCGGGTCTCCTTAACTAAAGTTACTGAGGCTCTATGAATTTCTATCAATGCAAATATTTTACCCTGTTATGTCTGTTAGCTATTGGCACTGGCAATGCGCTGCCAGCGTCGGCCGATCCTGTTATTGATGAAATTATTATCAGCGCGGATTTTCGCGCGGCATCTGCGCAGACTACTCCAGCGAGTATCAGTATTGTGTCTGAAGCACGGCTAATTGACCGAACCGCAAAGCACCTCGAGGATGTCTTAAATATTGCTGCAAATGTAAATTCAGCTGCTGGTGCATCCAGGGGGCGGTTTTTTCAGATCAGAGGAATAGGCGAGCGCAGCCAATTTAAAGAGCCTTTGGATTCATCGGTTGGTCTGGTAGTTGACGGCATTGACTTTAGCAACCTTGGCCTTGCCGGTGGTGTCTATGATGTCGAACAAATCGAGATTTTACGTGGCTCCCAAGGTACGGCTTTTGGCTCAAGTGCTCTGGCCGGTCTCATCAATATCAGCTCGGCTGCACCCACTAAGGAGTTCGAAGGGCAGGTTGATCTGGGTATGGGAAATTATGCATCTCAATCGATCGGCATGGTTGTCAGTGGACCGATCTCGAATAGATTGCTCGGGCGCATCGCTATTAGCAAAAATTCTGGCGATGGTTATATCAAAAATGATTTTAGCAATCGTGACGATACCAATAATATTGATGAGCTTCTGATGCGAGCCAAACTACATTGGACGCCAATAGATGCGCTGGATATAGACTTGACGGCAGTCTATATAGATACAGACAATGGCTATAACGCCTTCTCTCTTGAAAATACACGACGTACTCGCTCTGATGAACCAGGACATGACCGCCAAGAGTCGAGCGCGGTTGCCTTGAAATCTACCTGGCGTGGATCGCCTGCCTATCTCTTTGAAGCTCAAATTTCAGTTGAAGATTCTAATCTGGAATATGGTTTTGATTGGGATTGGTCGGATTTCGATACTTTAGGGGTTCGTGGTTTTGAAAATAATATTCGCGATAGAGAGGCCAAGAGCATTGATCTCCGATTTTTATCCAAGCCAGGCAATGAGATATTTGCTGGTGCAAGTTGGGTTGCTGGAGTTTACGCCTACGACCGCCAAGTTGATCTTAGTTACTCGGAAGATGCTGATTACTGGGGGGCATGGACCGGAAGCCTAAGCAGTCGTTTTGAATCCAGACGCTTCGCGGCCTATGGTCAGCTCGATTGGTCTGTCGGCGATCACTGGATGCTTTCACTGGGATCCAGAGTCGAACATTTCGACAATCAATATACCGACAGTTATGGCGTGGCCGGCGAAATCGCCGACGACCTTGTTGGCGGAAAGTTAAGCCTGCAATATATTATTGATGACAGCGCTATGGCTTATGTCAGCGTGACTCGAGGTTACAAAACCGGAGGTATAAATTCCGATGCAATGGGCAAGGCCTTGGTTAATGAAGATGCCGCGAGCATAGCCTTCCTGCAAAATCACCTAAGCTATGACGGGGAGGTTGCTCTCAACTATGAGGTAGGCCTTAAAAGTTTTCATCTTGAGGACAGCCTTACAGTTAACCTGACCGCTTTTTATATTGATCGCCAGGACATGCAGGCCAGTGTGGCGTTTGAAATTAGCACAGCTAACTGGACAGCTTACCGAGAGAATATTCAGGGTAGCAATAACTATGGGCTGGAATTAGAACTTGATTGGCAGGCTAGCGAGCAGTTGCGACTGTTTGCCGGGGTGGGTGTTTTGGACACTCAACTCGGCGATCTTCAGGTTCTCGATGTCAATGATGAGGTTTTAAAGCAATCTGGCCGAGATCAGGCTCATGCCCCCGGCTATCAGTTTAATGCTGGTTTGGAATATGGGTTTATGCAGCACTATTCGGCCTCCATACAGGTAGATGGCAAGGACAACTTTTATTTCTCAAATAGTCATAATCAGCAATCGGATGCTTATCAACTGGTGCATGCGAACCTTAGCTATAGGCAGGGTGCAGTTACGATATCAGTCTGGGGGAGAAATTTGACCGATAAGGATTATCAGGTTCGCGGTTTTTACTTTGGTAACAACCCTGCTAATGGCTGGATTCCCGAGTCCTATATCCAGTTTGGCGAGCCGAGAGTATTTGGCTTGAGCGGTAAATATGATTTTTAATCATCAATTACTAACAAGGAGAGCAGAATGCAGGTAACTATTGATATCAGTATGTATCCCAATCGTGAAGATTTTATTCCGCCCATCAAAGGTTTTATTGACAAGATCAACAGGTTCGACAACCTTAAGGTAACGACATTTCCCACTAGCACAGTGGTACAGGGAGACTTCGAATCCGCGATGTCTGCAGTGCAGGATACGATTTCTGACTGCTATCGGGAATTTAATATGGCTATCTATGTGGCCAAGATAATTCCCGGTTACGAGGCGCTCTAGGCTTGTTTGACTGGGTGGGTCTCGAGACAGTGGCGGTGGCATTAGCTATTGGCTATCTGCTGTTAGCGGTAAGGGAGAATATTCTCTGCTGGTACTGTGCTTTCTTTAGTACAGCCATCTATGTGTGGATTTTTGGCGATGTAAACCTGTATATGGAGTCAGCGCTGAATATCTACTATATGGCAATGGCCCTGTATGGCTGGTATCAGTGGCAATACGGTGGCTCAGGTCAAGAGGGGGTTGCTATTTGCCGTTGGACAGCTGCTCAGCATATTCAGTGGGGGGCATTGATTTTATTGGTGAGTTTCATTTCCGGGTACTTTTTAGCCCAGAGTACTGATGCTCGTTTGCCCTATGTTGATTCATTTACCACCTGGGCCAGCGTGGTAACCACCTGGATGGTCGCTCGCAAAGTCCTCGAAAACTGGCTGTATTGGATGCTGATTAACTCGGTTTCCATTGGCCTGTTTATTGACCGGGAGCTCTATCAAACCGCGGCAATGCTTGGGGTATACTTGCTGTTATCCCTGATCGGTTACTTTGCCTGGAGAAAGACCTATCTTGAACAGAACCCAGACAGTATTGCAGCTAGCCCTGTCTAGTTGGCATGACTGGAATACCAGTGGTCTTGAGGCCCTTGCAGCAGAGCCAGAGGTGGTCAGCGAACTTTTTGGTGGCCGCACCAATAAAACCTTTTTGGTCTCCAGCGGCGACTTTCGGGCAGTGGTCAGGGTTAACTCCCCTGACGCGGTTAAGCTGGGCATTGATCGACAGCGTGAAAAACGTATTCTGCAACTGTTACAACCCACTGGGCTGGTGCCCAAAGTTTTATTTATCCATGATGATTTTTTAGTCTCTGAGTTTATCGAAGGCAGTTCTTTAACTTATAAAAGCTTAAAAAACAGTCATTTTATGGGGTCCCTCTCCGAGGCTCTGGCTGTGATTCAGTCGGTAAAGATGGCTGATGACAGCCCGCGCAACTATCTTGACTACTGTCGGCAATATCTTAACCAGCTGTCCGAGGTCACAGTATCACCTGTGGTAGTAGAGCAGATAGAAGAGGCGGCCAGAGTGGTTGACGGGGAGGCCTGGGAGCCGGTAATTTGCCACCATGACATGGTGCCTGAGAATATTATTGTCAATGACAGAGGGCTGTTTATTATAGATTGGGAATATGCGGCTCTGGGTCATCCGGGACTGGACTTTTTGCGTCTATACGGGGCGGACTATGCGTCCTTAGACAGCCAAAAAGAGTCTCTGCAGTCCCTTTTTAAGGTCAAGCAGGCGATGGATAAGCTGTGGTTAGCGGTGCAACTTTAGGGTTCATTAATAGAACCTATTGATAGGATAATGAGATGAGTGATCAAGACTATAATCAGTTGAATGCTGAAGAGCAGTATGTGATCTTGCACAAGGGCACAGAGCCGCCATTTGTCGGCGAGTATACCGACAACAAGACCCAGGGTCTGTATAAGTGCAGGCAGTGCAATAGACCGTTATACAGGTCCGAGCACAAATTCCCCTCACACTGTGGCTGGCCAAGCTTTGATGATGAGATTGAGGGTGCGGTGCGCCGTGAGCCCGATGCAGATGGCCGGCGAGTGGAGATTGTCTGCGCTAACTGCGATGGCCATCTGGGGCACGTATTTGAGGGTGAGGGCTTTACCGATAAAAATATACGCCACTGCGTGAACAGTATCTCTATGCTATTTGTTGCGGCGGACTGATACCCGGCTCCGGGCTTAGATTTTAATCTCGAAAGTTTTTAAACTGAAAGGGCTGGCCCAGATCTGCCTCGCGTACCATGGCCATTACGGCTTGCAGGTCATCGCGTTTTTTGCCGGTCACGCGTACCTGATCACCCTGAATAGCAGCCTGTACCTTAAGTTTTTGATCTTTGATCAGTTTGACAATCTTTTTACAAACTTCAGAGCTGATCCCCTGTTTAAAGCTGACTTCCAGAGAGAACGCCTTGCCACGATGCACAGATTCATCATCACATTCAATCACTCGGGGATCGATCTTGCGCTTGATCAACTGGGCGCGAAAAATATCCAATAATTGCTGACATTGAAAGTCGGCTTCCGTTTTAATGGTCACTATGTCATTGGCGAGGCTGATACTGGCATCAACACCGCGAAAGTCGAATCTTGTCGACAATTCTCGCTCAGCGTTATCTGTGGCGTTGAGGATTTCAGCGGTATCAATCTCGGAAACAATATCGACGCTTGGCATGGTCTGACTCTCTGCTGGATTTAAGCTATGATTTTAAACCACTCTGTATTGCCCAGGCCAGCCCAAATAAAATAAGTAGGGAACTCCGAATGATGAATCAATATTGTGTTTGCGGCAGCCAGCAGCGGTTTTCTAAGTGCTGCGAGCCGTTGTTAAAAGAGGTGCAGCCCGCTATCACGCCAGAGCAATTAATGCGCTCAAGATACAGTGCCTATTCACTGGGTGGCTATGGTGAGTATCTGCTCAAGACTTGGTTTGCGCCCATGGCCAGCGATCTCTCGGCTGAAGAACTCTCGAAATCAGATACTGAATGGCTGAGTTTAACCGTGCTGGGTTCAGGCACCAGCGGCAATAGCGGCTGGGTAGAATTTAAAGCTGTATACAGAGACAACCAACGGTCTGTTGAGATGCATGAGAAATCTGTATTTACCCTACAGGGCAACCGCTGGTTTTATATAGGCGGGGAAGTATCCCGCAACCAGATATAGCTGTGCTGGATCACCAGGATTACTCGGCGGGTTTGACCAGGCGGCCAAACAGAATGCCAATTTCAAATAGCAGCCACATGGGAATGGCAAGCAGAGTCTGAGAGATAATATCCGGCGGTGTTAGCAGCATGCCCAATATAAAGCAGAGCACAAATACATAGGGGCGCTTCTTGGCTAGATTATCTGGCTCTACTACACCCATCCAGGAGAGAATTACCACAGCTATAGGAATTTCAAAGCTGAGTCCAAAAGCAAAAAACAGCTTGAGTACAAAATCCAAATAGCTGCGAATATCTGGCATTACGCTGATGCCTTCCGGGGCTATGCTGGTAAAAAACATAAATACCAGTGGGAAGACCACATAGTACGCAAAGGCCATGCCACCATAGAACAGCATTACGCTGGAGAAAAATAACGGCAGCACAATTTTCTTTTCCCGCTTATACAGCCCCGGAGCCACAAAGGCCCAAACCTGATAGAGGATATAGGGCATCGCGGCAAACATCGATAACACCAATGTCAGCTTAAAAGGAGTTAAAAATGGTGAGGCGACTTCTGTAGCAATCATGGTGGAAGAGTCTGGCAGAAACGCTCGGATAGGCTCAGAGATGTAGAGATAGAGGTCTTGGCTGAAGGCGAACAGGCCTGCAAAAATCACCAGAATCGAAATAAAAATACGCAGCACACGGTCGCGAAACTCAATCAGATGGGCCATAAATGGCTGTCGATCAAGGTCCTCTTGTTCGTCCTGGAGGCTCTCGTTGCTGGAGGGTTCACTCATGATTTATCGGTTTCCGACGACTGCACTGCGTCTTTGATCTCTGCAGCGGCGCTGTCTAACTCAGCAGTGCTGTCGCGCAGGCTATTTTTAAAGTCTGCTTTGCTGTTTTCCAGATCGCGCAGTATTTTCTCATTGTGCAGTTGGCGGCGGACTTCGCCCATGCCCACTTCACTCTCTAGCTCGGTGCGGGCGGAAGAAATCATTTGCTTGAGTCGACCGAGCCACAGGCTAATGGTGCGGACAGTTTCAGGCAGGCGCTCCGGACCCATTACAATCAATGTAATAACGGCGATAACCAGAAGCTCAGAAAACCCTATATCAAACATGGGTTATTCTGCGGTGTCTTTTTTCTCAGTGCTGGCATCAGCTTCTTCTGCAGATTTGTTCTCTGCAGAGGTTTCGGTGTCACTGGCTATACCATCCTTAAAGCCTTTTACCGCACCACCCAGATCTGAACCTATGTTGCGCAGCTTCTTAGTACCAAAAATCAGCGCCACGATCACCAAAATAATTAATAACTCTTGCCAACCAAAACCCATGTTACCGCTCCTTATTTATTGTTCGCTGAGCCTTCTCGTCAAGGCCAGATAAATCAAATCGTTTGTTTAGCTCTGTGAGGACTGCACTGGCATCCTCGCCCAAATGAGACAGCATAACCAGACTGTGAAACCACAGATCAGCAGTCTCATAAATTAGTTTTTCGTTGTTGCCAGACTGTTCGGCATCGCGAGCCGCGAGAATAGTCTCAACGGATTCTTCGCCAACTTTTTCCAGTATTTTATTAAGCCCCTTGGCGTGCAGACTGGCCACATAGGACTCATCTGCCGAGGCCTGTTTGCGAGCCTCCAAAACTTCGCTTAGCCGATGTAAAACAGAGTCATTCATGAATAAATATCCCTGGGATCTTTAATAACTTCGTCTACGGCCTGCCATTGGCCATCGCGCAAAACTGAATAGAAACAAGAGGCTCTGCCAGTGTGGCAGGCAATGCCACCGAGCTGTTCAACATGCATCATAATCACATCATTGTCGCAGTCGAGGCGCAGTTCCTTGAGCAGCTGCATATTGCCTGACTCTTCGCCTTTACGCCACAGCTTGTGACGCGATCTGGACCAGTACACGGCGCGGTTTTCTTTGACCGTGAGCTCCAGAGCCTGCCGATTCATCCAGGCAACCATCAGTATCAGGCCAGATTCAGCATCCTGGGCTATGGCAGGAACCAATCCATCCGAATTCCAGGCTATTTGGTCTAGATAGTTAGTCATGGCTGCAGTATAGCGGAACTCAGCCTAGCGCAGTAGTAGTAACAGTAGACCCATCCCACCCAGAATCAGGCTGCTGGCAGGAATCTGGTTGATGGGCTCGGCCCAGTGAGGAGAGGCCAAACCTATGCCTATACCAAGCAGCGCAGCGCCGAATCGATTTATCATTCTGCGAGGCTTAGATGAGGACTTTTCTTTGGCCACAGGTGACGGAGCAACAGTGCTGATCGGCGACTGCTGCATATTTTGCAGGGCCTGAAAAATCAATGGTGGTATCTGTGGCAGATGTTCCAGCCAGTCGGGCACATGGCGCTTAAACTGTTTAAAAATGCTCTTTGGCGAATAGCGATCTTTTAGCCATTTCTCCAAAAATGGCTGCGCTGTGGTCCAGAGGTCCAGCTGGGGATACATCTGCCGGCCCAGACCTTCAATATTGAGCAGAGTTTTTTGCAGAAGTACCAGTGACGGCTGCACCTCCATATTGAATCGTCGAGCGGTGTTAAACAGGCTGATCAGCATATGCCCCAGTGAAATTTCATTCAGTGGGCGCTCAAAAATCGGTTCACAGACCGAGCGAATGGCCCCGGTAAACTCATTGACCGGGGTGTCGGCTGGCACCCAGCCAGAGCGAATATGCAACTCTGCTACCTGTCGATAATCGCGCTTAAAAATCGCCAGCAGATTGCGTGCCAGATAGAACTGATCGTCGCTGGACAACGAGCCCATAATGGCACAGTCGATAGCCAGATAGCTGGGCGACTTGGGTTTGCTGGCATCGACAAAGATATTGCCCGGATGCATATCGGCATGAAAGAAATTATGCTCAAACACCTGGGTAAAGAAGATTTCAACACCCCGTTCCGCCAACAACTTCATATCCACGCCGGCGGCCTCCAGGTCAGCCATATTGGTGACTGGAATGCCGTAAATACGCTCCATAACCAGCACATTTTCGTTGGAGTAGGGCCAGTGGATTTCTGGCACATAGAGCAGAGGTGAGTTTTCAAAGTTATGGCGCAGCAGCGAGGCATTGGCACCCTCGGACTGCAGATTTAACTCCTCGAGAATTACCATTTCGTAATCTGCCACCACCTCCAGAGGACGCAAGCGACGGCCATCCTCACTGTATTTGGCCAGCAGGCGAGCCAGGGTATACAGCAGGGCTATATCTTTGCGAATGGTTTTTTCAATACCTGGACGCACCGCTTTTACTACCACATCTCGGCCATCGGTGAGAACGGCTGCATGAACCTGAGCCACCGAAGCGGAGGCCAGCGGTTCCGCCTCAAAACTATGGAACAGATTATCGACGGTATCCTCGAGGGCTGCCTCTATATTGGCTTTGAAGGTAGTGGGTGAAAAGGGCGGCACATTGTCCTGCAACTGCGCCAGTTCCGTGCAGATATCTGAGGGCACCAGATCTGGCCTAGTGGATAGCAGCTGGCCAAATTTAATAAAGATGGGGCCCAGCTCTTCCAGCGCCATGCGCAGGCGCTCGCCACGTGGTGCGCTGTTGCCGCCAAATAGTGCCGCTGGCGCCAGCAGAGCGCGCATGGAAAAGGGCAGGCTGTCTTTGTCTAACAGCTTATCGAGGCGATATTTACCCACCACTCGGGCAATTTTGGCTAGGCGGCGAAGGCGCATCACTGGCTGATTTTTCCCTCTTGAAGACTGAGACGTAGTTTATTAGCCCTGACTGCCAGGCGATCGACATCTGTGGACAGATGGCGCACAGACTGCACAAAACCCTCATATTCATTTTTGCTTGGGGCCAAGCGCAACTCTTCCTGAGATACTTCGGCCAGAGCAGACTGGGCGCGCTTTACCGCCTGGCCACGAAATTCGGCAGAGTTGCGAATGGTCTCACCCAGCAGATGTGCGGGAACATCACCAATTAATTCGGCCAGTGCGGCCTCCCAGTCGACATCCAGCCCTGCCAAAATATGATTGAGCTGACGCAAAACCTCCAGATTACCGCTGACATTGACGCCAGTACCGGAGAGGGAAACCATCTCGCCGGAATTGATTGCCATTGCGACGAGAGAGACCAATGTGCCTGTTACGGTCACGTCAGCATCGTCTTGCCAGTTACTGTGCAGCATAAGTCCAGTGGCACTGGGCTCCACAGCAATACGCAGAGGTGGCATGGAGCTATCCACCAGCAGTACTTTGCCCTCTAGAGCTCTAAGTCGCTCGGCTGAGGCTGGGTCATGTACCAGGGTGGCATTGACAATTTTCTCAGCGCCCTCCAGGGCAGCTGACTGCAGAGCGGCAAATATCACTAGGGTTTAACTCCCCGGTGCAGGGCCACTACGCCACCGGTCATATTGTGGAAGTCGGTATTGGCAAAGCCTGCGTTATCCATCATATCTTGTAATGTTTGCTGGTCTGGATGCATGCGAATGGATTCGGCCAGGTACTGATAGCTGTCGGCATCGCTGGCAAAAAGCTTGCCCAGCTTGGGCAGAATATTGAATGAATAGCTATCGTAGACTTTGGATAACAGCGGGTTGCCTGGCTTGGAAAATTCCAGCACCAGCAGCCGGCCCCCCGGTTTTAATACTCGCAGCATAGAGCGCAGCGCCAAGTCTTTATCGGTGACATTGCGCAGGCCAAAGGCAATGGTAATGACATCAAAGGTATTGTCTGGGAAGGGCAGATACTGGGCATCCGCCTGAGAGAATTTAATATTATTGACCACGCCGCGATCGATCAGACGATCGCGCCCAACCCTGAGCATTGAATCATTGATATCGGCCAGCACCACTGTGCCCTCTGGGCCAACAATGCGTGAGAATTTTGCGCTTAGATCACCTGTGCCACCGGCAATATCCAGTACCGAGTTGCCGCGGCGCACCCCGGACATCTCGATGGTGATACGCTTCCATAGGCGATGCACACCGCCTGACATCAGATCGTTCATCAGGTCGTATTTGCCAGCAACAGAGTGAAAGACCTCGGCCACTTTGCCAGCCTTTTCTTCAGTGTTGACGGTTTTGTAACCAAAGTGGGTAGTTTTATCAGACATTGGTGCAGTTACTCGAAAATCTCTAGAAACAGGGCGCCTATTGTAGCCCTAGTTGGGGTATTTAGGTAATTTAGGCAGCCAGATAACTTAAGACAGTTTGACTACCTGGGTATCTGGATCGCGGGACTGGTTGGCATCGTGCAGGCGCTGCAGATAGTCGGCCCAGTTAGGAGTTTGATTGGAGCCCAGCTCAAACAGGTAGTCCCAGGTATAGATACCCGAATCATGGCCGTCGTCAAAGCTGATCTGAATGGCGTAATTGCCTGATTGCTGGATAGAGGCAATCTTTACCTGACGTTTGCCAACCTGCAGTACCTCTTGACCCTTGCCATGGCCGCGCACCTCTGCGCTGGGTGAATAAACACGCAGGTACTCGGCGGGCAGGTTAAAGCGCACATTGCCCGGATACTCCATGCTCAGCGTATCTTTTTGCTGGCTGACAACAATGCGGGCGGGCACAGGCATTAGAGAATAAACCTGGTCAGATCTTCATTGTTGGCCAGTTCGCCAAGGCTTTTGTCGACAAATGTCGCATCTATACTGATAGTTTCGCCTTTGCTGCCCAGCTCTGAGGCATCAAAGGAAATCTCTTCCAGCAGGCGCTCAAGAATGGTGTGCAGGCGTCTGGCACCTATATTCTCGGTGCCTTCATTGACCTCAAAGGCAATCTCAGCCATGCGTCTGACGCCGTCGGCGGTAAACTCAATAGTCAGGCCCTCTGTGGCCATCAACTCGCAGTACTGCTTGGTTAGCGAAGCATTGGGTTCGATAAGGATACGTTCCAGATCGCCGATCTCCAGGGAGTTTAGTTCTACACGGATAGGCAGTCGGCCCTGCAGTTCGGGGATCAGGTCAGAGGGTTTGGAGAGGTGGAATGCACCAGAGGCAATAAACAGGATATGGTCGGTTTTAATCATGCCGTATTTGGTGGAAACCGTGCTGCCTTCAATAAGAGGCAACAGATCGCGCTGCACACCTTCACGAGACACATCGGCACCGCCACTGCCTTCACCGCGGCGACAGACTTTGTCTATCTCATCGAGAAAAACAATGCCATTTTGCTCGGCGGCCTCTACAGCATTGGTTTTAATTTTCTCTTCATTGACCAGTTTGCCAGCTTCTTCATCTTTTAACTGCTTCATGGCCTCGGCCACAGTGACCTTGCGGGTAGAGGTTTTACCCTTGCCCATACTGCTAAACATACCCTGCAGTTGGTTAGTCATCTCCTCCATGCCCGGGGGCGCCATAATTTCAACGCCTGCGGGCATCTGGCTCAGCTCAATCTCAATTTCCTTGTCGTTGAGCGCGCCTTCGCGCAGTTTCTTGCGAAATACCTGTCTTGTGGAGCTATCTCTATCAGTCTGGGCATCTGCACTGCGGGCTGGCGGCAGCAGGGCATCCAGAACACGCTCTTCAGCGGCATCCATAGCTCGCTGGGCTACCTTTTCCATCTCCTGTTCACGGCGCTGTTTGACCGATGTCTCTACCAGATCGCGAATAATGGACTCTACATCCTTGCCCACATAGCCAACTTCAGTAAATTTGGTGGCTTCCACTTTAACAAAGGGCGCATTGGCTAGGCGCGCCAAACGGCGGGCTATCTCGGTTTTACCCACGCCAGTGGGACCGATCATTAGAATATTTTTAGGTGTGACTTCGTTGCGCATCTCATCATCGAGTTGCGAGCGACGCCAGCGGTTGCGCAGGGCAATGGCTACGGCACGCTTGGCATCGTCCTGGCCAATAATATGGCGATTCAGTTCGTGAACAATCTCTCTAGGGGTCATTTGTGACATAAGAATTCCTTGCTATCCACAGCTTAGCGGACGCTTAAGTGTTTGAATCCAGCTCTTCAATGGTTCTGTTGTGATTGGTATAGATACAGATATCGCCGGCAATCTTTAGGCCCTGTTCGACAATATCCCGGGCACCCATCTCGGTATTGTCCAGCAGTGCACGGGCGGCAGATTGTGCGAAGGGGCCACCAGAGCCAATGGCAATCAGATCGTCTTCAGGCTGAATAACATCGCCATTGCCGGTAATGATTAATGAGGCTTCTGCGTCAGCCACAGCCAGCAGGGCTTCGAGTTTGCGCAGAATACGATCGGTGCGCCAATCTTTGGCTAGCTCTACAGCGGCTTTGGTAAGGTTGCCCTGATGCTGTTCCAGCTTGGCTTCAAAGCGCTCGAAAAGGGTAAAAGCATCAGCGGTACCGCCAGCGAAGCCAGCGATTATCTGATCTTTATAGAGGCGACGAACCTTGCGGGCATTGCCTTTCATTATGGTATTGCCGAGACTGACCTGGCCGTCACCACCTATGACTACTTTGCCATTGCGTCGCACGGACAGAATAGTTGTACCGCGATATTGTTCCATCTGACTGCCTGCCTTAAGTTTTTGCTTAAAGTAGAGATGGGGTCGGGCATTTAAATATCAATGCCCCTGACCAATTAAATCACTATAGGTGGCCCTGCTGTTTTAAATCATCCACGCAGGCCAGAATACTCTCGCGCAGGGTACTGACAATAAAGTCCACCTGCTCAGCATCAATAATCAGAGGTGGTGACATCACATTCAGGTTAACAATGGGTCGCACAATCAAGCCTCTGCTATCCGCCTGATTAGAGATCCACTTGCCGATATCAAACTCTTCATCGAAGCGCTCTTTACTGGCTTTATCCTTAACAAACTCAACGCAGGCCATAAGGCCAATACCGCGCACATCGCCTACGATAGGCAGATCGCTCAGGGTTTTTAGCTGTGCCTGAAAGTAAGGGCCAATATCCTGCACATGGGGCAGCAGTTTTTCTCGCTCCATAATCTCAATATTTTTAAGGGCAGCGGCACAGGCGACCGGATGACCGGAGTAGGTAAAGCCGTGGGTAAAACAGCGGCCATGGCCCAGTTCGCTGATTACATTGTGGATTTTACTGGAGTAAATGGTGGCTCCCAGAGGCTGATAACCAGAGGTCAGGCCTTTGGCAGAGCAGATAATGTCGGGCTGAAAGTCGAAGACTTCCTTTGAGGCGAACCAATGGCCGAGACGGCCAAAGGCGGTAACCACCTCATCTGATACATACAGCACATCGTATTTTTGGCAGATTTCCCAGGTGCCGCGATGGTAACCCTGGGGCGGCACAATAACGCCACCGGCACCAAATACCGGTTCGGCAAAAAATGCTGCAACCTTATCTGGCCCCACCTGCAAAATCTTATCTTCCAGCTCCTGCAGCCTGGCCTCAAGAAAATCTGCTTCGCTAAGCCCGGCCTCTGCGCGGTAATAGTTAGGGCAGGAGATATGGTGGATAGTGTCCTGAATATAATCGAACTCCGGGGGATGATCCCCCGGCTTGCCACCTATGGACATAGAGGCATAGGTAGAGCCATGGTAGGAGTTGATCCGGGAAATAATATGTTTCTTGTTCTGTTTGCCGCGGCAGTTCTGATAGAAATGAATCAACCGATAAGCGGTATCTATAGCTGTGGAGCCACCGCAGGACAGGGCCACATGATTGAGATCGCCCGGGGCCAGTTCGGCCAGTTTGGCAGCCAAAGTAGCCGCGGGAATATTGGTCATATCCACAAAGGGGCTGGCATAGGCCATTTTGCGCACCTGCTCAGCAATGGCATCGGCCATTTCTTCGCGGCCCAGGCCAATATTAGTGCACCAGAGGCCGCCCACAGCATCCAGGTAGCGATTGCCATCGCTATCATAAATATAGGCGCCCTCGGCTGCAGCTATAGGCAGAGCCCCCTCTTCTGCAATGGCATCAAAGATTTGCCAGGGATGCAGAAAATGCGCCCTGTCAGTCTCAGAGATAGCTGCGGTGTCGTACTGGGTAAAATCGGTTGGCTGGGAGCTAAAAGACATAGAAATCTCAGTTGGCATAGTTAGGTTGACAATGTACTGGTCGGGTCATTACAGGACTAATACCCCCAACTGGGTGCAGCTGTTTAGGTTGCTAATATTAGTTGCTGGGTAGATAGCCATTTTTGCGCACATTGCGCTCAACCTGCCCGGGCAGGAAGTTAAACATGGGCAGCAGGCGCAGGCCCGCTCGGCTGAGCCCATAGGCTGTCCAGTTATTACAGGTATTGAGGGCGAGATAGATGCCGCGAGACTTAAAGAATTGGGTTCCGCAATGTCGGTCGCGAACCTTGGTGGGCTGATTGCTCTTATCCAGCTTAAAGTGACGGCTGATAAACAGTGCCACAGATTCCATTAATGACCCATTAACTGAGATGCTGTAAATAGTGGCTGAATCGCTGAGGGCTTCACTGAGATCATTGGTACCCAGTAGACCAACTACCGCAGAGGTGGGTATAAACAGTGCTCGCAGGCCCAGCCAGACTGGCTGGTGCTCGGCGCCATAGTAACGGTAATCGCCCCAGCCGACTCTGATCCACTGGCAGTCGGCAAAATAGGGTCGCAACTGAGGCACAGCCTGTAAAAGTATCTCGGCGGGCAGGGCCAGATGGGTATGAATACCATCGCGAATAAAATGTAGTGCTTGATCGGACATTTTGTTCCCCTCAAGCGTTCAGATTACAGGTTTTTAGCCATTCCTTGTAGTCCTTGACAGACTGGTAGCCTATCTACCTAATCATGGGTATTGTCCCTGACTCCTCTGTGAATCATTATTTACGCCAAATGGGCTATGCTTATTGTCGATTTATCTAAAATTAGGCCAACCAATTTAAATAACGGAAATTCCAATGACATTAACACTCAATGACAGCAGCTTAGTTAAGAGCCAATCCTATATAGATGGCCAGTGGGTTGATGCCGATTCTGGCGACACTCTTGCAGTCACTAACCCAGCCAATAATGAAACTCTGGTCGAGGTTGCCAAATGCGGCACGGCCGAGACCAGACGAATGATTGAGGCTGCAGAAGTTGCTCAGAGAGCCTGGGCGAAAACCACCGCCAAAGAGCGCGCAGCACTGCTGCGCAAATGGTACAACCTGATTATGGAAAATCAGGAAGATTTGGCACAGATTTTAACCGCAGAGCAGGGCAAGCCCCTGGCCGAGGCCCGTGGCGAAATTGCCTATGGTGCTAACTATGCCGAGTGGTTTAGTGAGGAGTCCAAGCGAGTTTACGGCGATATTATTCCTCCGCCCTCCAGCGACAAGCGCATTATGGTGATCAAGCAGCCAGTGGGTGTGGTGGCCTGTATCACGCCATGGAATTTCCCCAATGCCATGCTGACACGCAAAATTGCCCCCGCCATTGCTGCCGGCTGTGCTGTGGTCTGTAAGCCAGCCAATGCGACACCATTGTCAGCCCTTGCGCTGATGGAACTGGCCCAGCGCGCCGGATTCCCCAAGGGGCTGGTCAATATGGTCACTGGCCGCACCGCCGAGATTGGTGCCGAGATTACTAGCAACCCAATAGTGCGCAAAGTAACCTTTACTGGCTCGACTCCCGTGGGCAAACAGCTGATGGCCGAATGTGCCCAGACAGTGAAGCGCACGTCGATGGAGTTGGGCGGCAATGCGCCATTTATTGTCTTTGATGATGCCGATATTGATGCCGCAGTGCAGGGTGCTCTGGTCTCAAAATACCGCAATGCCGGCCAGACCTGTGTCTGTTCCAATCGCCTGATTATTCAGGCAGGAATCTATGACCAATTTGCCGCCAAACTGGCCGAGGCAGTGAAAACCTTAAAACTGGGCAATGGCGCTGAACAGGGCGTTACTGTCGGCCCGCTGATTGATGAAAAGGCGGCCACTGGAGTCTGTGAGTTTATTGATGATGCTGTGACCAAAGGCGCAACCATTGCCATGGGTGGCGGTCGCAGTGAGCTGGGGGGCAGCTTTGTTGAGCCCACCATTTTGACCAATGTCACTCGAGATATGCGAGTTTTCTCGGAAGAGATTTTTGGGCCTGTGGCGCCACTATTTAAATTTGAGACAGAAGAACAGGTGGTGCAGATGGCCAATGATACGGAGTTTGGCCTAGCCGCCTATTTCTACTCCAGAGATATAGGCCGGGTTCACCGTGTGGCCGAGCAATTGGAGTACGGCATTATTGGCGTCAATGAAGGCATTATCTCCAATGAGATGGCACCCTTTGGTGGTGTAAAGGAATCTGGCAGTGGTCGCGAGGGGTCCAAGTACGGTATGGATGACTATATGGATATTAAATATATCTGTATGGGCGGCATAGACAGATAAAAAGACCCATAAAAAGAAAAATAAAAAGGCAAATAAAAAAGTGACGAGCATTTAAGGAATCACTATGACCCATTTAATTTATCCAACAACCAACTTTAAAGCGATTGAGCAGATTACCATCGAGCGAGGTGAGGGCTGTTATGTCTGGGATAAAGACGGCAATCAATACCTCGAGGGGTTGGCCGGTCTCTGGTGTACGGCACTGGGTTATGGCAATCAGGAACTGATTGATACCACTACTGAGCAGATGAGCAAGTTGACCTTTAGCCATATGTTTGGCGGCAAGACCCATCAGGTTGCGATTGACTTGGCGGATAGGCTCGCCGATATGATTCCGATGAAAGATGCTGTGCTATCCTTTGGGAATTCTGGCAGTGATGCCAACGATACACATATTAAATTACTGCGCTATTACCATGAAGCCATAGGCAAGCCCGAGCGCCGCAAGATAATTGCCCGCGAGCGTTCGTACCATGGTGTCACCGTGGCCGCTGCTTCGCTGACCGGTCTGCCGGTGACTCAGAATCACTTCGACCTACCTGTGGAAGCCCTGGGTATTCTGCGCACCGACCATCCCCATTACTACCGAGGCAAACAGGGCGATGAGTCTGAGGCAGAATTTGTCGATCGCATTGTCGGCAATCTTGAGGCTATGATTGTGCGCGAAGGGCCGGAGACTATTGCTGCCTTTATCGCCGAGCCTATCACTGGTGCCAGTGGCGTGATTGTGCCGCCGGAAGGTTACTACCAGAAGGTTCAGGCTGTGCTAAACAGATACGATATTATGTTTTGGGCTGATGAGGTTATCACCGGATTTGGTCGTACGGGAAATGATTTCGGTTGCACCACCATGGGTATCGAATCTCCGGATATGATGACCTTTGCCAAACAGCTATCGTCTGCCTACATGCCTATCAGTGCCTCTGCCATTCGCCGCGATATGTATGACGCAATGATAGACCAGAGCGCCAATGCCGGCGCCTTTGGTCATGGTTATACCTATTCTGGTCACCCGGTGGCCTGTGCTGTCGCGAATAAAACTCTGGAGATTTATCAGCGCGATCATATTTTTGAAAAAGCTGCGGTCACTGGTGCTTATTTGCAAAAGCGTTTGGCTGAATTTACCGATCATCCTCTGGTGGGTGAGGTACGGGGCAGTGGTTTAATTGGTGCGCTGGAACTGGTCGCCAATAAAAAGACGGGCGAGCCCTTTGTGGGCGGTGCTGTCGGTGGCTATGCCCAGAAGATGGCGCAGGATAATGGACTGTTGATTCGCGCTGTTGCCGGTTCCAGTCTGGGTTTTTGCCCGCCGCTGATTATTACCAATGAGCAAATCGACGAGATGATAGGCAAGGTTGCTATCGCCCTGGATGCGACCCTGGATCATTGCATAAAAGAGAATTTGTTAAGTTAATTTTAAAAATATTGTTATCTCGGCCCTCTGGTGGAGATAGCAATAATTAGCCTGCATCACAATCATTATTTCAAAATCACATTTCTAAAGATGCATTGTCTACAGCCTCATAACTTTTCTGTGTCGTAGTTCTTATCTCTGGATCATGCCGATCAAACTGAGTTCTGGTTCCTTTTTTTCTAGATCTACTGCGCCTAGTCTAGCCGCGCTTAGATGTGAAAGAAGCACAACAATAAACTTAATCACAGAGGACGCCATGATGGCTCTTGCAAAAGCATTTAATAAAAACGCAGTATCCCTAGCGGTAGCACAAACGTCGTACAAGCAGAATGTAGTTGCTGTAAATACCTTGGTTACCAGTGTCTTAACTTCCAAACTTCCCACATTGAATCAAAACCCGCCGGACTGGAATGAGTTTGTGTCGGCGTATGAAAAGGCCGATGCCGGTGCATTGACCTGGGTGAATAATGTAATGGCGCGACTGTTAAACGTACCCGATGAAGTGCGCAGCTACAACAGCATTATTACTCAGTTGCTGGCAGATGCTAAGTCTCAGGGTGAAGCCCTAGTAAAGGACCCCGGCAATAAAACTGCTCTGGGTATTTTAAATACTGACCTTGATAACATTAATAGCCAGATGAGTCTGGTCGTCACATTTATTACCGGTGCGCTCAATGCTACTAAAGGGTTTAAAGATGTATTGCCGACAATGGCGACTAATCTGCAAACCATTGCTGATGACTCGACCAAGGCGGCCAATGCAGATCAGGCACAAATTGATAAACTCAATCAGGACATTGATAACCTACATGCGGAGATCAAAAGCTTGACCGCTGCCATAGTGGCCCTCGGCATTGCTGATGGTATTGCCCTGACACTAGGGGTGGTGGCCACAATTGCTGCCTTCCCCGAGGGTGCACTGGTATGGTTTGTATTGGGGCCAGCGATTGCTGTTGCCAGTACCTACATAGCTATCGACGGTTTAAAGATCAAGGCAGATAATGCGGCGATTAAAGCCGACGAGGCCCAGATAACAGGTCTCACGGCAGATGTTTCTACCTTACATATACTGTCTAAAAACTTTGCTTCTATGTCTGCGCAAACTGTTGAGATTGAAACCAACTTGCAGGCTATTCTTGTTGAATGGCAATCTCTTGAAACTGATGTCAATGCCGCTGTAACGGACATTAAAACAGCGATTGCTGATGCCAGTTCAGCTAACTTTGGCAATGTGGTTACTGAATTGGATGATGCCATTACCGAATGGGCAGCAGCCTATAAGCAAGCTGGTGATTTGCATCTTGATCTCAATGTAAACAATGCACAGTTAACCGTTGGAATGTCTTCTGCTGATGTGCAGGCTGCTGCAGCAAAAGGTTCTACAGTCAACATTATTACTTATTACAATGAAGTCCAAAATCAACGGCAAAGAACCCAAGAAGTTGCTTAAAAATAGCCATTAAGAGCTATGGTTGTAGAAGTTTGGGCAGTGTGGCCACACTGCCCAAGAAGTTAAATAGCAAGGTAATTATCGCTATACCCCAATAATCGATTTAATCGCCTCGTAACTGGGCTTTAATTGCCCGTACATCCTTTTATACACCTTATTGTAAAGGTCATTGTAGATCTTTTGATTGGCGGGTACGGGCTCAAAACGGTCGGCAACATGGGTCATCAGTGCTACCGCCGTGTCAAAGTCTGGATGAGTGCCGGTGCCAACCGCCGTGGCGATTGCAGCGCCCAGCCCAGAGGCTTCGTAGGTGTGGGGGCGCTCGACGGGCATACCAAAAACATCAGCGGTGATCTGCATAATCTGATTACTCTGGGAGCCTCCTCCCGAGACCACCAGGCGGCTCAGGGATTTGCCGCTGCGTTTTTCCAGAAGTTCTTTGCCCTCGCGCAGGGCATAGGTCAGTCCTTCGATCATGGCGCGATACATATGAGCTCTGGTATGCACATCGCTAAAGCCTAGGATAGCGCCCTTGGCTTCAGGCCCCGCACTATTTGTCCCGGTTCCCCAGTAAGGCTGTAATGTTAGACCCATTGAACCAGCTGGCACGGCTTTAAGCAGATCATCAAACAGGACTTCTGGGGCCACGCCGGTTTTATCAGCCATGGTCTGTTCGCGCAGGCCAAATTGCTGTTTAAACCAATTGACCATCCAGTAGCCGCGCTCAACCATCACCTCGACATTAAAGGAGCCCGGGATAACGCCGGGATAGGCTGGGTGATAGGCTATAGCCTCTAAATATTTATCGCTGGTGATATTTAATGTGGCCATGGTGCCATAGCTTAGACTACCGGTCTCTGCATCCAGACAGCCGGTGCCCAGCACTTCACAGGCTTTGTCCGAGCCGCTTGAGATAACCGGCAATCCAGCTGGAATACCGGACTGCTCTGCGGCTTCTGGGCTAATATGACCAAGTATTTCCCCCGCTGGTTTTAATTCAGGGAGCATCTCGGCAGTAATAGGTACAGCGCGCCATTTCCAATCTGATGCCGCCGCCCAACCAAGTTCTTTAAAGTCAAAGGGTACATAGCCCACCTGGCTGGCAATAGCATCTGTGTACTGACCGGTGAGTCTGTAGGTCTGGTAGCCGGAAAGCAGCAGGAATTTATCCACTTTATCCCATAGCTCGGGTTCCTCCTGGGCCATCCAGCTGGCCTCTGCCTGCTGGTGAACCTGATCGACAAAGCCCTTGGCTTTAATCAGGGTCATCAGCGCCGATTCGACAGCGCCAAGTTGTGGTTTGGTATCGACCTGGCGCTGATCCATATAGGTGATGGCAGGGCGCACTGGCTTGTGGTCTGCATCCATGGGCACAGCAGTAGCCCGCTGTGTAGTGATAGAAACGCCGCGAATGTCCTCGACAGGAAAATCCAGCATAGGCCAGAGATTTTGGCAGGCTTCGCAGAGTGATGACCAAAAGTACTCGGCTTCCTGCTCTGCCCAGCCAGGCTGGGTAGAAAAGTAGGGTTCAATATCCACTTTGCTTTTTGCAATCAGAGCGCCAAACTGATCAAAGATCATTGCGCGAACACTCTGAGTGCCATTATCTATGGCTAGAAAATAAGTCGGTTTAGTCATAACTGCCACCGTTTTTATTATGGGTAGTACTGGTTATTTTTTTTGGTCAGGAAAATAGTAAAAGCGCTGCCAGATATCCTGGTAGCGGGTTAGTTCAGACTGCCAGTGCTGCTCGTCCCAGCCCAGCTCGGTTATACATATATCTTTAAGCGGTGCAAATATCTCAGCGCCGCCATTGGCCAGACACATGCCCAGCCTGGTGCGCCGCAGCAGCAGGTCATCAAGATGCTGCACCTGTTCATGGCGTGCCGCCCAGCGACATTCCGCCAGGCAAAATTCGGTGTCGCCAATAGGTCTCTTTTCTGCGGCACTAGCCTCAGCCAAAATGGCCTGTGCGCTATCTCCGTAGCGTCCCAGCAGGCGCTGGCCCCAGGCTGGGTTATCCGGGGCCAGAGCTGCTGCCTCAATTGTCGGCGCCGTAAATACCTGGTCGCTATCAAATGCTGTTGCGGCGGGTAGTTTGTTAGCCGCTGCCTGCAGAGCATCCAGGGCAATTAATCTAAAGGTAGTGAGCTTGCCGCCGCTGACGGTAATCAGACCATTGTCCGACCAGGTCGCATGATCCCGGCGCTCCTTTGAGGGGTCTTTGGCATTTTCAGAACCTATTACCGGGCGCACACCGGCCCAGGTTGAGATTACCTGATCTCGGGACAGTGGAGTCCCGGGGAATACTGCGTTATAGCCATCGAGTAAATACTGGGTTTCTTCGGGAGAGATGCTGGCTTCAATATCCAGATCCTCATGATGATCCAGATCTGTGGTGCCGATCACCGTGGTGCCCTCCCAGGGATAAATATAGACACCGCGTTTGTCTTGGGGGTGCAGCGTGGTTAGCACATCGCTTACAGGGCAAAAACTTTTGGGAATGATCAGATGGCTGCCGCGCAGTGGCCGCACGCGCTTTTCTGGATTGAGCTGGTTGCGCAGATTATCAGCCCAGGCACCGGTGGCATTAATCACCACAGGGGCATGTAAGTTGATGGTATCGCCCCGTTCCACATCCTCTAGCATCAGGCCGCTGACCTGATTGTCGGTCATTAGCAGCTCTCTGACTTTGCAGTAGTTAAGTGCCTGACCACCATGAACCATGCTCTCTTGCAGCACTCGAAGCACCAGCCTTGAGTCATCGACCATGGCGTCGGTGTAGTAGCATGCGCCCTTTAAATTTTTGGTTTCAACGCCGGGGAAATGTTGCTCCAGCGCCTTATTATTGCAGTAGCGATGATCGCGAATATGGGCCAGAAAATCATAGATAGTGAGAATAACGCTCATGGCTAAACGGCCGGGAAAATTGCCCTTGCCCAGAGCAAAATAAAAGGCAATGCGGTCCACCAGCCCCGGGGCTTCTTTTAGCAGGCGCTCACGCTCTTGCAGCGAATCCTTAGTCAGACTTATATCGCCAGCAGCCAGATAGCGCAGGCCACCGTGGACCATTTTTGAGCTGCGGCTAGAGGTGCCCCAGGAGAAATCCTGCTGCTCCAATAACAGCGCTCTGTAACCGCGGCGCACAGCCTCACGCAACACACCGGCACCGGTAATGCCGCCGCCAACAATAATCATATCCCAGTCGAGAGATTGACCATTGCGCATTGCTGTCAGTAAAGAATCGCGAGAGGAGTTCTGGCTCATATAATGATTGCTCTGTACTTATTACTTATGACTTGGTATCCGGCAAAAGCTTGCCCGGGTTCATCTGGCCTCTGGGATCAAATAGTTCACAGAGACTGTTAATAGCGGCAATACCCAGCTCACCCTTTTCAGCCTGCAGATAGTTGCGATGATCTGCACCTACCCCATGTTGATGGCTGATGGTGCCTCCACAGGCAATAGTCTGTTCAGCACCCGCTGCCTTAAGTTTATGCCAGCGCTGCAGCGCCTGCTTATAGCTATCGCCAAAGCGATACACATAGGTAGTATAAATGCTGGAACCCTGACCATAGACATGGCTTAGGTGGGTGTAGGCATGCACCTGCTCGCCCTCATCCGCCAAACCAGTGCGAATAGCGTTTTCAATTTTATCCACCGACTCTGAGACTGTGGACCAGTCAATGGCTGTTTCCATAGTATCCACAGCGTAGCCTGCGGTGCCCAGTGGATCGCGGACATAGGGCGCGCGGAAGCGACCATGGGCCCAGTTATCGCCCAGTCCAGATTGATCTGCAGCACCACCCTGGGCGCTGCACAGTTCTATGGCTGTCTCTCTGGCATAGACACAGTGTTTGGCGCTGCCTGTTACGCCAAAGGTCATCATCACTTTGCCTGAACCTATGCCCTTTTCGGCCAGAGCGGCTTCAAGAGAGGCAACCCCCGCAGTATCTTCTCCAGCTCCCATATGTAGCAGGCTAGTGGTTTCCAATGGGTTACTGAGGCGCACCATGGATAGAGCAACGCGCTGCTGCACCAGTAAGCGTGCGGCAGTGAGGCCAACTTCCCAGGAGGGGAAGAAAACCACCTGAAACTGCTCGGCTTCAGGTACTGGGGTCACGCGCACTGTGACCTGAGTAATAATGCCCATACGACCCTCAGAGCCCAGCACCATCTCGCGAATATCCGGGCCCGCAGAGGAAGCCGGAATGGTGGGGATATCCATGGTGCCCTTCAGGGTTTCAATGCTGCCACCGGCAAACATGGCTTCAATGCGACCATAGTGCAAAGACTGTTGGCCGCTGGAGCGACTGGCCACCCAGCCGCCTACAGTGGACAGTTCCCAGGATTGGGGGAAATGCCCGAGAGTAAAGCCCTCGGCTTGTAGCTGCGCTTCAATTTCTGGTCCCGGAGTACCAGCGCCAAAGGTCGCTAGCTGGCTCACAGGGTCAAGCTTAAGGAGCCTGTTCATTTTTGCCATACTGATAGTCAGTACAGGGCGGGCGCTGGCATTGGGGTTGATATGGCCAACCACGGAGGTACCGCCACCATAGGGAATAACATCAATATCATTGTCGAATGCATGCTGCAGAAGTTCGCGCACCTGCTGGCTGGACTCGGGCTGGGCAACGCCATCGGGGAAGGTGCCAATATCACCACTGCGCATGGCCAACCAGTCGGGCAGGCTCTGGCCGCGGGCATGGCGGACTCTTGTTTCCGGGTCCAGACTAATTAGGGGGTGCTTGTCTAGTCGCGATGCTGGAACCTTGGCTACCACCTCTTCCAGACTAGCCTGGGGCAGGGAAACTCCCGGTCCGATAAGTGCACCCAGCAGCATTTTCAAGCCACTGTTAAGGGTCATCTTTAGCTCGCTATCTTCATTTCCCCAGCCGTTCCAGAGTCGCATACTGTTCACCTTTATAGGTATTATTTTTAGTTTAAAGGCATAGAAAAAATGCCCTTTGGTGACTAAACTCTGTGCCTGTTAATTGCGTAAAATTTTAACGGTTGCTGCAGAGCTAAGTCATACTATAGTCATTAATGTCCATAATAAAGCCGTGGAGAAAATGATCACTGTCGCAGTACGACAGAGAAGTCACTATTTCGGTCAGCCACAGTTTTCAGTAACAGGATAACAAAAAGACATATGTTAGAAACCAGCGATGATAGCCTGGCCTCAGTGCCCGCTATTAATCAGTATCTAAAGTCGGCGCAGGCTTGCGGAGTAGATTATTTTCCTCTGCTGGAGCGAGCTGGTATCGATGCAGAAATACTGGCGGACAACAATAAACATATCTCTGCTGCCGCTATGGAACATCTGCTGGAGTTACTTATTGAGACAAGCGGCGACCAGTGTTTTGGCCTGCATGCCTCCCAGTTTACCGAGCCCTCATCCTATTCAGTGCTGGGGTATATCTGCATGAACTGCTCTACACTTCGCATGATTCAGGCCAAGATTCCTATTTTTGAGAAAATTGTCGGTGATATGGGTGTGACCAGCGTAGAAATCGCTGATGGTTTTGCCCTGCAGCGCTGGCACTGCAAATTTAGTAGCCCCCAGGCCAAACGTCATGAGGTTGAGCATGTGCTGGGTTCCTGGGTCATCTATGCACGCAACTTTCTTAATTTTGAGCCCCATGATGCGGTCTGGTTTGAGCATGAGCCTCCGGCTGATCCTGCCTTGCTGGCCGACTATGCCGAGGTGTTTGGTTGTGAAGTTCTATTTAATCAGCCCGCCAGTGGTCTGCGCATAAGGGAGTCGAAACTGGATATGCCCTTGCCCCAGGCCAATGAAAAGCTATTGGAGATGTTGCTTGAGCACGCCACGAGTCTATTGGCGGAGATCACACAGCATCACCGGGTGTCTGATCAGGTAAAGAGTTTGTTGCGACTGATGCTTAAACAGCAGACGCCGTCCAGTACCATCATTGCCGAAAAGATGGGCATGAGTAGTCGCACCTTGCAGCGAAAATTGGGAGAAGAGGGCACTCATTACAAAGACGTGCTCAATGAGCTGCGCCTCGAGTTGGCTCTGTACTACCTAAAAAATACCCAGCTCAATCTGGACAGCATTGCCTACGAGCTGGGTTATGCAGAGGCGCGGTCTTTCTATCGCAGTTTTAAACAGTGGACTGGCCGCACCGCAGGTTCCTACCGCAGCGACCAGTGACTACTAAATAAGACCCTGTTGCTGAGCCCAGGTTTTGGAGCGCTGCATACCCTCATCAAAGGGCATCTCTGGTTTCCAGCCCAGTATTTTCTCAGCCTTGGCAATACTAAACCAGCTCTTGGTGCAAAGCTGCACCACAGTGGCTGTTGAGGCCTCATTGACACCGCCGGTGAGATTGGCGATTTTGGTAGCCGCTGCTGCTGCAAACAGTGCCAGCCCGGTGGATACCGCCAGAGGCCCGCGCTTATTCATCCAGCTGTAATGGTGGCTAAAGAACTCCTTGGTGGTGATATAACCCTCACAGGAAAGATTAAAAATTTCCCCGCTGGCCTCTTTGGTAGAGACGGCCAGGGCAATGCCACGAATCAGATCATCAATATAGATGGGGCGGAAGAAACCCTCGCCTTTGGCAGGCAGCATAAATTGCCCCTTATTAATGGCCTCTACCGGAAGGATGACCCAGGGTCGACTACCAGGACCATAGACATCTCCGGGGCGAATAATCACCAGCTCCATGGCGCTGTTGGCGGTGGCCGTGAGCACTGCATGCTCGGAGGCCAGCTTGGTGAGAACATAGCTGCCACCATCAGCATGTACCGGCTGGGTTTCGTCCAGTTCTCCCTCAGCCGAATTACCATAGGCCACGATGGACGAAATCTGTACAAAGCGCCGCACCTTATATTTCTCAGCTGCGGCCACCAAATTGCCCGTGGCCTGAACATTGACCCGCCACATATCTGCATCTGCAATCGAATTGGATACCAGTGCCGCTGTATGCACCACTACATCGCAGTCCTTAAGCTGCTCGCCGATGGTTTCAGGCTCGGCAATATCGCCCTGGATAATGTCATCGCCGTTGCCACAGAGGTCAACACCCACGGCGGCAATGCCCTGAGCCTTGTAATATTGCATTAGCTGATTGCCGATAAAACCATTGGCGCCGGTGATCAATACTTTTTTGGGTTGTTTCTGAGCCATGCTGGTTTTCCTTTTTATTTTTATTGTGAGGAGAATTGACTTAAATTCTTACGGTAGAAGCTCCCTGCAAGCCGGGCCAGTGCCATTTTTGAAAACAGATGAGTGATGGCTGCTGTAAACCGATTTGCAAACCCTGGAATCCAGGTCGCCTTGCCTTTGAGGCAGGCATTGATGCCCTGTTGTGCGACGTCGGCAGCCGACTGCATCATGCCATCTGGTATCGCCAGCTTGGCGCCCTGCTGGGGGTTATCCATCATCTTGGTCGCTGTGTAACCGGGGCAGAGCGCAGTGACTGTGACACCAGTACCCGCCGCTTTAAGCTCATTGTGCAGTGCCTGGGTAAAGGACAGCACAAAGGCTTTGGTGGCCGCATAGATATTTTGATTGGGTATGGGCATCCAGGCGGCCAGAGAGGCGACATTGAGTATATGACCGCGCTGTCTTGAGGCCATATCATTGGCAAATAGATGGGTGAGCGAGGTCAGTGCCAGCATATTCACAGTCATCATATTTTCCTGAGCGCCGAGATCCAGTTGGGTAAAAAAGCCATTGTGCAGCAGCCCTGCATTGTTGATTAAAAAATCAACCTGCAGGCCTTCTTTTTGGGTGGTCTTAAATAGCGCCTGCGCCGCTTTGGGTTTGGATAGGTCGCTGCTGATCACGGTGCATTTGACGCCGTGCTCTGCGACCAATGTCGCGCTGATTTCCTTAAGCACGGCTTCGCGCCGTGCCACCAGAATAAGATCGTAGCCGCGGCTTGCCAGAATTTTACTAAACTCCAGACCTATGCCGTCAGATGCGCCTGTGACTAATGCTGTGGACATAATTTTCCCCTTTTTTATTTTTTATAATCGACAAAAATTGGTGATGACCAGGCTCGCTGACTCTGTGGCTCATGGCACTCGTCATTGATGTCCAGGCGGTAGTCACCAAAGCACATATCCGTGTCCACGGCCTGACCATTTTCGTCAAAGCTGGTACGCAGATTGTCGCCATTTATTGTGGCGATAGGTTCTTCCAGAGCGCGCACATAGTAGAGTGCATCGCGGCCCTGGGTGACAAAGTCAGGGTCTTCAAATTCGATGGTACAGCCCTCTGCCGAAGGCTCGCAGTCAAACAGGCGCCAGCTATCTTCAATAAGCGGCGCGATTGATTCACCGGCTACTGATTGGGGGCGAATTTTAATCACTTCGATACGATCAATTTGATAGCGCTCATCAGAGGGGTAGTAGCATTCACCCTGGGACATTTTTTCCAGATGTTGTTTTTCCAGAGCATTGACCACATAGTCCGGGCAGCCGGGCAACTGCTTAAAGGAGCCAATGGCTCTGGCGCGAAAACGCGGCACCGAATCCATATTGACCGAACTGCCCATGGGCACTGATACATCCTCCTGCAATAGATCAAACCACAGCAGCATACGATGGCCACTGGTGCCATAGACTTCACGGCGCTTCATGGCATCCCAGATCGCATCTCGACTGCGTCCCTTAGAATGCACTGCGGCCAGTCCACCCACATTTAGGAATGAGGTGGTGCGCTCAAATTCCGAGGCAAATAGCTTGGCGCTAACCGGGTCAATTTCATCGGCGCGCAGTGATTTTGAGGCATATTCACTTCTTACCGCGGAGCTGGCAAAGATCGTTTCCCAGAACGGGCTGCGCACTCCGGTGGCATCCGAGGTATTTAACCGCTGCTGCTGTTTAAAACCATGACCGGCGCGGGCTGAATGGGTATCGGTAGAGCCAATAAAGCCCCAGCGATATCGCAGCGGATTTTCGGGATCATCGAGATTCTGCAGCGCCAGTCCATATTGCACCGACTTCTGTGGGCGATAGTTAAACGCGGGTAGAAAAATATCCCTTGCCTGACCTGCATCCAGCCAGTCTTCTGCAGTGCTGCCGGGAACGGTCATAAAGCCCTGAATACCATCTACCTGAACAAAATTATGCCGGGCTTCAATGGTCCTAGCCTCGCACTCTTCGGGACTATTGTCTTCAACCAGACAGCGTTGGCGAATAATTTCTCCTGCCTGCCAGCAGCTGGGCAAATAATTTGCCTGGGGTTCCGGGCACACCCATTCGCCAACATCATTGAGTTCGCGCACGGCAAAATCTCTAAACTGTTCTGAGTTGCCATGGCCAGAATAGACCTCAATTAAGCGAGTTTTTTGTGCATCTATATTCTCTGCGGTCAGCTGATGGCTCCAGCTTGAATTGGGTGGACTATAAAAACCCCAGGCGGTGCCATGGGGTACTACCATATTGTCAAAACCCCATTCATCCAGCTTGGCAAACAGATCGCCGGGGGTGGCGGCGGTTTCATAACATTCCAATGGCAGGTCCGGGCTGGCGGTTTCTGGATCGCAGGCAGGTACCGCGGCCATCTGCATCACCCAATCATTATAGGAAGCGTAGTAGTCGCGGTGGCGCGGGTCTAACAGACCCAGCAGACTGGACTGTTTGCCGGAGCCTGAGCGAGCGGCTACAGTGGCAACTCCTACACCCACAGAGGCAATAGGCCGGGCAGGCAGTTTGTCTGTGCTGTCGTCTTTAAACAGCACATTGTGATGGCCATAATGGGTCTCAGCAGTACCGCCGACCTGAGTCCATTCCCAGCCGATAAAAGCAGCAATATCCGGGTTGGCAGGGTCGCCAGCCAGGCGGTTGCACTGCTGCACCGAGTCTATGCCATCGCGCCACTGGCGGGGAGTAAAGCTTTCGGCATGGTCGGTGAGAAAGTAGAAGTCCAGCTGAGAGACAAAGCGGGCGTAGTCGCAGGCATAGGCTGGAGGATAGGCACCAGAGGCGCCGTGCATCATGGGCAGACTGTACATAAAGGCATCGGCCGAATTGGTGGTGTGCACATGGGTGTCACCAAATAGAATCTGCTTGTCGTCCCGCATTGCAGAGATTGCTCGCTCAGCGATCACCGCCGTGGGCAGACTGGCTTCGCTGACCTGTCCAAACGCCAGGGGAGTCTCGCTCCAGGCCTGGTTGGGATCGGGGAAATAACCTGGCAATAGTTTGTAGGCTGCATCCGGCGCAGCGCCGGAGAAAAAAACAATGGCGGCCACTGCCACCCCTCCAGTGATCATTAATACCCGTTGCAACATAATGGCATCCTCTTTTTTATTGTTATCTTGTTTAAATATTTAGGCGAAAGCCGGTCCATAGCTGCGAGCAATAAACCAGTATAGTCCCAAGCCACAGAGCAGGGCAGAGCAGAGATCTGCCGTTGCACTGGTGATTTTTTTATATCGCTTTAGCTTTAAATAAACGATCCATAGGACGACAACAATCAGTAGCTGTCCCAATTCTACCCCTATATTAAAGCCTAACAGGGCAGGCCATAGCTGCTCATCAGGCAGGCCCACCTCTTGCAAAACAGCGGCAAAGCCAAAGCCATGGATCAGGCCAAAGGCCAGACTGAGTACAGGCCTTATTTGAAGGGTGCTGATGTTGCTGTTGGTTGGCAGGTAGCTGAGGGTAAATAGTATCAGGCCGAGAAGGCTAAGAACCGGCAGTGTAGAGGTCACCAGCTGACTTATTGATAACAGCAGCATAAGCCCAAGAATAGCTGTAGTCCCATAGGCTATTTGCCGATTAGCCCCGGTTCGATAGCCAATATTCTCTGCCGCTACCAGAGCAATGGTAAAGCCTATTAGCGCTTCAACAATAGCAGTTTCAGGGCTGACCCAGCCCAGCACTGCCAGGCTAAGGGTGATACTGTGGCCCAGCGTAAAACCGGTTACCAGCCAGATAATATCGCGAAGGTTGCGCATCATAAGCAGCAGGGCCAACAGAAAAGCAATATGGTCGACCCCGGTAAAAATATGCTCCATACCCAGGGCGGTGTACTGCAAAAATGCTTGCTGCAAACTGGTCGACCAGCTAGCATCTCCTATTTCAATATATTGCTGCTGACGCGCTTCTGTAAACAGATACTCCAGTGGTGGTTGCCCCTGCACAGCAATACGTCCGTAGTGAATATGCGAAGACACCAGATTAAAAAAGCTCTCAATCTGAATATCGGGCGCGCTGTTATCGAGAATGTCTGGGCAGTCGAAGGTGGCGGCGATCCTCAGATAGCCTGGTTCTGCCGCCATAGCTTTAAATGGCGCTGTCGCTGAGCAATTGGCACCGGCCTGCATCACCTGAATAGTTTGCTCCAGATGACTGATCAGTGATGCCTCAGCACTCAGGTTGGTTCCCTGCTGCAATCTGGTGGCCTCGCGCTCTTTCACCGTGTACAGCATGTTGAATTGCTGTTGATCAATGCTCCACAGCGAGAAGGACTGGCTGCGATTATGGGCCTGCGCAGGCCAGCAAATTGAGATACTCAAGAGAATAATGACTGAGATCCAGGATCGGAGGCCGCTCATTGCAGTGGCTCCCTGTGGATAGCTGCACTGCTGCGCAGTTGTTTAAGATAGATTTCCAGGCCACCATCGGCAGAGCTGGCAGATGGGGCTGCGCGAGACTCGATATCCAGGCCCGCTATAACAGATTGCAGAACCGCCCCACGCAGCTTGCGGTCATTGCGTAGAAGATCTGCACCTAGGGCGTATTGCAGCAGCAGTTCCTCCTGAATAAGCCGCTCCAGTACCAACTCACGATCCGCAGCACTAAGCTTAGAGCGCTTGCCGCTGGCAAATAAGTTTAGTGCTCTCTGGTAGTCTAGCTGGCTAATAGGAGTGCCATTTATCTGTGCTGCATAGGTATTGATGGCATCAGAGTGCAGGCCAGTGCTGCCCGTTGAGTGGCTGGCTTGGATTATGCCCAAACCGATACCCAGAGCCGCAGCACAGATAAGCAGGGTCAGAGAAGAGGGCAATGTTAATCTTGGGCCAGACATTACTGGCCTCCGGCAATAGTAATGTCTGCCCTTTTCCGCAGCTGAGACAGCTTGGTGTCCAATGCCTGCTCGCGGCCGCGGCGCTGATATTCGAGTGCAACTGAGTCACCAATGCTTTGGTAGGGCGGCAACTCCGGAGCCTGTCTGTGGCTCAGGTGAAAAATATACAGTCCCTCGACTCGCTGGATAGGCTCACTATGCTCTCCCTCTTCAAGGGCCTGAACTATTTTGGCCATACTGGGGCCCAGCTGGCGATAAAGTACATGGGCCGGTAGTAGTGATCTTGGCAGTAGATAGTCGCTGTTTAGGTGCTCGGCAATCTGCGTCAAAGTTTGCCCGGAGGCCAGCATGGCATTAGCTTGCTGAATCTGAATGGGACTGTTAATTAGCAGTGCATCCAGAGCCAGCTTCTCGGCAGTTTCGAACAGCGAGCTGTGGTCGAGATAAAACTGCTGTAAAGCTTTATCGGTAGTGGGCTGAGCAAGGAAATTATTGACTACCTGATCTATGGCTGCGGCCACCGCTGCCTTGCGTAGGCCAGGATCGGTAGACACTAACTGCAATCTCTCGGCACGCTGTAACAGCAGTTCTTCGTCGATGACTATTTGTACCACTGACTGCTGTTGTTCAATGCTTAATTGATTGAAATTTAGACCCCAGAGACGTTGGGAAGCAATATCTGCATCTGTTGAACCTATGGCCCTTAGATTGACTGTGACTAACGGCCTGGTTATCTCCTGATTAGCTCTGGTTTTGTAGATCTCAGTCTCTGACAGGGAGCCTGCAAATAGTGCTAACGCCAAGCCAGAGCAGGCTAGCACAGCACGACCGGCGGTGATGGCATAACACTGAAGGCTGCTTGGGCGCATATCGGGTTGTCTCAAGGCTTTTATTGTTATTATATTTACTGATTTATCATACCTTAATTATGTCTCTGCACACTGTCGCAAGCAGTCATATCTGTTGCAAAAGAAGACAGTCTGGCATTTGCGAAATGCCGGTTATCAGAAAGAGTGGCGCATAGGAAACCTCAGGACATAAAAAAAGGACGGGCAATGCCCGTCCTTTTCTGGTCTACCCACAGAGATTTAGAATCTGTAAGTAAAGCGACCTCCCCATACTTCACCTGGGTCCTGGTAGCGTCCATGTGAGCCACTTGCCAAGGGAATATCAAAGGCTCCCTGGGCAGTTTGCTCATCAGTAACGTTCTTACCGTAGATCAGGAAGTCCCAGTTCTCGGCACGGATACCGAAACGCAGATTAACCTTGCCATATGCCTCTTGGATATCGAGAGGATCGTGGTCGCCGGTCATCTTAAACTCATCGGTAAAGTTATAGTCAGCAGCTGCAAACATCACTAAACCATTCGACAGAGGTTGCGCATAGTCGGCCGTCAGAGAGCCCGAGTAGCCGGCACCGAAGTCACTGCCGGACAGATCCTGCGATTGACCACTCTTAGCACCTGCCGCGTTAAACTGAGCGGAACAGCCCATTGCCGATGTTACAGGTGAGGCTGATGTCAAAGTACCCAAACCCAAAAGCGCAGAGTCTTGCTCTGCAGTACAACCAGCAGCGGTAAAGTCTCCATACTCTGCGTCAAGTACCGCAAGGTTCGCCCCCAAACGGAGGTTGTCGGTAGCTTGCCACTGAATGTCAACTTCCACGCCTTGAACGTCAGAGCTTGCAGCATTCGCTACCACGAAGCCCAGACCTACGAAAGTAGAGACCTGCTGATCGACATACTCACTGGTAAACATGGCCCAGTTCACTGTCATGGCGCCATCCATCAGCGTATGCTTACCACCAATTTCTATTGACTCAGCTGTTTCATCATCATATTCGAATCCTAGACCAGGGGTGGTAGACAGTGGAGCACCTGTAGCTGCATCGAAAGCTGGCATCTGGCTGTCAACAGCATTAAAGCCACCGCTCTTGAACCCCTCTGCATAGCTAATATAGAGCATGCTGGTGTCAGACATTTCCCACTCAAGGCTCAGAGCAGGCATTAACTGATCTGTCTTGCGGTCTTCGTCGAATTCATGCTGATAGGAATCGAAGGTTGCTGCGTTTAGAGCGGCGTTATATGGGTTGAGATCAGGCGTAGCTAGGTTCCTAATATCATTTACCATTACGCCATCTACCAGAGCTGCATCCTGAACTATGTCTACTCTGGTATACACGTCTTTCTCTTCTTCAGTGTAGCGAACACCAGCGGTTAAGCTCAGGCTATCGCTAATGTCATAGGTTCCCTGGAAGAACAGTGCAAACGAATCTGTGTCGGTTCGCCATGTTGACACTCGGCCCGACTTATCAAAAGCAGTTACACCATTGACACAGCCACCTCCTGGAATCGCCAGGAATGTTCTGCAGCCAGTTAGGGCAGTCAAAAGACCAGGCGCACCAACGGTGCCGTCAAAAACAACAGTTCGATCAATTTGTTGTTCCGCTGACTGCATCTGGCCGCCTGCTATCCAAGAAAAGCTGGTATCCGTTGGTGAGGCTATTCGAATCTCCTGGCTAAATTGATCGTACTCAGAAATATCACTGCGACCAATAAAGCTTACAGGCAAGAAGTCTGCGTCAATACCATCTTCATATTCGTAGCCGGTCATTCCGGTAACCGAGGTTACGGTATAACCGTTTCCTAATTCCCATTCCACAGACAGAGAGGTTGCGGCAGTCTGAGTATCTGTGCCTTCGGGTTTCTCGTTAGTTTGGTCTAAGCTAGTGCCCAGGCTCTGTGCTAAGGCCAAGCCACCAATGGAAATCGAGTCTCTAAACCCATCTGTATTGCTGTTTCCGGCGGCTAGCACTGAGGCTCCGTAAGTGGGGAAAACTTGCCCCATAACGCCATACATAAGGGCATTTGAGGCTGCTATATTCTCTTCTGGCTGGAAGCGGACCAATGCTGCAGTTGAGCCACGGCGCACAAAGTCACTTTCTGTGTGCTTGAGTTTCACAACCGCGGAATCATTGGGTTCCCATGTGGCCGACAGTCGCCAAACTTCTTCTTCAGTTGTTGGCATGGTTGGCGTTGCACCATTTCCGGTGGTTGAGAAGCCATTGGCCATATAGCCATCATCGCTGCGATCTCTGTAGGCAAGTCTGATTGCCATATTGTCAGTTACTGGCATGTTAATCACGGCTTCAGCGGTTTTACCTTCATTGCTCTCAGCGGCGACACTGACTCTGCCATTCGTTTCGTCACCGATAACGGCAGAAGCGGAGGTCACGTTTATTGCGCCGGCAAGGGTATTTTTCCCGAAGAGAATGCCCTGGGGCCCACGCAGCACCTCCACCTGACCCAGGTCAAACAACCCAGTTCTGATTTCACGGCTCTTACCATAGTGGACACCATCCACAAAGATACCTACAGACTGCTCAAATGCTTGGTTGGAACCAATACTGATACCGCGCATTGAAATAATACTGTTTACAGCGTTTTCACTAATTCCAAGGTTGGGAACATAGCTAGACAGTTCTGTCATGGACTGGATGCCAGCATCTTGGATTTTATCTCCAGAGATGGCAGTCATCGAGATAGGCACGTCCTGCAAGCTCTCTGCGCGTTTCTGCGCTGTTACTATTATTTCTTCAAGCTGTGCTGAATAAGCACCACCAGAAGCAGTTGCAATGGCTAATGCCAGCGCACTCATGGTACGAATTGATGTTTTCATCGTGGTTTCCCCTCAACATTTTTATTAGTAACGGCCTTGCGCCGTCGTTTTTTATTGTTATTGGCAGTATCTGTTATCAAACTATTACCAATTGTTGTTGCACTAGTACTTTACTGCTTTTTTGCGCCAGGCAAGTTGACAGCGTAAACACTGGCCTTGTTCGACCTCTATCATAACTTTTGGCATAACGCATGTACTGTCGAAAACCGCCACAAATATGTCTATATCGGACAGTTTAATCAGAGATGCAGTTTAAACAGCAGGCCTCCCCTCCAAACTGAAATTCCCAGGTCATTATTGAGACGAATCAGAGAGAGAATACCTCCTGATCGCAAAATGGATTTATTAATTCTTTGCCCTCTGCTCCAGTATCTCGGTCAGTTTTTCGATGCAGCCTTCCATACTAGTGCGAATAAAGGTCTCGATTGCGATTGGGGTTACCGAAGTTTGCCATAACAGGCGGCAGGTATCTCCTTCAGCTATTACCTGAATGCTGGAATGATGTGATTGCAAGGGCGCTGGTGTTTCAAAGCAAGAGTATTCCATGGTTCTTGCTTCATTGCTGTGGCTGAGAATTCGTTCTTTGATATCCCCTGCACCAGGCAGTGACAAACATCGAACTGAGCCGTCGAATGTGCAGCTGGTTGCGCCGGGAACCCAGTCGATGCGATCTGGTGTTCCTATAATAGCCCACAGCTGGTCAGCGGGGGCATTGAATTGGTGGTCAAACTTTACTGACATGGTGGCTGCTCCATTGTTCTTCTCTAAGTTAATGACGGAAATTTTTTGATATTTATTTGAACTTTTGTGAACTGGGCTGTCGTATTCAGTGCAAGTAGTTTATTCCTTGCAAGTTTCGTGAAATAAAAACTCTCCCCGTAGTAAACAAGCCCTGATCTAATTATTGGATCAGGGTTTTTTTTAAGCCTCAAAATTAACAGCTGAAGCCCGGTCATTTATAAAATAATTTTTAATGGCTGTCGTGCTTAAATAATTCTGGCCTTCACCGCGTAGTAAATTTCTCAATCGCCTGACAAGTTGCTTCCAGAGAGGCAAGCAAAGGATCGATCTGTGCTTTGTGCCTTTGCCATTTGTCTGTTGCCGGCTGTGTCAGAGTTGTGTTGGACAATTTATTGGCAAACTGCATATGGCTTTTGCTGTGACTGTCGATTTCGGCAAAGTTCAGCAGCCGATCAATCTCTGATTGAGGGTTGGCAAGAAGGTCTTCATAACTGACAGTACAGTATTTTTCAGTCGGTAGTTTGGCTAAGTTTTGCACAATAGTCTGATTGCTCTGTTGCCACTGAAAGGCGGCTATCTCTGCTAAAGAGCACCCCACTAGCTCTCTCCAGCCCGGGGGCAGCAGAAAACACCAGCCAGGACGGTCCCAGCCCGGAAGTTCGGGAAATGTCATAAAGCGGCCTGTATCTAGCCCCAGAGTCCAGGCTTCTATGATGCTGGCAATATTTGGCTGGGGTGCCCGGTGCAGAAATATATATCTTGCGTCGGGAAAAACTTGGTCAAGGAAGGGTATATTCAGAGCATTGCGAGGGGTCTTTTCGATAAACTGTGTCGGGCGCTGGAGAAATAATTTGGGGTTCTGGAGGAAGCTCTGTTGCGATACATCGCGCAACAGGCAGGCCATATTATCGCGGAACAGTTGGATGCACTGTGGGTTGGCATGAGTTTCGTTGAGGCTGGCTGAATCCAGTGACTGGTTTTCTGCTCGTAGATGGGGGAAGTTACGAAATACTTTATGGCTCTCACTGCCGATCCAGCTGGTTTGCGGTAGCCGGGTCAGATATTCAAATAACAATGTGCTGCCAGATCTTGGTGCCGAAAGAATAATCAGCGGTTTGTGTAGTGCCTGATCAATCTGCGCCTGAGTTGCATAGGTTCTTAGTTGTTGCGATAACTGTTGGACCGCTGCGAGCTCATTCATAGGGATCAACTAGGCTTCAAAGCAGGTGCAGGGAATGGTCATGCGATCTGTGGCCATGCAGATTTCCGGATGACAGTCTTGACCAGGATGAACCTTGACTGCACAGCAGCATTGTTGGCCTGCAATAACCCAATCGAGCAGAAGATGTATGCGGGCGGCATCACTGTTGTTACTGACACTGTGCATGCGACGATTATTGATTTCTATCACTTCGCCCTCTGCCAGATAACGGGTTTCATTACCCACCTTAAACTCTACCCCCGGATTGGTGAGTAGAGGAATATGAATACGGTGTGAATGGGCCAAAGAAAAATTCTTGTCTTGGTGAGCATCGATAGTGCCGCCCGGATTGAGTCGAACCAAGCTGGCTCTGACGCAATAGCCCGGACCGGATTGTGCTGCCAGCACTGATCCCTCGGGTGTCTGATCATAATGTTGGGCAACAAATTTAACCATTGGCATCAGCGCTGATTCAAAGTATTTAAATGGTTGCCGAACGGTGGGGTTTTTATGTCGAAAGTCATAGTCATAGACCAACCCAATAGTCTGAGTTTGGCGATGAACTTCGTATTTGGTCTGCCGTTCGGTGTCATCCAGCCAGGCCTGTGGGGGCAGTAATGCGATTAACCGCTTAAAATGGTCTACATCAATTGTGCCGATTTTATGAAAATTTCCGTTAAAGTTCATTTTAGGCTCTGGTTTTAATAGTTATTTTTCAGCTGTCGCAATGCTGTAACTGGATTAGTCGCTGTAACCCAATAATGCGCGCAAACCTGGCGCTGCATACTCGACCATCTGTTTTTGTTTGTCGGGCAATACATCCGGAATAACGTCGGTTAAGCCAGACAGGTTCTCTCTTGCGGTGCCGCTCTGTTTGCGGTCGGACCCCACTAGTACGCGCTCGCGCCAATCGTCGGGCAATGGCCCCATATTGGCCGCCAAAAATAAATCGCTGAAGAATGTCTCAGCCTTATCGGTTTCGAGGTTAGCCAGATTGTCGAGCAGATCTTCATATTTAATGACTTTGGCCTTGGTGGCCAGCCAGCCGACTGCATTGTGAGTGTAGATTTCATTCAGGTTGGGTGACTTGCCATGAATGCCCAGAATCATCATATTCAGAACCTCATCAATGGCGACATTGCCGCCTCTCAGGTGCTCGAGAGATCCTTGGAAGGTATCTGATAAAAAAAACCGCGCCCGAGCCAATACCCAGGTATAGGGGTCGCGCACCAGAACAATATGATTGACGTTGCGCAGAGCAATTGCTGAATCATCTGAAAACAGCAGGTGGCCCCAGGACAGTTTCGAGTTGTCGGGGCTAAATGCCGCCAGGTGTTGGCGCAGTATTGGAATTTGAATAAACGCATCATGGTACTGCTGATCAACCGCCACAAACATGCGCATAATATTGCGCAATAGATGAGTGCCAGATTTGGGGACCGAGTTGAGAAATACCGATTCGGTCAAAGGCGTCTGGTGATAGTTGCCGTTGAGCGAATTGAGGTTGTCCTGTTTGGCATTGATCGTTGGCATTATTGGATTCCTGGAGGCCGCTGGGCAGGTTGTTCGGTATTAGTTGAGTGGGAGCGATAAGTTTATATGCTTTTAAAAAACTATGCCTCCAAAAGGAGGCATAGTTTGTGTTGCTAAAGAACCACTAAAAAATTTAGAAGTTCTTGGTTACATTAACGAAGAACGAACGTCCTCTCCAGTTGTACTGGGAGTAGAAAGCAGAGTTACCCTCTGTACTGACCTGACCCAGGTTCAACGTAGTCAAGCGAGGTGGTTTGGTATTTAAAGCATTATTCACACCAAAGCGCGCCAGAACACCGGAGTCGTCGAAGGCTTTTGACACTGACAGATTGTGATAAACAACAGTATCTGCGCCTAGTACAAACCTTACAGGAGTACCGAATCTAGAACCCTCGTCTGTACCATAGTCATCCACATCAGATGCATCTCCAATGAAGTTCATGCCCCAGTAGTAGCTCCAATCGTTGTTACGCAGCTCTACAGACGCTCTACCAGTCCACTTGGGGTCACCCATGCGGCCGTTGTAGTCACGATTTGGAGAACCATCACGTACTAGGATTGAATCTTCAATCTGGAAAGTGTGCTGAGTGTCAAGCACCAGCTCACCCCAGGGGACTTCGGTTGTGTACCGAGCAGAGAGGTCCCAACCACGGTTGGTTTGCTCTGCAATATTGATGTACTGGTCGTAGACGTTGTCAACTTTCATATCAACGGGATCACGCTCAAACAGATCACAGAGTGGGTCGTTGGGGAAGTTGACTGAGTTATAGCAGCCGAAAACAATCGAGCCGGCACCCAGTTGAGAAATCTCATCTTCCACTGTGATATCAAAATAGTCTACAGAGATACTTAGGTCAGCAAACTCAGGTCGCCATACCAGTCCGATGGTATTAGTTTCTGAAGTTTCGGCTTCCAGCGTATCACCATTACCACCGGAGATAGTGGTTGCACTAATTGCTGCATAGTGGTCGCCATCAACTCCATCTGCCGCACAGTTGTCTGCAACACGCTGACTGATATCGCCGTCCTCAATTGCAGCTTCCCAATCAATACATGGATCGATTGAAGATTGGCGAGCAGAGGCTGTCTGATTAGCTAGGTACAGCTCATACAACGAAGGCGTTCGGAAGGACGTACCATTACTTGCACGGAGCTTTACCGTGTCAGTAATATCCCAGTTGATGCCTACTTTGTAGGTGTCGCCCGAACCGTAGGAAGCAACTTCAGTGTAACGCATCGAAGCATTGAGCGTCAGAGACCTAATGAAGGGCATGTCTTCGAGAAGAGGCATGTCAACTTCGGCAAAGATTGCTTTGGTACGGTCAGAACCAGCAGTAATGCCCGCTGTAGACGTCAAGGCTGCAAGGCCATCGCGGGTCAGCTGCCCCGGGGTGTCGATGATCTCATCCTTTTTGGTTTGGAAGCCCATCGCGAAACCCATGGTGCCTGCAGGAAGCTCCATTAGCGGGCCAGTCACAAATCCTTCAATTGACACCTGATTATACTCAGTAACACCTGTTTCCCAGGCAAAGAGATATTCCATTTGCTCAGGGGTAAAGTTACCAGCAAGGAATTGAGGATCAAACCAAGGCAGGTCAATACAGTCTGCTCCACTGGCTAGTTTGGTGCCCGCACAAAGGCCGGACAACCAGTTGTTGCCTCGCATGGCGTCGTCCAGTACTTGCTGGCTCATGTACTCACCTTCGCTGCGCGACTTCTGGATAGACAGATCATAGGACCAGTCTGACCAGTCGCCAGAGAAGTTACCCATCAATCCTGCAACTACTCGAGAATAGTCTACGGTGATTTTGTTATCGTTTTGATCCGTTATGGGTGTCGAGCTCAGCCACTGATTACCAGTCCAGCCGTCAGCAGTGGGCGCTGAGTTACCTGTAAAGTAATCGCTTGACTCGTTGTAAGTGTACGACCAGAACTGACGGTAGCCGTTAACATAGTTCTCTCGTCGGTTTAGCAGAAGCTCACCATAGACAGTAGTGTCGTCATTAATATCAAACTTAGCTTCACCGTATACGGTGGTGAGCTCTGTTTTTGGAATTAATGACGCATCATCCTGAAATGGGTGGTCAGCATTGGTAACACCCATTGAATCTCTGTCATAGGCAACGGGATACCAGCCCGGGGGCGTATTCATGCTGCTGAAGTCTTCAAACGAATCGATATAGTTCCCCAGATCACCATCATAATCATACTGGGCTTTCGATCTTGAGGGGATTTCACCATCATAATCATAGATCCAGACATGACCCCAGAGCAGGTCAGTACAATGTGGATTACCTGTGCGCGGGTCTATAGTATCCGCTCGATCGCCGGTCGCTGGATCAAATACATATTCTTCACCACAATTAAAGTAGTCGCGATCGCCTTTTGCCAGTTCTTCTGCTTTGTAGTAGTCAGCCGTCATGCTGTAGTGCAATCGACCTACGGTGTCGCCAAATTTGAAGCTAACCCGGGATGTTTCACCGCCATCTTCACCTGGCTGAGAAAGAAAGGCATCAAAACTACCGCCGTCAGACTTGTCGGTAATAATATTCACAACACCGGCAACCGCGTCAGAACCATAAATTGACGATGCACCATCTTTGAGTATTTCTACGCGCTCAATTGCGTTTAAAGGCAGGACGTTGAGGTCAAAAGATGAAACCCCGCCACGAACACCCGCTGGTCCGGCACGACGGCCGTTCAGTAGAACCAGTGTTCGATTGGCACCAAGGCCGCGCAGGCTCAGAGTGGCTGCGCCTGTACCACCGTTTTGCACGAATGCAGTAGACGATGCAGCAGTCACCTGAGGTGAGCCTGCAGCGACGGTAGTAGTCTGTAGCAGAGTTGCGATATCTCCGATACCCTGTACTTCGGCGACATCCATTTGAATAACGTCCATCGGTGATGAACTTGAGAATACATCTCGTGAAATACGAGACCCTGTTACTAAAACTTCCTCTAATGCTTGCGGGCTTGCGGATGCAGCTCCAGATTCAGCTGTTACTGTTTCACTATCAATTTCGGATTGGGCCAATGCAGACAAGCTGCTCGCCATTACGAGCGAACCTATAGCATAGGCCAGTGGTGTTTTACGTATCATTAGGTTTATCTCCCCCACAAGTCTGTTGAGACTTACAATCAACTGTAAGACGCTACATCCTTGTTTTGAACTGTGGTTTTATTGTTAAAAGAATTACTATTTTAATTGCGTTTATCTATGCAGAGTCACTGAAGTCACCCCTGCTTACGTTCGAGTATATCCCTGCAAAAAAAGCAGGTCAATACAAGAATATTGGCGCGATTAGGAGCCAATATTCTTGTCAAAAAAGGCCAGCAGTTTCTTAAATAACTCCTCTCTATTATCAACGCTGACAAAACCATGGCCTTCTTTGGCTTTTACCAGCCACTCGTAGTCAATGTCGCGCTTGTCCAATTCATCGCGCAGTACCTCTGCATGGGCAAAGGGTACCCGCTGATCATCTTTGCCGTGAATAATCATAACGTCTGCTTTTAGGCGATCCAGATAGGTGATTGGCGAGCCTGCCTTGCAGGATGCAGGGGAGTCGCAAATAGCCTCATTAATATAGTCGAGGCCGTCATCCCGGCGTTGAATATCACCCTTTTTAGACATAAGCTCAAGATCGTATACGCCCACGTAACCTGCTGTGCATGCATAGAGATCCGGCTCTTTCACTGCACTCATTAGCGCCGAATAACCTCCATAAGAGGCACCATAGATACAGACTCGCCCCTCTTCGGTAATACCAGAATCAATAGCCCATCGCACTGAATCCGTCAGATCGTCCTGCATTTCTCCAGCCCACTGCTGAAATGCTGAGTACATAAAATCTTTGCCATAGCCGCCAGAGCCACGAAAATTAACCTGCAGTACGGCATAGCCGCGGCTGGCGAGCATCTGCACTTCTCGGTTAAATCCCCATCGATCTCTAGGGCCATAGGGGCCACCATGGGGGTTCATAATCAGAGGGAAGGGACCTTTACCCTCTGGACGAGTTAGATACCCATAAATGGTTTTACCGTCACGCACAGTGATTTTGTAGGGCTCCATTGGTCGCATCTTGCTTGAGTCGATATAAGAGTTAGCCTGGCGAATACGAGATAGCTTTTTATTGGTTTTATCAAATAGCAGATACATACCTGGAAGTTTATCGCTCCGTACAGACACCACCGCGAGTTCACGATCAAGGTCTTTCGCTGAGGTCTCTGATGTTATCTCTACAACATGCTCTGGAAATTGTGCCTGCAGGGCAAATAGCATGCGGTTGTGCTCGCTTTCGTCCGATAGTGGAATAAAGGTCTTATAGTCGGGCTCTACCCAGACGCCGGCCAGGTAGGCTTTAGTATTGTCAGTTCCCTTTACATAGTCCACCTCGAGGTCGCCAACATCTACATAGGGATGCTTGTAAAGCAATGTCTTCTTGCCACTCTCCAAATTAAAGTGATACAGGGCTTCGGTGTCAGTTTCGATATTATCTTTTATTATGATAGCTTCTTCGTTTAGGACAAATGCTTGGGGTATTAATCTCCCCTTATACTCGTCCGTTTTGGATAGTAATTTCCAGCTTTCTCCTTGCCGCAGAAACACCTTCCATGCCTCCTCATCATCAATGTCAGACCCGTAGGCAAGCCGTAACTCTCCATCGGGGTCAACCATCAGAGATGCATTTTTGATGGGTGATGAACCCAGCGAAATTTCTCTGCCATTGTAAATATTTAGTTTAACCAGTCGCGTGTAAGCACCGTCCTTTGATCCCCAGGTATAGACTTCCATCAAAACATGACGATCGTCTTCCGGTAATTTATGGGCAACCGAAGCGCTGACGCGGGACGAGAAGCGGCGTAGATGGCTCTGCTGTTTCTTGCCAGCTCCATAAATCCAACGCTTCTTGGTACCATCTATGTTGACAGCAATGATATTTCCGGTCGAGAAGGGGATTTCCTGAATTCCTGACTTAACAGCTTCCCAGGCAATCAGCCGCTCATTATTAGCCCAGACAAAACTACCTATAAATCCAGATCCTCCAATAGATATCTGATGCAAGTTCTCCATGGTTTTTGTATCTATCACCATAAGTTTTGAGCCGCCGAGGCCGCTATCAGTGTCCACTATACCTGCCAGATGACTGCCGTCGGGACTTATCTTAATTGAGCTCCAAGTGCTAAATTCGGCAAAGTGACGCAGCGGAGTCTGTTCGCTGGCATAGATATTTGGCGCTAGTAATGACAGCGCTATGATTAGTTTTGTGGCTATGGTCTTTAACATTCCTCTTCCCCTCAATGTCTTTGAAGTGCTAGCAGCGCCATCCTGCTGGTGTGCTAGCTGTCTGATAGCTTTTCATTCCCACGGTGTTCTGGAGCCAGATGGCGTGGGGTGGCAGTGTTTTTTGGCCTTCCTGAAGTCGTTCAATCACGCGACGGAAAATCTGTGGCTGCGCTTTATTGGTGTTGTTTTTCTGCGCATATTCTGGCTGCTGAAACCCCATTCCATGCAGGATACATAAATAACTTTCATGATTCCATAACCCTGCTGTGTCCACTGGGCCGCTGTTGAAGAGTGGGCTGGCCGTGTTGGAAGCCAATCCTGAAAAACATTGATCCTCAAAATCCAGTGGCGTCGGCAATTTCATGGCCCAGTATTCCAGTTTGGCCTTTAGCCGATCATTGATATGTTCAGGCTTTTGTACCTCAAGCCAGAAGTCAGTATCGGTTCTCTGAGTCAGGCAATAGTGCATATTGATAAAATCGAGAATCTCATAAAAGCGATTGGACATGACTCGGTTATAGCGATAAGACATGGCCTCCATATGGGCATCGTCGAATGGAAAGTGCTCGGCCAGAGCTACGGCACCCAGGTCGCTGAGGTACAGGCCGGTGGACTCCAGCGGTTCAATAAATCCTCCGGATAGTCCAATGGCAACGCAGTTTCCCTGCCAGGTTTGTCGTCGGCGCTCTACAGAGAACTTTATATGCCGGCTATTAAGTTGCTCGGTGTCTGCTCCCTGATAGGCGCGCATTTCCTTCTCAGCATCTTCCGAAGAGATAAAGTGACTTGAGTGCACATAGCCAATTGAGCGCTGCGACTGCATGGGAATATCCCAGATCCAGCCATTGGACAGAGCTGTAGCGGTGGTATAGGGGCGCACCATGCCAGGGTAGTGCGTCTCATAGGGGACATGCATAGTCACGGCCCGGTCACAGAGCAGCCATTGTGAGCAATCTTCCACATCAACACCGGCCGCCTCGCCAATCAGTTTTGCGCGGAAACCGGTGCAGTCAACAAATAGGTCTCCATTTAAAACCTGCTCGTTATCTAGGACTACAGAATCGATAAAACCATTGTCACGCATTTTAACTTGGCTGAGATTAGCCTCAATATGGACTACACCCCGGGCAGTGGAGAAGTCACGCAAGTAATCGGCAAACTTCTGTGCATTCATGTGATAGGCGTAATTGAGTTCGCTATTTGCGCCATTTTGTCCCAGGGCTAGGGGTGCTCTGCCCATCTCGCAGATGATGGGTTGAGCCGAAACTGTTTCCATGTAGGGAATACTGCGATCACTGGCTGCCCATTCGGAGCCCGAGTTATCAATCGGATACTGGGAATAGCGGCTGAATGGATGATGATAAAAGGTATCGTTGTTTTTAACCCAGTTGACATATTTGATCGACTGCTTAAAAGAAGCATCCGTGGTGCGCATAAAATCCTGCTCGTCGACACCTACTACAGCCAATAGATGTCTCATCGAGGGAATAGTGGCCTCACCGACGGAAATTCGCGGAATATCTGGAGACTCAACCAGCGTAATATGGACTTTGGGATCCAGTCCTCGCTTGTTAAGTGCTCCGTTTAAATAGGCTGCGGCCATCCAGCCGGCAGAGCCCCCTCCAACAATGGTTACTTTTCTCAAGGTCATGCCCTAATGTTGTTAAGCTTTCTCTTCAGTGTAAATAAATCTTTGCCTGTGATCTATGGTTATCGCTACCCTGGCGGCTATCTTTTACTCGGCCAAGTCTGACCTGCTAACCGCAGACTTTGAGGTGGGAGTCTAGTCAGCATGGCTTTCCCTGGGCCATCGCCTTTAAGGGGTTGGTATCAGGGTGATTTTTATGCCCTGAGTTTTGCTGATATCCAGAGTTTGGATTTGCTCTCCCGAATAGGCAAGGGCGATTGAGATTTTGGAGTTAGCAGGCTGCATATCAACGAGGCTGACACCTATATTGCCCAGACTAAATTGTTGCTCAGCCCCGCCGGTTTGCGCTGCTTTGGCTATCAGCGCTTTCTGCAGCATATTGTCGGTAGCTGTGATATCAATGACTCCAATCTGAACTGCGATTAAAGCCTGTGCACCATTGACGTGCTCAGCTGTGCCCACCACAGGAATGCGACTATCAATAGGGGTTATATCCTGCAGCAAGAAGGGTAGATCAGCCTGTCTGCTGCCGCCCAGTTTCCAGTGCACGACTTCGCCGTCGGTCCGCTCACGAGAAAATACCTCGCTTGCCAAAATCTCAATGCCCTGGTTCTCCCAAATTGTCAGGCTGGCATCAAGATCATTGACCCGTGCGCACCAGTCAACTGGTCCGATATCGCCACAGATCCAGCTGATAAGTCTGTTGTAGATATTGGTTTTTTTCTGCGCCTGTCGCTGCACAATATTGAGTTTTATTGCCAGCTTGATTAACGCGCTATTCCAGCTGGGCTTGAGAGCCAATAGTTCGATATAGGTTTGATTGGAAAAGATCACCAGAGCGTTTTCAGTCACACCGTGAGAGCCACCGGGAGTGACTTGAAAGCCAAGCTCAGTAAAATCCGCGGAAGCTCTGTTGAGGTCGGCGACAAAAACCACGGCGTGGTCAAACTGGGCGTTGAGCATTGGCATCTAGATAGTCCGCAACAAATGATTGCGGAATGGTAAATCTAGTGGGACTGATTGTAAAAGCCTGTTGGCTTTTACAACTCCTGCGGAGCGCCATGTCCATCTGCGATGGCCAAGGCGTCCAAATCGTCCTAGAGGACGATTAGTCGAACAGGGTTCTCGTCCGGCAGCCCAATCTACCAATATTAAAAAAGGCCGCTTCCTGCGAAGCGGCCTTTTTTAATATTGGCGGACCGGACGGGACTCGAACCCGCGACCTCCGGCGTGACAGGCCGGCATTCTAACCAGCTGAACTACCGGTCCGCATAAACTTTTAAAACTTGGTGGGTGGTACAGGGATTGAACCTGTGACCCTCGCCTTGTAAGGGCGATGCTCTACCAGCTGAGCTAACCACCCCCTGAGAGAGCGACGCATTCTACCGAACTGAAGGTGGCTGTCAAACTTTTTCTGGTGCTATATACATATCGGGTTCGCAGCCCTAATATACTGGCCTTATTAGAGGGTTTTTTAGGCAAAAATGCAGATATATAAAGAGTTTAGTATCGAGGCCGCCCATCGGCTGCCGAATGTCCCCGAGGGACATAAATGTGCGCGTCTCCATGGTCATTCATTTCAGGTGACGATTGCAATTGAAGGCCCGGTGGGAGAGCAATCGGGTTGGATAATGGATTTTGGTGATATTAAAGCGGCATTTGCGCCAATTTATGATCAGCTGGACCACCATTACCTGAACGATATTGAGGGTCTTGAAAACCCCACCAGTGAAAATCTCGCCCTGTGGATCTGGCAGCAACTCAAGCCTGAATTGCCAGAGCTGTCCTGCATCACTATCAAAGAGACCTGCACCAGCGGCTGTATTTACCGCGGCTAGAGACTTGGCTCAGGGCTTAGAGTAAGCACTTTGGACCATGCTGCGAACTTGCAGGTGCTCCCACAGCAGTATTGCTAGCATTAGCAGGATTGGAACCAGACAGCCAAGCAGCATCTGCTGCCAGCTGATTACATTGATCACCCAGCCTGCGCTCAGTGCCGCAACTGCTTGCAGGGAGAATACCGTAAAGTCATTGATGCCCTGCGCCTTGAAACGGTCCCCCTCGCTGTGGGTGCCAGGCAAGAGCGTGGTGCCAGCCACAAACATAAAGTTCCAGCCAACTCCCAGCAGCACTAGCTGTAGCCAAAAGCCGCTGACACTGGTATCTGAAAAACCTATCATAATTGTTGCGCAGTAGCAGGCCAGGCCAATCAGCATCATGCCTCGGATATTGAGATACCTAAAGAGTAGGGGAGCAATAAAAGAAGGCAAGAACATGGCGGCGATATGGCTTTGAATCACCCATTTTGTATCTATCAGCGAATGGCCGTGAAAATGATGCATGCTAATGGGGGTGCCGGTCATAATAAATGACATAACCACATAGGCTATGGCTCCGCTGGCTACGGCCAGACAAAGGGAGGGGTTGCGCAGCAGCTGGGCGGTGGCTGTTGAGGTATGTTTGGCAGTGGCTTCAGCTATGGGTGCGGGCCTATAGAAGCTGAGCAGCAGGGCACCTAGCAGGATGCAGATGGCAGCCAGAAAAAATGATCCCTGATACTCTACGGCGGTTAACTGTCTCCCGAGAATAGCCAGCTCAGGCCCAACAAAGGCGGCAATAATACCGCCGGCCAGTACTATGGAGGCCGCAGTAGAGCTGTGCTCAATAGATACGGCCTCCATGGCAGCAAATCTGCTTTGCAAGAGCGCAGCATTGCAAAATCCCAGCATAAAAGCGGTTATACAGAAAAGGGTAAAGCTCTGTAATTGCAGGGCAACAATAGCTAGGCCACAGGTGCCTATGGCAGCCATCATAAACGCCAGCAACCCGTTTTTGCGACCCATGGCGCGCATTAGGTGAGTCACTGGGATTGCCGCCGCAGCCGTGCCAGTTATCATCAGGGCAATGGGTGCAGTCGCCCAGTCTGCAGAGGGTGCCAGGTAGGTGCCCGCCAGGCTGCCAGCCAGAATCATCAGAGGGATAATGGAGCCAGCCAGAGCGGTGCTAATACTGAGAACCCAGACGTTTTTAAAGCCTGGCGCGGACATTATGCTCATGGAGAGATTCCTGATTGATTGGCCGTAGCGGTCTTATTATTTTGCGTATAGCGGGATTCTAGACTACTTTTAGATTGCAGGGGCAGTTATTGCCGTATTTGGTTTGGGCCTAAAAATTGATGAAAGCTCGGCACGAATCAGGATTCTTACAACTATAAAATAAGAGACTAGATATTATGGACGATAGCAATCAGTCGGCGGTTGAAAAAACCGTTTGCCAGTTTATTAGTGAAAATCCCGCCGTAAAATCCAACCATGCCGAAATCGGCATGACACTAAAAGACCTCAATATAGATTCCCTTGAAAAACTCTCCATTGGAATGGATTTAGAAGATGAGTATTCCATTGAATTTACTGATGAGGAGATTGAGGAATTTGCCACTGTCTCCGATGTAGTTACTGCTGTAGAGGCGGCCCTGGCCGCAAAAGCCGAGCCCCAGGTTGAATCGGCCCCTCCACAGCAGTCTCAACACCAGACATCTGACAGCAATCCATCGATCTAGATTAGGCCTGATCGGCGAGGTAGTATTCTGCCGCGCCAGCTCTGACTGCTGTATACTCTCGCTCGGCATTAAACACTGCCAAAAGTAGCTTATGTCCGGTAAAGAGTCAGAGATATGGTAGAGATTGGTAAATTTAATAAGCTTCAGGTAGTCAAGCAGGTAGACTTTGGTGTCTATATTGATGGCGGCGACCTGGACAGTATTCTGCTACCCAGGCGCTATGTTCCCGAAGGCTGTGAGATTGGTGACTGGGTTGATGTTTTTCTGTATTTCGATTCCGATGATTTACTAATTGCCACGACAGAGACACCCAGGGTGCAGGTGGGCGACTGCGCAATGCTAACAGTCGTCGATATTAACCATGCTGGCGCCTTTTTGGACTGGGGTTTGCCCAAGGACCTACTGGTGCCTTACAACGAGCAACAGAAGCCCATGGAAATGGGTTATTCCTATGTAGTCCATGTATTTCACGACCAGAATTCAGATCGTATTGCCGCCTCTACCAAGCTCAGCCATCATCTGGATGAAGAAACTGTATGGCTCAAGCCGCGTCAGGCGGTGAATCTGTTGATTGCTGGGCGTACTGAGCTGGGCTATAAAGCGGTGATTGATAATAAGTTTCTGGGGCTTATTTTCCGTGCAGACGCCTTTCGCCCGCTCAAGATTGGTGAGCGATTGCCTGGTTTTGTAAAAACTATTCGCGCAGATGGCAAGATCGATCTGTTGATCTCTCAGGGTACGCTGCAGGGAGATCATGATCTGGCTGAGCAAATTATTCGTCATTTGCAGGATAGGGGGGGTGAGTCGCAACTCTCTGACAAAAGCGACCCTGATGAGATTTACCGCTTATTTAAAGTGTCTAAGAAAAAGTATAAGCAGGCACTGGGCACTCTCTATAAGAGTAAGAGGATTCTTATAGAGTCCGGTAAAATTACCCTGATCAGCCTTTAAACCGCCCCAGGCTGTGTAGCTTAAAAACAGGCATCTGGAATGCAGCTCAGACTCCAAAATACCTATCCTAAACAACAGGTTTCGTTTAAATCTGGCCTGCAGGACGCTATGCCCTTAAATTAAATCGTTCTTTGTGGTACCTTGAGTCTCGTTCGTTATTGCTACTGTGCCTGTCAAAAAAAGGCGTTTCTAATTTATAAGAAAAAAATATAAATAGATTTGGTTTATTAATTTGCTTCCCTTTCTTTACTGAGGGACGATCAGCAGGTGGTAATAAGAAAAAAAGGCCGTGAATCCGATAGTTTGTAAATTGACTTTGACTCTCAGCGGCGCACATTTGAATAACATTTAATCTACATTGGGGAGAAACTTATGTTTCGCAAGACAAAAGTAAACCGAGCAGTAATGTCGGTAATAGCTGCGGGTATTGCAGCTGGTACCGCTGGTGTCACTGTTGCAGAGGGTATGCTGGAAGAGATTGTAGTAACTGCAACCAAAAAGTCTGCCAGCATGCAGGACATTCCAATCGCTGTTCAGGCTATGACTGAAGAGACATTGGAAGAGCAAAATGTTACAAGTTTTGAAGACTATGTTAAATATCTTCCAAGTGTAAACGCAGGCGGCCGTGGGCCGGGTCAAAACGAAATCTATATCCGTGGTGCAGCTGTTGATGCGATCAACATTTCTGTGGCGGAATCACAGGGTTCTGCGCCTAACGTAGCGCTCTATCTGGATGAGCAGCCAGTAACAGCTGGTGGCCGTAATCTCGATGTTTACATTACTGATATGGAGCGAATTGAGGTTCTTCCTGGACCCCAGGGCACTCTGTACGGTGCAAGCTCGCAGGCAGGTACAGTGCGATTGATCACTAATAAGCCTGTTATCGACGAGTTCGCTGCCAGCCTGTCAGCTGGGTACTCATCTACTTCTGGTGGTGAGGACAGCAACAAAGTTGAAGCTATGATCAATATCCCTGTTATCGAAGGTAAGCTGGCGGTTCGTGCCGCGGTGTACACCGATAATAAAGGTGGTTATATAGACAATGTCGAAGGCACATTCACAGCGAATCCGGCTCTAAACCCTGCTTACCCAGGAAGCTCAGTTGACTTTGCTGAAGGTCATATCTTTGGTAACGGCACTGTAGTGGGCGAGGGTGGCGTGACAATCCCGGTTAACTACACTACGGCAACAAGCTCAGGTTTAGTTGAAGATGACTTTAATGATGTGTCATATCAAGGTATGCGCCTAGGTGCTAAGTATCTGATCAATGACGACTGGTCAGCTCTGATTCAGTTCACCCAGCAGTCTCTGAAGACTCAGGGTGTTTTTGATTATGACGAATCTCTGGGTGATCTCAAGGTAGCACGTTTTACTGAAGATTCTCTCGAAGACGAATTTACTCAGTTTGCCTGGACCTTAGAAGGTCGTGCTGGCGCTCTTGATCTTGTGTACACCGGTGCTTACTTGGATCGTGAAGTCTCACAGCGCTTGGACTACACCGGTTATTCCAATATTGGTGCTTATATTCCCGGTTACCAGTGTGAGTATCTGACTGGTTCTTACTACCATGGGTTAGACATTGGTCAAGCCAACTATAGCTGGGATCCAACTCTCAGTGGCAACACTGGCGTGATTGAATGTGGCAACCCTGCCAACAACTTCAACGCAGAAAATGAAAACACTCGTATGACTCACGAATTCCGTGTTTCTACTGATCCGGACGCCTCTATGCGCTTTACTGGTGGTGTTTTCTATGAAGATGCTGAGATTCTTCACATCGGTAACTTCAACTATTTAGGGCCAGCAGAAGCAGGCTTTACACCAATTGACATCAATCTGAACTCTTCACTGGATGACGCAGATGCGAATGCCCGTGGTTTGGTTAGCCCAGCTACTCAGTTCCGTAACGATAACCATCGTAACGAAGAGCAGGTCGCTGTCTTTGGTGAGCTCTCCTACGACATCAGCGAAACGTTGACTGTTGCTGCCTCGGCTCGTTACTACGATCTGGAGTATGGCTTCACCGGTTACGGTGCATGGCGTTATGGCAACCGTCCTCTGTTTACAGATGACGCTGACCCCACTAATGACGTGATTCCAAATGTAACCGGTGGTCGAGATTATGCGCAGAAGTTTAATGTTCTGCAGCCAATCAGCACCACTGACACCATTACTAAGTTCACTGTGACCTGGACGCCTAATGAAGACTTACTGATGTATGTGACTTCTTCTGAAGGTTACCGTCCACCTGGATTTAACCGTGGCGCAGCGCAGAAGGGCACCTACAGCGGTACTGACTGTGTTGATGTTGCAGCCAATCCTAGCAATGGTTTCCCAGGCTACTGTCTGCCATACAAGTTTGATTCTGACACCCTCGAGAACCTTGAGCTGGGTTGGAAAATGACGATGATGGATGGCGATATGCGTCTGAACGGTGCTCTTTACCGCATCGACTGGGAAGATATTCAGGTATCTCAGTTTGACTCGCAGAACATCTCTATCTTTACTATCGTAGATAACGGCGGCGACGCGGAAATCACTGGTATTGAAATGGATATGGTCTGGGCTGTCAGCGATAATCTGACTCTGTTTGGTGCAATGTCTTACAACGAAACTGAGCTGGTTCGTGTAGATCCAGGCTTCTCTTTTGTTGTCCAGGATGAGGGTCGTCCTCTGCCATTAACACCTGAGTTCCAGGGAAATCTTCGTGCACGTTACAGCTGGGATATGGCTAGCGGAATGGAAGCTTACTGGCAGGTCGGTGGTAAGTACTCAGATGAAGCACTCAACTCAATCGTTGATACGCCCACTGAGCCAAACACCATGCAGGACAGCTATGTCATCATGGATGCTTCAGCCGGTGTAACTACTGATGCAGGTTGGGGTGTTGAAATGTATGTCAGCAACTTGACTGATGAGCGCGCTCAGCTGCACATCAATCGTCAGGACTTTCTGGAGAGAACCACTACCAACCGTCCTCGCACAATTGGTATGAGGTTCAACTACGATTTTAATTAATAGTTAGAAATGACTTTTAGTTAATATTCGTTAAGTCGAAGTAAAGAGAAAGGCGAGCTTAGGCTCGCCTTTCTTGTATCAACTGTAAGGCTCTATACTTGGTTTGTGGTAAATTTATCGACACCTTAGGTAATGGAAAATTTTATGTCTGGCAGCAACCCAACTGATCATCGGGATGACTCAACCAAGCTTTCTGCAGAGGCAGCAGCAGAACTTTTGTCACGGGGTAGAGCGCTTATCCAGGCAGGGGATTTCAGTGATGCTCAGGACCTTATGGAGCGGTTGTTGAATGATTATCCAAATCACTCCGAGGCTCTCTACTTTAGTGCCGTGGCTCAGAGGTTTAGAGAGAATTACCAGGCTGCACTAAACTCGTTGCAAAAACTCATTGAGATCGAGCCAACTTATGGTCGGGCCTGGCAAGAGCGAGGCCATATTCTTATGGCCCGGGGTGAAACAGCCGATGCGCGAGCGGCTTTTCAGCAGGCAGCCACCCACAATGGGAGCCTAATTGCCAGCTGGCAGATGTTAATGACATTGACTGATCCGCAAGTTGACCAAAAAGCCTATGATTTTTTTGAAGACAAGTTTCAGCGCCTAGCCGCTCTGCCGCCAGAGCTCTTGGGCGTTAGAAATATGATGGAAGAGGGCAAGCTGTCAAAAGCAGAGCAGCTGTGCCGAAGCTTCTTGCAGAAACAGCCTAAACATATTGAGGGTATGCGTCTGCTAGCTGACCTGGGTGTAAAAACCCATGTGCTAGATGATGCCGAGTTTATTCTTGAAAGTGCACTGGTCTATGAGCCAGAGAATCAGCTAGTGCGCTTTGATTATATGAACGTACTGTACAAGAGACAGAAATTTGAGCTCTGTATGGAACAGGCGCAGGTCCTGCTGGATGCCGATCCAGAGAATAGTAAATACCGTTTTTCCTATGCCAACCAATGTGTCGCCGTAGGCCGATTTGAAGAGGCGTTGGCCCTTTATGATGAGTTTGTTGCCGCAGACCCCAGTGCGGCTCCCGCTCACTTGCTGCGTGGACATACCTTAAAAACCATTGGCAGAATTGATGAGGCGGTTGAGGCCTATCGCGCCGTCTATAGAGCCAAGCCAGATTTTGGTGATGCTTTTTGGAGTCTGGCTAATCTTAAGACTTATAGGTTTGAGGATGCAGAAATAGATTTGATGCGTGAGCATCAGCAATCAGATTCCACTGGTTTAGACGACAGAATTCATCTTAGCTTTGCCCTGGGCAAGGCTATGGAAGATGCACAAGATTATGCTGCAGCTGGCGACTATTATGTCCAGGGGAACCAGCTAAAGAAGCAAGATGTACAGTACGATGGCGAGCGAATGAGCTACAAAATGTCTCTGCAGCAGAAGTTTTGTACTGCCGAGCTATTTGCAAGATTCGGTCAATCTGGCTGCGCTGCTCCCGACCCTATCTTTATTGTTGGCCTGCCCAGAGCGGGCTCCACATTGCTGGAGCAGATTCTAGCGTCCCACTCCCAGGTTGATGGAACCCTGGAGTTAAATAATATTCCCGCGATTGCCCATCGCTTAAATGGCCGTCGTACTGTATTTGAAGAGCCGAGATACCCTCAGATACTAGAGCAATTAACGCCGGAAATTGCTGCAAAGCTGGGACAGACCTATATAGATGAAACCCAGATACATCGCGAGGGGGCGCCTTACTTTATTGATAAGATGCCCAATAACTTCCGTGATATTGGCCTAATTCAGATGATTTTGCCCAATGCCAAAATTATAGATGCACGTCGTCATCCGATGGCTTGCTGTTTTAGTGGTTTTAAACAGCTGTTTTTTGAAGGGCAGGAGTTTACCTATGGTTTACATGAGGTGGGCACCTACTACCGCAACTATGTAGATTTGATGGATCACTGGGATAAGGTTTTGCCCGGTAAAGTTCTGTCTGTGCAGTATGAAGAGGTGGTAGCTGATCTGGAGACTCAGGTGCGTCGCATTCTTGATTATTGTGGACTGCCGTTTGAAGAAGCCTGCATCAACTTCCATAAGAATGAGCGCTCAGTGCGCACTCCTAGTGCGGAGCAGGTAAGGCAGCCCATCTACACCAGTGGCCTAGAACAGTGGAAGCACTTTGAGTCTAGCCTCAATCCGCTTAAAGAGGCTCTGGGTCCTGTACTGGACCGCTATCCCGTTGCATAAATAATAAATATCAAAATCTTTATTTGGAGTGATTTATGTCTACAACCAATATGACTGAGCAAGAAGTTCAAGTGCTTGTGGAAAACTGTTTAACTGCGAATGGTTGTAACAATGAAAATGCTGCCGCAGTAGGACGTACCATAGCCGCTGCCGAACGGGACGGTTGCGCTTCTCACGGATTGTTTCGCATGCCCGGTTATATAGCCTCATTGCGCAGTGGCAAGGTGAATGGCAGTGCCAAACCCAGTGCTACAAAAATTTCCCCAGCAGTGATCAAGGTCGATGGCGATCATGGTTATGCGCCCTTGGCCCTGGAAGCTGGGCGTGAGGCTCTTATCGAGGCCGCCCGGGAAAATGGTATTGCGGCCATGGCCTTGATTAATGTGCACCATTTTGCGGCACTCTGGGTCGAGGTTGAGCCTATTGCAGAGGCTGGATGTGCGGCCATGGCCTTTACCACTTACAAACCAGCGGTGGTGCCCGCTGGTGCCAAGCAGCCATTATTTGGTACCAATCCCATGTGTTTTGGTTGGCCTCGTGGCGACCAGCCGCCAATGGTGTTTGACCAGGCCTCAGCCTCTATGGCTAGAGGTGAGGTAATGATTGCAGCCCGAGACGGCCATTCTGTGCCTCTGGGTACAGGTGTAGATGCCGATGGCAATCCGACTACAGAGCCCGCAAAGATAATTGATGGCGGAGCGCTGTTACCTTTCGGTGGTCACAAAGGCTCTACCATTGCCATGATGATTGAACTGTTGGTGGCAGGCCTTACAGGTATGGACTTTAGTTATGAAGCCCAGGCCAATGATAACAATGATGGCGGGCCACCTAACGGTGGCGAGTTTATGCTCGCCATTGACCCTAGCCGATTTGGAGATGCAGATAGTTGGCTGCAGCATTCAGAGTCATTTCTAGCGCGTCTGGCTGGTATGGAAGGTGCACATATGCCTGGTAATCGTCGTTATGCCAATCGCGCCAAGTCAGCTGCTGAGGGCATAGTTGTCGCTGATGCCCTGCTGGCCAGCTGCAATGAATTTTTGAACCCTGAATCCTAAGCTCTGGTATCAGTGACCGGCACTGTTAGTGCGCAGTGTCAGATCATGCTTTTTAATCTGGCTGGGAGTTTCACGAATAATGGTCTCAATCATAGCTTCAGCGGCGGGGGAGACCGTCCAGCCATTTCGGGTAATCAGATAAACCTCACGGGCCTGGGTCGGCGTCAGGGGCCGAGATACTAAATTATCCGCGAGAGCTGGAATGGCTAGCGAAGGCAGCACTGAAACGCCGAGATTAGCTCTGAGCATTGCCAGTAAAGTAGTTATATTGGGAAAATCAAATTTAGAGTCCCCAAAGCTTTCGCGGCTGCGCAGGGTTTTAGTAATGCCAGTGTCCAGAAATGTGGTGTCTTCCAGTTCATCAATTCTTACCGGCCCAGTCTCTTTGGCCAGATAATGGTCCGCATGACAGATTAGCTCGAGTTTATCGGCAAATAATGGCTTAAAGTTCAATGACTTGTTGGGTTTCCACAGGCTGGCAATGCCAAAATCCACCTCGTTGCGCTCGACCCGCCTCTGTACGCCCTGAGAGCTGTCATCATCC